>Ga0099812_1138966_pt1 | contig 8421 bp, 4 predicted proteins | sample DipCnscriptome_3_FD_81134 | JGI IMG/M metagenome (GOLD analysis project Ga0099812, IMG submission 81134) | Coral microbial communities from Puerto Morelos, Mexico - Diploria C C metatranscriptome (Eukaryote Community Metatranscriptome) | ecosystem: Host-associated > Invertebrates > Cnidaria >... | reverse complement strand
ACGGGGTCGTCAAAGGGACTTAACGCACACAGGCAGCCTCCCCGCCAGGACAAGAATCTAGTAGCTACAGGCGACCGATCATATCACTTGCCAAAACGGAAAATCACAAACGGTAAGAACTTGGTATTCTTTTCACCTTGTTATCATCAATTTAAAGTTGAGAAGTCCGTTTCAGGTTCGAAGCTTCTCAGGTAATTTTAGGTTAGCAAAAGGCTACGTCATTCATTTCTGACTCAACATCACCTAACACGGCTCCAACTTATGCATTAGCCACGCAAACCCCAAAACCAAACTAACTCATCCCCAACAGGAACGATTCAGAATTCAGGGATGATTTAAAAGCACCTTTCCCTTTGTGGAAAGAAAACAAAATTGGAATATTTTAGGTCCAGGTGAAAGAATTTTCGTAAAAGGGCGATGTTACCGGGATACGGACATGTTGCGGGTTTTAAACTCGACTAAAATGCTGTCCTCCTTCCATTTTCGCAACTAGAATCTGACAATAGCAAGCGAAAGAGACGGCCAAGTGGGCCACCATAGAAAACAAGAACGATAGGCCGTTTGTGAAAAGTGCATCGATCTTACAACGATATTCGCACACTTCCTTTTCCAATATCCTGTTTACAATCCATGACTATATCGGTCATCGCCGGACTTGTTGTCGCCTTCAAAACTCTGCACATATTGCCGGCATCAATTATCTTTTAAAAATTAAAGGTGCATTTTTAACATTTCATTCATGGAACTCTTTGCAACGCTGACCATGGTCTGTGAAATGTTGTGACGCTCTATCGGGACTCCTTCAATTTACCATTGCTGGTGGCCATTGCGCGGGAATCGTAGCGGGCGAAGAGACTGTACAAATTCGACCTTCAATTAATCAATTGGTGCTCGCTATCATTTTTCTCTCAAGTAAGCGAGCTCAAAGAAGAGTAACCAAAGAATCATAAAATCGTCGCAACAGAAGCCAGCAACCCACAACACCACCTGACTTAAAACTCAAAACTTGGTAAACAAATTTCCCAACGTGGGTAAAATGTTTAATCTTTACCTCTGAGACAATGTTAAATCATAAGATTCTGGAATGATATGATTAAGAACATCAGTTCTACGCAAGAAACGCATAAAATAAAACATATTCTTGTTTATTCAATCAACAAGAGGAAAAATTATCGATTTTGTTTCTCAACATATGCTCCTGTTTTCATCTTAAGTTTACACTGTCCCATATCCTGCAGATGTTGAGTCGATCTTTCCATAGCGTCTAGATGTATCTCAAATTATCACTTTGCAACATAACTAAGCATGATAGAGAAAGTTTATTTTGAACGCCTGTGATAAAAGTAAGTTACAACTCGCCATTTCTTTGACAAATATATTTCTGACCGCTTTAAATGTGCTTCAGAGTAACATGCAACAAGTTTATCTTTAACTCACATTCGCCAGATTATCATGCCTTCTGTTGCTTGCGGAGAAATTCTTAAACAGAAAATCAACAGATAACCCTCCTCACTTGTGTATAGATGAATTGCATCGTACATAACAAACCACTCATAACTTGGGGAAAATTTGAAATTTGTCCTCAAGTTATATAAGCAATTCCACACTTTCGCCTTAGTTCCATGAAATTTAAGAAGATTACATTGTGGTAATAAAATGTTTCATTGACATTTTGAAACTGGAATTTGGTTTCGCAAATTGACAAGTGCAAAAAATGAAACTATGATTTATAATTTGACGAGTAGTCAGAAAACGGATTAACAAAGGCCTAAGCTTGTTGAGCAGAAAGCATTTTATCATGGGATTTGACAAGAGGAGAAGAGATAGATGTAAACCAGCATTGAGGATTATAGAAACGTTAACACGCTTTTAAAATAAATCTTGCGAGAGTCAAATCCAGACAAGTATGTTTTTCCAACTTAAAAATACACCGACTCGCTAGAAACAAAATATCAAAGAATAATGCGCTCTTTTTATGTAACTCAATACTGGCTGTTAAAAGCACGTTTTTAACGCCAGGGAATACAAAGAGAAAGGAAAGTGATGTTTTTGAACGTATTTGAGAGCGAATAAAACCAAATGGAGACAAAAGCACTGCTTGGTTTACATGCAGACCGGCCTAATTGCATCTTTGACATTCACCCGGTGGTAAGATTTGGGAGAGATACCAGCGAAATCGGAGGTGGAGCCACTTAGAGGTGATCGGAAAAATACGAAGCAAACTCACCAAAACAAATATATTGATTGTGATCTATCAAATTCAGTAACGCAAGTTTTCTATTAGGGCTAAAACTGTAAAACGAAATCCTGCCAACGCAGCCCACACATGAGAAGATAACATCTGAGATGATCTCAACGTAACTTTATATCGATAGTATCACGATCCGAAACACTATAAGGAAGACTGCAAATTGACAGACACGGGGGCGGCCTGGCGAAGCATATGGTCCAGGCAAAATGCAGAATAAATATCCATGTTAAACATGTGTGATGTTAAAGTAATTATAGTGCTAGCTTTTTTTCAAACTAGTCAAGTTGGATGTTCCACCGTTTTGAGAAGAGGACTTACCAAAAAGACTTAACTTTTTTGGAAATGGTATCACATAATTATCTCTAGAATTATCAAATGGTTACAAGTTTTTTTCAGCAGAGCTTTATCTATACTTCCTTTAGTTCGTGCCGCTCAAATGTTGAAACTTCGATCAAAAAACTTTCACAATATAGTTTAATTAAAGAAATGAATTGCGTTTTCGAAGAAAACTTCCCAATAGTGTCGAGCGATGGTCCAAGAACGGCACTTAATAAAGTGCGTGTATTTAAATATTACCGGAACATATCATTTATGAAACAATTTACAAAAGTTGTTGAAGATTCAGAAAATGAACTGAGTCTAAAGCTTGCCTAGCGATTTTTTAAGGAAATCCTATTTGCAAAGTACAGCTTTCAGCAACCAAGCTACCAGTGATAAAAATTAGAAACCAAAAAAAAAATATATGCCTAGCTTTCTTATTTCCGATATCAAAATTGACTTAAAGGTGCGAGAAACTCTCAAGTTTTCAGAGTCGGCTAATTTGGATATCAGATTTTCCAAATCGATTGACAAGAGGAAAAAGATACGAGGGTCGTTAAAGAAACTTAAAAGTCGATAAAAAGGTAGAATTACACTTCCGATTCGACCCGCAGTTTGTTCTACAATCTACTTTCAACTTTGTTTTGCTACAAGCTTTTTAACTAGAACACTGAAAACGAGATGGGACTTTGTGGCGCGATTGATCAAATAACATCGCATTAAGATTGTTGTCAGACATCTAGAAACCCGGCACAAAAGCTAGCAATTACGAGGTGGCTACGACCAGCAATCAGATTCTCACCTCTATCTGAAAAGAATGACTATCGAGGGCAAATTTGAAACTAGGTTGTTATATTCTAACACCCAAGACAACTGAGTCACTTTTTATGTTGTTTATTAGCAGTAAATTAGATTATTTAAATACACCGGGTATCTTATCAAGCATGGACAGGTGTTTGGAATGTATTGTTTAGCAGTGAGTTAGAATTGAAAGTTTCGACGAAAATAGCTTCGCGGTTCCAAACATCTCAGATGTTGTTTATCAGCAACTTTTGGCATCATTCACCCCGAAAGTCCTTACGAATTTACCTAAAGAACAAGACACACATTCAGATACCCTTCATATTATCTAGGTCGTGAAACAGGTCTAACTACAACCGATGTTCTTTCTGAAACAAAAGCTGTTGCAAACTCGCTGTAGAAGAAATGTCTTAGCTTCTTCCTAAATATGTCTAAATATGTCTCTTGGGCCTGTGGTAAAGCACATGTTCCGTTTATACAAGTAACCTGTGACACTCGGCAAAAGACGTAAGCTTAACTTTCGCTTCAGTGGGAGGTTGGATGCTGAGAGCCGTTCGTAATTGAAAAAGTCAATTTGTATACTGATCAACTCCTCAGTCTTAAATGACTGCTCTTTTGTCAATAACAAGTCAACAACAAGTCCCTCGGCTGTAAGATGTTCACAAAATTGCTAAAGCAATTCGGAATTACTCGTCAATAAATGTGGACCGACAGTGTCTCTGATCCGACTTTCCACAGCCATACTGAATCAAACCTCATGTCGCTTATCCAATTTTAAATTTCTCAGAGCAATTCAGTGTACTGTGCCGCTGAGAAGTGCGTTTTACTTCTGGTGCTGCTTGTGTTAAAATTTCTCATTTTAGAAGTAAGTTTGAACTTGTCCACACATCGAAGCGGATCTGGTGTAGAAATTTTAGAGGAATTTCTAACATAGAAATTGCTGATGATAGGAAAAACTGAGTTACAAACCAGGATGAAGTTCACAGCGTGAAGAAATAACATAACTGATTCAAACTTTGTTTAAAGGAATACGGTTTTTGAACCAGTTCCACAGTTGAGAAAACTAACAAAAGCAAGCTATCGCATTGCATTAAAAGCTAACTGAGTTTCACCTGCGAGGAAGAAATTAGCCACCCGCTATTTGGACAAGAAACGATTGTCTGTTCTCTGCAACTTGTTTTACTCAAGTATCATAAATTTTAGACCCTTCACCGTGTTTTATCGTAGACTAGCAACACATTTTCAGTCCTTTGCCGTCCGGAGACGCTAAATTTAAGATTGAGAGTTCATTTCTCTATTTTAGAGCAAAGGAAAACGAAATAATTCAATTTCAAAATGGAACCAGCTCTACCACAGTGCAAAACAAGGAAGCCCGGCGTTAGAAATGTCTTTCTGATGTAAGATGATGATATATTCAGAAACTGAAGAAGAGCTTTTATTGGGTTCATAGCCGTTATTCAAATTCCTCCTCTACTAACTCGATTAGGTTACATGGCCCGAGAAAAATATTTTGTCAAAAACAACCCCCAGAAAAAAAATCTACACGAACCACGCCAAAACAGGGAAACGTCTTTTAAAAACACAACCTGCGCCTTTGAATCCAAACATCCGGTTGTATCAAAAAACGCAAGGGAGACCTTGTGTCATTTTGTTGCAATGGATGTAAAACGAGAATTCATCCTCACGTTACACGTCAGAGAAGACAATAACTAGACGTTAAGCCTGTAACGAGCCGGGAAATAATACTACAGCTTTATCACGAAAAATAATCGGAGTAAGCCATAGCATTGATGAATTAAAGGGGGTCTGGCGGGAAAAGCGATCCAACCTTTAGGACACGTTTTCCGCACGCGACGAACAGTGTGGATGTCTTTGTCAAGTGAAACGATCGAAAAGAATAAGAGTTGTTGAAACAGGTCTCTAGGTTTGCGATACTTATTTAACATGCAAGCTTTAGTATCAAAGAGTGTAATTCCTTTGAGATAATACCCTGCGTTGTGTGCTTATCTCGTACAGAACGACTTCCTACAATAGGAAAAAACAATAATAATAATCATGTAGATGAATTTCCTCTGGGCGTTTGAAGAAAGATAACCTCTAAGCGTTCCTTTTAGGATCAGAGATTCAGACAATAGATTCAGAAGGGGATAGAATTCATTATAAAATGGGCGCGAAAGTGGAGAAGCAGGAACATTTTAATAAAAAAATAACTGATATAGCTTGACAAGATCTTTCAAGTTTCTTTTTAATTAGAACAGAAAATGTTTTTAATGAAGGGGACAAAGGAAAGAATCTGGTGGGTGGGCTTTGTAGAAAAAAAACTGACAGCATGTTGCAGAATTCTGCCACTGGTTTCAAATTATTTCAAGCCTGATGTTTAGTCGAAAATAATTATATCATGATAGGAATCTTGTAAACACAAGAGTTTAAATTAACTGTTTGTACTTCCCATGTGTAGGACAAAGATCCCCTTCTTCACCGTCCGGTATTGTGATGGCAACTGTTTGGAAATAGAAATGTAAAAATAGCGGGTAAATCCTGAACGCAGAGGAAATTTTGGAATTCATTCTCCATGGCGGATGTATACGATTTCAAAACAACCAGAAAGGTTTATTTTTTTCCAAAGAAGTTAAAACACAATGAAATTGAAACGGGGAAAAAAAAAGAAATACCTTGCACACGTTCTTCACCGTCACAACCTGCCCCTAATGGGCTGTCAAATATTTCATAAATTATTCATTTTATTTTTCCTCTAATGGACGGGCACACTTAGCAAGTAAGAATAAAACGTCTCAAATTTCAAAGGTTTATGGCTCTCTCTCAAAACAGGAAAATGTGCAAGTGGAATTAAACACGAACGTTTGTGTACTTTCGAATGGGTTCAATTTCTCGCATAATTCCAGCAATAATTTGAAGGTTTCGAGATGTTTTTCATCAATACACAAGGAATGTCTTGGGCAGATTGCTTTTTAACAAGCATATCTGATGTTCAACTTGCCACTAAAGCTAGCAATCGTCCATTTATTTCAATGGAAACTGCCTTGAATTAAACAAAATAGAAAGTGAATTTACCTTACCTACACTGCTTAAGTTTCGATCAGGCCATTCTGTGTTTTCGCTGCTTAAAGTATTACAACAATTACCCGGTACAAGGCAGTAGCTTTTTACATGTCCCGCTTTCATCTTTAATGTTTATCTGTGCACTTAATTTTTGTTTAAGAGTTGATGTCTTATCTACGAACAGTGAGCAATGTAAAACCTTGCATCTTTTCAAAGCAAAATTAATACGTCCATAATTACACTGGAAAAAATATTGAATACTGTAGTGAATATTGTGAGAAGTAAATCGTGCGCAGTATTAAAATAAGGCATCTTAGAATATCAGCTGGTGAAGAATACAAGCAAAAATCCACGCGTTCGGAGCGAATGTCATTCAGAGAGCTAAAGGTTATTTTCATGCATTCCTTTTCAAAGGAATGTTTCTGTTTTGGTTCTTTCTTCATTCAGCTCCCTCTGGCAAAACAAGGATACTGTAAACGTAGATTACGGCCGTTCGATAATGACTGTATCGCTTTAAGTTTATTCTGACCCCAACCAACGAATGGACTCTGGTTTAGAAATAAAAGCTATATCACAAACTGAAACGTGCTCTCATGAAAAACGAACATCTATAGATGTTTTTTAAAAGCGAAGACGAAGAGACAATCTGGATAACACCTGGATTAGCCGAAGAAGACAGGCCATTGTTTAACACGAATTTCGCTGATGGCTTGGCTGACATTTCGACAACGATAAATTCGCAGAATCAATAAACACTCCCTTTGTTCGCGCCCGTCTCTCATAACATTATTAGCCATCTAAATTAGCATCTTTTGGGTAATAGCTTGAAGTAAACAGTTCAGCGCTCACTGTTTTCTTGCGTCTCGGTTTTGCAAAGTTGCCATAACAAACAGCGCCTTGGAAAAGAAACTCGATCCGCGTATACAATTACAAACACAATATTTCACTGGCCGTGGAGTTGCAGAGTTCAAAATTGCCAAGCTTTCCTAGCGGGTTTAATTTGAAATCGACTAATGGCTTCAGAACACGACGAGCGAGCTAATTGTGTTTGAGGCTTGTCGGTAAGTCTTTCTACTCAAGGGCCCATGTTCCAGCGGAAGTGGCAATTTTTGAAGACGCAAAGAAACCGATTGACATTGTTTCTATGGTGTTTGATTTAACATCTACTGAAAAAATATAAACCATCTGGATGGCAAGCATTGGCCAATCATAGAGCAGGGTTCAAGTTCTAATCTTAATTTAATAATGACATTGTCACGCCAGAGAATGAAAATTAGTCTGATCGCTAGTGGGTGACATTTTCTTTTTAACCGTGTGCAATTTGATTCCAAGCAGCTATAAAGAGCGAGTACCGTCTTAAGTTCAGACAAATAGACAATACAAAGAAGTGAAAGGATAAACCGTACCCGGCGCTGTACAGCATCCCAGCAACAGAATATGCTGCCAACCTTCAGTTTCACGCCAGAGCAGGTCGCGTGCGTCTGTGAGGTCTTACAACAGAGCGGAGATATAGAACGCCTCGGAAGATTTTTGTGGTCTCTTCCAGAATGCGAAACCATTCAGAAGAACGAGAGCGTGCTCAAAGCAAAGGCATTGGTTTCCTTTCACCAAGGCAACTTCCAAGAGCTGTACCGTATACTGGAAAACAACACATTTTCCCCGAGCTCTCATCCCAAGCTGCAATCCCTCTGGTTAAAAGCGCACTATATCGAAGCTGAAAAACTTCGCGGCCGGCCTCTTGGTGCCGTGGGGAAGTATCGCGTTCGACGAAAGTTTCCTCTACCGAGGACGATCTGGGACGGCGAGGAAACTAGCTACTGTTTCAAGGAGAAATCGAGGAACATATTGAGAGAGTGGTACTCGCATAACCCGTACCCATCGCCTCGAGAGAAGCGGGAGCTAGCCGAGGCAACGGGTCTAACCACTACACAAGTTAGCAACTGGTTCAAGAACAGAAGACAGCGGGACCGCGCCGCGGAAGCAAAAATAAG
>Ga0099812_1188068_pt1 | contig 8857 bp, 1 predicted proteins | sample DipCnscriptome_3_FD_81134 | JGI IMG/M metagenome (GOLD analysis project Ga0099812, IMG submission 81134) | Coral microbial communities from Puerto Morelos, Mexico - Diploria C C metatranscriptome (Eukaryote Community Metatranscriptome) | ecosystem: Host-associated > Invertebrates > Cnidaria >... | reverse complement strand
AAGGGAAATGAAAGAAAATCTATAGTAACGGTTAGGGGATCTTAAATGCTAAACATGGAATGTAAAGAGTTAATTGTGTAGAATTAAAGAGTGTCGACCGCTCTGCATTGACGTCGCATACCCTGAAAGAAGAAAGAAACAAACAAAGACCTGTCAAATTGTGAAGTTTAAGACATGCATGCTTCAAAGAAATTAAGAAACAACGACCAACAAATAAGTAAATCTACAAAATACAAATAATAACTTCACATTTCAAAACAAGTGAGCTCTAGCTGGTCAAAGAAATAGCTGTGTATAGTACTTTGCGTCGGTAACGCTGCAGTTGGAATAAACAGGACTCGTATATTCTTACTAAAAACAAGCGGATACTTCATGGTTTCTATAACTGAAATAGCTCGATCGCGAGTAAACCAGACTGACACAAAACCCTCATCCAAGGCAGAAATTAACACTATACCAGAGCATTTGGTGACGCTATACAATAGGAGAAATGTACAGCAAATAGAGGGCAATAGAACGAAATACAACAAAACTGCTTCACAAGATCTATAAAACAAGTGCTCCTGATGTCTTTCGAAATATTGATCTTTTCTTCTTTTCTAACAAAAGGACTGGAAAATAAACTATTCCAGGGTCATTCTAGCGAGCAGAAAGAGTAACACTCCTAATAGAAAATCAGCTTGCCATACAAGAACAAAAGCTAGAAATACACTAGAAATGTTAACCAGCTGACCGCTTAGCAGAGACGCGCTATGTAGGACCTGGAGCTACAACAAGACCATGTGCACAGAACTCGACAATGAAACTCATTTCAAGTAAATAACTTAACACGCATATTCTTAATAGTGTGAGAACTACACGCCGATGCAAAAACAAAGAAACAACGACACAAAGTACTATATAATAATGGCAATCACATAAATCAAACTACAACCGCTCACTGGCTATGAATGTGAGAACACAACACTCCATGACAATTCATGACAAAACGACCAAAGAACCACTGGTGGGACTTAATCAATTGGGCTTCTAGACCACTTGATAATCAGCAAAAAAATTCTAAGGTCTCGTAAGCTTACGGGCTGTAAATATTTCAAAGACCTACTTATACTAACTTTTTTATATCATTTTTCCGTTGCAAACACGTTTGTATTTCGCGCCACGTTCGCGCGTTTTTCGAGTCAAAATCAATGTCCGGGGAAATTGTTTTTAGCAGCAATGACCAGGGGATTATACCAATTAAAATAAGTTATGACAATAGAGTAGACACAAAAATGATTTGCTCCAAAAATTTGTTATCTTTCTTTGTCACTCGCACCCTGAACTCGAGGCCTTAAGCTCAAAAATCAATTTCTTCTCAGCGACATCTCTTTCCACGGAAATTGGAACATAATTATTTTTTTGGCTTAAAAATTCGGGAGAAAAAAAATTTTTGCTTTAAAAATTGTGGGTTACAAATGTCAACCTTAGAATACATTTTTCCCCCAATGTGTGATATTTTAAAGTGTGTTGTCAAATTTTCTAAAACGGTAAATTAAATTGACCGCCAAGGTGGTTTGAAATGTTTTAACGACGAAAAAATTTATAGGAAAAAGTATAGATTTTTATTTTTACACGCTTTCGGGTCTTTTCTTTGGCTTGTTTCAGCTCCAGAACAAGCGAAGGAAATTGCTTTAATTCTGTATTTAAATTATGGTTTACGTGCAATGATAGCAACTTGAAAATGATATCTCTTCCCCACGAAAATACAATAATTACTTCGGCTGGGCGGGCTGGAAAACAAGAAGCCGTAATTACTGCTAAGAGATTATTCTGGTGTCTAGAAAAGCCTCGAATGAGGCATAACTTGAAAGGAAAATTAAAATCTATGGCGGCATCATTTGCGCGATAACAATAACAATAACTATAATCAAGCCGGCGAACTTAAACATATTTTAAAGCTAAACATGGGTTTTGAGGCGGCTCGTGCATTTTCAGAGGAAATGTCCATGCAAGCTAAACAAACATTTGGTAATTTCACTGCTAAAGATTAATTTCCATAATCTCAAATATTAGCTCGAAAGGCAGAACACTGGAGGATTTTAGCACGTTTTTTGATAGGCAGTGTTACCCTAACGTGCATCCCCACGGAAACTAAACAACACCTTGAGAATGTTGTTCCTGATTGTCTTAGGTCTCCGTTATCCAAGGTGAAAAAACAGTAATATTAATAAATGTACTCGCAAATATATCTCTAACTGAGCACTATCACAGTTCATACGTCCTGGTTTTGATCCCAGCGATGCGATAAACATGATATCCTCAGGGTGCATATAATTGCCCGGCTTAATTGTATACCAGACTTTTGAAACAGTTTTTCAGATTAAATCGAAACCTCTGAAATACACAAAGCAAAATGCTTTCGAGTTCTAGTTTCTATCTGAGCAGTAGATAAACAATAGTTTTTTTGTGTGTGCTTTATATCTCTCTCAAAAAGTGAAGTTTCCAACATGACCAAATAAAACGGCTTCGATATGTTCGTGGCGAAAGTCCTTTGTTCGCTCAACAAAGGATTTACAAAAGAATAAAGAAGACTTTAAATCACACTCTTTCGAGTTTGACATTTTGCATAATAAAGGTGAGTTAGTAAAGGACAAAAACAGCTATAAGGCAGAAGTCAGGAAATCAAGTGAACTGAAACCAAACGAATTAAGCACAGCCTGTTCTGTTTGTATTTTTCTCTCTAAATAAATATCAAAGCTCTCACAACATCACACACAAAACAACGAGCTATGAACCTTCACCTGACATGTATACGAATTTTGCTAAGAGATATTCAAATACGAGTTTATGCACTGAACAGGTAGTTCGCAACATGCGGTTAAATTTTAGAAAAGCGAAAGAGACAAGAGACTGTTATAAGCAATTTCAGTTGCTGGAATTATGCCAATAGTGCAATGAAATAATCTGTCGACGATCAATTTTGAATCTATCAAAAATACATATAAGAAAATTAAAATCATACACAAAAATGTCACTATACGACAGTTTAAATTTCTAAAAAATAAATTTGTTGATTGTCAGTTTACAAGCTATTTTATAGTATGTGCGACCTAATTCAAAAGAACAACAAAATGGCTAGACATGCCATGGACGGGGAAATCATTTCAATGTTATATCATTCTACGATTCTATGCTGTTTAAGTTTACATTCGGGCTACAGAATATCTTACTAATTAAGCAAGAAATTTGAAATATCAACTAAAACATTTCAATATCATGCTTCCATTAAAACGGATGGCAGCTCCCATCTTTTCTTTACGTAAACGCAATCGAACCACAACAACGTTTTTTTATTTAAAAAAGTAATAAAAATGAAAAATAAACAGCCTTAATCTTGCATGATTTTTGCTACCTCATAGCGAGTTTAGTATTTCATGCTGTGAAGCAATTTCACGACAGGAATCATTCTATAAGCGCAGAAGACAAACATAATTTAATAGTCGTATTATTTTCGAGATGACTTTGTTTCCCAGAGGAAGTGTACAATATGACAACTTTATTATTACTGATTATGACACAGGCACTGCCACAACTGCTGTCTACTTTTCCAAATTCACACTTTCCTGAATTATTCAAGGTTTTAATTATTTATTCCAAGTTCTAACTGCTGTACTAACAGTTTTTCTTCTCCTTAACGACCTTAACAGAAGAATTAAATAAATAACAGTTGGCACAAATGTTCTGAAATGTTTCATAATGTAAACCCACACGATTTAGGGAATATTCGATTTCATACTTAACGTTAAGACTGTTGATTTTGTAAACGGTACTAAGGTATTGATTTGCAATCCCAATTACATGTTCAAAGTCTCACTTTCTTACAAAAACGTATCTGAACAAAGAGGTTCTTTAAGAAACAGAGCCAAGTGATAAAGGGTGACAGACTTGAGATCAACAAAATGAAATCAAGTAAAGTTTAAGACATACAGCTAAACACACAAATACGAGTAATATTTAATGAGATCGTAGACAGAAAGACTCTAACGAAGCATTTTACCTCGCCCACTCAGAAATACACAAACACACCTGCTATTTACCAAAATGAACGCGTCTTAATTTCTGAGAAACACGTAAACTCTCCCTACTCCTCTCAACTCTTGCAAAAGTTTGAAAAAACAATCTAGCCTCCACATAAACACAAGCAAATTTTACAATTTTCTACTGAGTATTAAAACGCAAATTGATCCAACAAGCCTACAGTTTTATGTTTCAAACTATGTACATCAATTGAAACACGAAAAGGTATTCCTAGCTCTACTTGTGTTAACTTTAGCAAGCCATAAGGAGCAATTAAGCCTCCTCGTGAACGTAAGCGAATTTCATAAAAGTTTCTAGTGAGGAGTGAAACGTAGCGTGATCCTACAAGCCTATAATTTTATAATATTGCAAATATCAACTCCAATTAAACACGAACTTTACTTGTCTTAACTCTACCAAGCAAAGACGAGTAATTTAGCCTCTACACAAACACGAGCGAATTTTCCAAAAGTTTTTAGCGAGGAGTGAAACTTAAATTGATCCGACAAGCCTAAATTTCATAAAGTTGCAAAATAGGCAAACCCAATTGAAACAAAACTTCGTTCTGTCGTTTGCACACATGTAACCGCGTAAACGTGAAATATAATATACACAGATTTGACGAAATAACTAGTAATACTAGACGTGGATATAAATTTCTGTTTTATCAAGTAAACAAAAAATTAGTTTTGCGTTTCGCCTTACTAAAATGAACAACTAGGACATATCATGGGTTTCGAAACACAAAAGCAAAAGGGCATTTAAGACATCAAGAAATGGCCGGCTTCGAATAATCTTCCACGGCATTAAAAAGAAACTAACTCTAGAGTACAACTGCAATCAAATGTTCGATATTTTTAGCGAACAAATCAAGGTTTCATCGTGAGAGTTTTGAGCTATAATTTCTGGTCGAGTTTCGTGGAGCAAAAACGTGTTAGTCGGTACTTACACAAAATGGCAACCTGGCGCGCGACAGGAGTTCAATCATTCTGAGAAACCAAACTGATCACAGCGTTTGCTTAAAGTTGTACATATATTGGAATTAACTTATTAATCAAAATTCTGTCATAACTTTCAAATTTCGCACTTCTTCTGCAATGGAAATTCGTCTCATTTTGCATATAGGTTTGGGTTACGAATAATTGGCTTTGTGGTCAGTGAAATATTCAGATCTCGTTTGCTTGGCGATACCAATACTAAATTAAAATGCAGCATTAAGGTCTTAGCAAAAGACGGAACCCATTTTGTTCAACAGGTCTTCGATCATTATCAAAAGATGCTTTTATTCCTAGGAAAATCCCTGGATTAAGCAATAAGGACAGCCTTTTCTTTGAGTAAACAAAATCACCAACAAAAGAATCGGGACAACTCTTGGAACAATAATACGAGAGAATCTGTTTACGAAACACTCTTTTGTTTTATGCTTTAGCAACTAAAAACCTCCGTAACAGAGCTTTTAAAGTCACTTCTTCAATCGAGCCAGCTACTTAGTGGCCTTTGTTCCAACTTCTGGCTCCCTTTACTTAATTGAATCTTGTATTTTGGAGGCTAGAGGAAATAACAAAAAAAACCACTTAATTTTTACATGGTTCGTCATATGTTAAACACCTTGCGCGCATTTTTTTCTTGGCTGCAATTATTATTATTTAAAAGCACTTCAATTCCATATTGGCATACTACTCTGGCAGAGGTCAACTTCAGAGCCAACTACAAACATCATTTCGCTTCACTTTATTCGCGCTATGCTGTTGTCCACGAAATAACAGTCACATACGCGGACCATAAGCTAGGACCGAACCAATGAAAGCAGTGCCATTTTTAATCGAAATCAACTATAAGTTCGCCTTGCTTAATTCTTGAGCATACGCATTGAATTTGAAAACACTGTTCATCTACGCTATTTACTCAACTCACACAACCAAAATACACTTTAAAAGTCATTGTCTATCAAGGAATGCTTTGCTGAAAAAAGCAAACATTGATAGCACTCCTTCGCACGAGAGAAAAACATCGTATTCTGGCAAAGGAAATAACTTGAGGCGCAGATGTTAGACCGAGTACTTTCGTCCAAAAGATCGACTCATTTTATCCACCGCTTATTTTAATTCAAGGGGGAAAGCAATTGGAATTACACAATGTGGAATCACCTACTGCTGTTTCAAGAACAAATATCAATTATGAGTCGCCTAGAAAACAGAGAAAACAACTATATTTAATTCTGGTGAAAAGCAACGTGAATAGTGCAAAGTTCTTTTATGTCCTGTACAGGCGGGAAATGTCTTTCCTTTCAACGCAGTGGGATGTAAAATTTAGCTTCGTTCAAACATAGTAGGGAACCATTAAAAACCTTTCTCAAGGAAGCACTTTCAAAAGCGAATTCGCAGGAAACCTTTTGTTTAGCGACATAAAAGCTCCTTCCTAAATGCCTCCAGGGCAAACGAAATTGCCATAAACAAAGTCGAAAGTCGCTTTTCAAATATCATCACCGTTTAGGTCTTATGACTTCAGGAAATTAACTGATTAATTCTCCGTGAAGTCTCTGCTTTGCGGTTTCTTTCTGGCCTTTCTTTGAGCACTAAACATGACAACAAGAGCAAAGACTCATCTCAAAATTACGACAAGTTACGAGATTGTCACTCGCTTGCGAAATGCTCTAATGCCAGGCGGACAAATTAATTTTGCACGAATCCAAATAATCGGCAAAAAATAGGCTTCCGCCTTTATAGAAAACTAACATAGATCACGAAAGAGAAAAGGCTATTTGCTTACTTAATCAGACCTTTCTATAAGAAGTACATTTTTAATTTCGGAAGGCCTTTACGTGCCTTTCTAGAGTAAAGTAATTAAAAGCACTGACATGCGCATTAAAAACAACAGTCGAGCCGACATCTTGAAAACACTTTGCGCCGAATTAAAGTTTTTTTTAAACCAAAATAAAGGTGGGCTATGGCCCTTTTTTGAGCATCGTGAATCAAAAACCACGCTGTCATAATAAGAAACACAATGTCGCCATTCTTTACAAGCACCAACAAGATATAGATATATTTCCCCGGGGGCAAACATCGAACATTTCAATTATTTCCATCAACAAAAGGTCTTGTTCGCACTGCCTACATATGGGACATGAAAAAGCTCAACGTCGCACGTATTTTCCAAGTTTACTCGTAATACTCTTAAAACACTTGACTAAGGTCGCTCGGTGAAAAAAATTGAACGGCTTTTCAATAAAATTGATCGACATGTGTGGTTTGTACTTACACGTGCAAGGCCATCACGCCCAAACGTTTTTGGGCCATCGACCTGTCAACACATTCTGGAACAAATAGCTCGGAGAGCAATTTTCCAAATGCCTTCGTTTCCCTGACATCTCACTTCCTTGGCGGTCAATATTCGCGCGAATTATGCGGGAATGACTTAAGATTAGGGGAAAAAATAAAGCAAGATAGAAGTCTCGCTAATTCGTATCAAACCCATCGGCGAATGTCTGATATTTCAGACGCTTTCAATACCTTTTGTGCGATTGATTTCTAATGCCATGAACAGGACCAGAGCTTTACCTTCATAAACTTGCTACTAGCGTCGGCTTTTTCTCGAGAAATAACATCCGCACGGACATAGGCGTGTAATTGAACAACCACTGCACGCGAATTCGCTCGTACCTTCGCGCTGAATTAGCTCAAGAGTCATGATATGTCGAATTCATAAATATGTTAACACAGTAAAATATTCATCTTATTACCATAATACAGAAGCAGGGCAAAAGGAAGATTCTGCATTTTCTTCCTACAAAATTGCATACACTTTGCAAGCATCTGAAGTCACTTTTCCTTGTTAAAACTGAAATAGCTTCGAAACACAGGAAGCCGCCCGCCTTTCTCATGGCCACTTCACTATGGCGCCATAAGTCGAATTGCCTTTGACAATTCAAAAAGTTATTTAGTATTTGTCAATGAAGGAAGCAGTCGGAATGAATTTTAATTCCCCTTCGGAAAGAATTACATCCGAGTAACAAAGGGACAAACTATTTTTCACGAGTTGGACAATTCAAACTGTGAAAGGACTTTTAGAGACAGCCTTGTTTGCCGAGCTAATTAGTAGTCCTATTGCGAATTCTTTTCGCCGTCGTTCGTTGATAAGGCAAGGGATTTTACTAAGAAAATGGCCAGAAAAACTTTAAAGGGTATCTGCTGTTTCTATCACTGGTATGAACACAGCAGAATAAGCTAGAGAGAAAATTTCATTGGCAAACAAGATAACAGTTCGAATCAGTTCGATGTGAGTTGCCCATATTTCAGGGGCTCACAACATGCAATGCTCGTTAAGCGAAAAGTCACTTTTCAAAGTTCAACAAACGTTTCGATTTTGACCGCCTAAAACTCATGAATATATTCCTCAATTATGGAAAACAGCTCCAATTTACAATCGTGTTTAACGTACTGGGAGAACTGATGCAACATACTTCAAATGTCAGATATTGTTTGAACTAAAATAAAAGCAATCCAGCCTTCCGTTGTGAGTGAACGAGCGGCAGAGCTCCAAGGCTTTAGACCCAAAAACCGCGTACATGTAATTTGAGAGCATGTTCCAAAACGCTGGCCTGGAAAAAGTATACAATTAAGGGCAAAGAAAAATGAGGCTATTTAAAAACCGACTTCTGTATTTTTGGACTCTTATTGTATTTGTAATCATTCTGTGTTTTGATACATGCGGTCTTCGACTACAACTCCAGCGACAAGATTCAACAACACATAACACGACGAAGGCTATGGCAATTTGAAATCCTTCAGCTTCCTTGCTG
>Ga0099812_1133933_pt1 | contig 8870 bp, 4 predicted proteins | sample DipCnscriptome_3_FD_81134 | JGI IMG/M metagenome (GOLD analysis project Ga0099812, IMG submission 81134) | Coral microbial communities from Puerto Morelos, Mexico - Diploria C C metatranscriptome (Eukaryote Community Metatranscriptome) | ecosystem: Host-associated > Invertebrates > Cnidaria >... | reverse complement strand
AAGGATATAGACGGATTGTTTGCGGGGCACGAACTCCGAGAGGAGACTGAGATCATACTGTAGGTAAGATAAATGTTTTTGTATGCTACAGTGGTCTTGTGCTTACAGCGCACATTTCATACAAACTTGAATACAGAATAGGTTTTTTACATGTTTCTCTTCTACAACGTAGTATAAGTTTCAAGACAGTCATTTCAGTTTCCAGTGCCTATTTGTCGAACGCAGCTAGCTATAGCTATCAGTAATAAACAAGGCACCAGACCAATGCGGTGGACCTAATTTTCCGGCTATCCATTCAACTTTATAGCAAGTATTCTGCATTTTCGTTTATCAGAAACACATTTTGAAAGCTATTGATGTTAGAGCTCTCTAAAAAGCGACAACTCTTTGCACGACCGGCTCTTAATTTCTCACCTTCATAGGATGCAGGAGACGTTTTGTGTTGTCAGTAGTCTATATTGATGCTAAAATTAACTGTGTTGGCTTCAAAAATACTCACAGTAATGTACAATTTTTTTTAATAAAGTTAAGGACAAAGCTTACATGCCGCACTGATTATGATTATGTAAAGATCTCAGAGACACATGAAGAGCGACAAAATAAGAGGGGACAAAAGTCGAAATTTTGACCGTGGTTAAAACGGGAAAAATTGTTTTAACCCATGCATGCGATAGACTTATTATTGTCAGTCATCACATCGTCTTTGGTATTGGACTGTCTAATGCAAAAGAACACGCATGCAACTTGATGGTCCATTGTCTTGAGTTGAAATAGAGACAACATGGGAAAAAAAGTAACATTCATCTTTGAAATGTACTCTTTGCTTCAGGTATGATTAAGAGGCTTTGTGAAAGCGAAAGAGACTTGTTACAATCGATTGCTTTATTTTCTTGAACTGTTTTATATAAAGTCTGAAATCATCCACATTTCCCATGATCTTAGAGACCAAACAATGTCAAAATATGAAATAAACACAAACTGCGGTGATAAACATGGCGATAAACGCATGTTGGAAAACAAAGGTCATTTACTTGACGTTTCGTATGTTGGGACATGCATCTTCAGAAGCGACAGTTAGGAATACAACTAACAACTAAATTTAAATTAAAAATAAGTTACTATTAACAATAGCAATGATAGAAGCTGAGAAATATTTACGTATAAAAGATGCAAACTAATAAAGATAAAGCTTTTCGCTACTAACATTATCATTTAGGGTGGGTTTCAATTCCCTTATCAGTAGAGTCTCCTTTATCTTGCGATGTGTATCTGACCGACCTTTTGCTAGTATATCAAAGCGGTCCCATTTGAAGTTGTGACCAGTTGACGTGACGCGGTCAACAAGCTTTGCAGGGTCGTTTGAAAGCAATATATTTTAAAACAACTCCACTGAGTCCAGCCCGCATGTAGCCCGATACAGGAATGCAAACGGACCATCATGTAGACTCATTGCTGTAGGCCGCCTTGTTCTCAAGGTCTAGCCCGTGGATGGTCGATGAGTTTGCGGTTTGAGGTTAGACGTTTACCGTTCGCCGCTCGTACGTCAGTCGATTTAGATTTTAGTACATAAATAAAATAAACTAGTAACGTCTATAAGCATAGCGCGTACAACGTAACGTATGGATCTGGTCACGTGACCCCTTACGTGGATCAAAGTGTAAACGGCGCATGTACCGATAGAAAGTCCTGGGAACGTAATTACCCACTGTTCACACCCATTCGCATCACGCATCAATCCACAATACTTAACAATTATTCACCGACACTGAGGTGAATAATTGTTTACCGACATTGAGGAGAATAATTGTTTAAGTATAAACCATACAAACTGAATAACTAGCGGACCAAAGAGTAACTTCACTTGTTTAAGAGTAACTTTATTTGAAATGGGAAGCCATTGTGTTTTTCTTCGGCTGCTCGGAGGTGAATAGTACTTGGCTAATCACCTAGCCAATCAGCGTGCGCAAAAAGCACTATTCACTTTGCTGGTGTATACTAATGATCGTTATTACCCCGCAAACGACCAAAAGGATATCCTTGCGGACAAACGTCTGCGAGGAAGACTGAGAGCGACTCAGTACACACGAGGCGCATCCCAACCTCGTTCCCAGGGTCCTCTCTCTTCCTATCATTTAACAAAGTCTCTGGCAAGCGTGCTTAACAGTTTCACCGGTCAAGAAATGCGTAAGTTTTTGTTAACTTCTACAGTTTTATATGCAATTAACAAGGTTTTTGCTCATTCCTACTGACTTGTGTTTTTAAAATAGTTTGGGTCTAAATAAGTTAAATTTAAGCATTTGCTGAATTAGCTTGAATTTGCAGACCCATTTATACCTCGCACGAAAGTCATCGATATTTGCCGACTGCAGGCCTTTTAACAAATCACCGAGAGCTCGCTGCAAACGGTAGTAAGAGTTAATTTAACTGCTTTTGGTAATAGCAGCACCTATATAAAGAGCGCCTGTTAGGGATGGTCTTATGCCCCTCGTATTACTTAGTTTCAAACCTCTCAGAAGTTTCGCAATTTCGTCCAAAGCCTCTGGACGATATGATATCCGCGATATGAAAAAGCAACATATTGTACCGTATTTGCAAACAGTTCTAATCAAACAGCCGGGCCCGGCGTTACAGTATTATAATGTCAATATAAAATGCAAGTAAGCAACATTCGTAGAATTATTCTCGAAAAGTACCTCTCAATACTCACGGAAAATTTAACTTTATTGTAAAATACAATTTCTTCTGTCCGACTATGTGTATAGCCTAGGATGTAGAACAGTTTGACGAGTAAGCTATTATACTTGAAGTTAGCTCTTCATTGTTCTCCGAAATATCCTCAGATTTATGCTTCAATTTCTCCTCTACAAATAACAATGCTCGAACAGTTTACCGGTCGTTTAGCTCCCAACTCGAAGTCGATCAGCTAATCGACTTCTGGTTAGGTCCTAATCGACTTGTGGGGTAAATGACCTCGAACAGTACTTAGCTCCTACATAGAATTTAAAATACCCTAAGTTACCTTTCTATCAGAAAATGAGTACCAGAAGTAGTAAAGTAGTAATAGATTTGTATTTCTAGAACTTGCTTCAACCTACCTTGTCAGCTTTGAGAAGTTCAAAGGTATATTATAAACTCACAGTTAATGCAACATTTCAACAGGTGAACTTTGATGTGAATTATTCCAGAAATCATTTGACTGTACAACCTGTCCATTCGTAATAATTCTCCTAGTTTCCTCCTGACTAGTGCTTTATCAAGAGTTTCCACCATAATTCCTCCATGAGAAGAAAATATGATTGAACTTGAGTTGTCATTAAAAATAAACCCGGGCATTAGGTCACCTGCCGCCATCGTTGCCAGTTAATGTTGAAGTGATTTTACCGCAATGCTGTTGAGAACAGTGAGAAACCTAGGAAGAATATTTTCCACGACCACGTGCTTTAATATAGTTATATCACGTACTGACACGTGATAGTAACGCTCCCCCTTTAGCATTTTGTTTTTGACAGTTAAAAGCATGTAAAAGTATGCATTTAACACGGTCATGTAATTTAAACTTTTCCATCAGAAAGCTAACCGAAAGAGTAAATATAAGAAGCAGAGAACTGCTCAAGCGTAAAATCCCAGTCATTTCGGTATACTAAGTAATTTCCGCCAGTCTCTACCATTGTCCAAAATCTAGCCAATCATGATGTTTGTTGGGACAGTGATTGTGATATTGAATTATCCACAATAGAATACAGTTATATAACTTTTTTCTTTTATTTTCGAAGAATGCTGCCTATGCGGATGATTGTGTTGTGATATGCCCTCTATAGAAATTTGGGCCAAAAAATGACATTTGGAAGTGTTATTTTCTGAAGGGTGTTAGATAATCAAAAGACCTCCTCTAAGGGTCATTTGACTTCCTGCAAAAAAAAGTGAAACTTAATCAGGGAAAAAACCCTTGACTTCTGTGGCAAATTTAACAATAGTTTGTTATTCCCGTGTTCACAAAAAATGAACGTAAACCATCCCCAGTGAAATCAATTGAATGGCTTCATGAGCATTAGTGTGAGTGTGCATTTACGATTTCTGAAATTCTCTACAATTTTGAGTAAAACAATGGATGGACTTGTATTCTACTTTTGTATGGTCTGTTGAATACATAAATGTTAAATGAGACCACAGTCTTTGTTTTGAAGCGTTATTTTGACTAAATGATTTTTGTGGTCATATGCATAGCCAATTATCTCTTGTTGGTTTTAAAATGAACTCAGTAAGAAGGACGTGTGCAGTGTAGAAACAGGAATTCAGTTTTTGCCATGTTTACCATGTGTTTGGGTCATTTCCTGTGAGTGTTGATATTTATATATGTTAGCAAAATACAAGGTTTATTTTGCTGGTTACATGCAAATACAGAAATTGTCTGTGTGGAATTACTCATGTGTAGTGTACATACAATATTGCTTTGTATTTGCTGATCTTGATCATCCCATTGCTGTTAGAACAACTAACTGTATTTCAAAAGCTGAATCATGGAAAACTACCTGTATCGTGGTCACACAGCACTGAATCCTTGAAATTTTCCCCAATATAGTCTGCTCGCTTATAATTTACATGATTGTATAACAATTGTTTGTCAAAGTAAGGGTAAAGAACACTTCTTAAAGTTTATGAACTATAATTTGTCTAAAATTATGTATTCAGCTTATAAGTCATGTACTCCTTATGTAGGTCTTCCGTCTTTGCCTTGACTTGAAGAACTTGATTGGCTTGTCATTGTTTTTTGCGTAACTTTTATAAATTGTGTTGTTCATGAATGTATTTAATATCAACATAAATGTTATGCTCATGTACGTAGGCACGTAATTAATCAATCATGACTGAAGCAATTTTTGGGGTTTTTCTAGCAAATAATGTTTTAAATATGTGGTGATAAGAAGCTATACATGTACATGTACCCTGAGTTTTAAGCTCTGTGATATTTTTCTTCCAACTATGAGGGACCAAAACCGGACCAAAAACAACGCAAAACCACATCACCGCAAACCCTTACGCCCCCCTTTATACTGAAGCTTGCTAAAAGTATACTTACTGTCATTGTCGTGTAGGCCTTTAGAGACTTGATACTTTGTATTATTTCATAATAGACCTAAGTCACCAGATTTTACAAATGAAAGTGTGTGTAAATCTCCATTTTGTACCTGTATCAAATACAGTTTGATCATATGAAATATAAATTGTACTGTTGTAGATATTTATACAATTTGACCTTGTGTGGACAGCTCTTTGCAGTCTGGATGGTTTTGGTGGGACTACCCTTTACAATGTTGAACAGCATTCTTTTTAAAAATCCACTGTGATTAAATTATTGTCAGGCTAACACAAACGAGTGAAATATTTGCCCTGAAACATTTGTCGTAGTTGCTCCTTTGTGGCTTCATGGTCATTCTGCTGTAACTGCGTATGTGTTTATGTGGGCACAAAACTGGTTGAACTGGTTTTTAAGGCTATAATTAATTACGCATACATGTATGCAGAACATCTGTCAGGCTTCTTGCATGCTTCCATGGACTGTTGCCAATTTCAGCACAATCATCACTTTAAAAAAATTGAAATGCACTTACAGGTAATTTTCAAATTGACAAGGGTTTCCATTTTGATTATTTGTTAGTTGATTAAATTTTTAGGTTTGAAAGAAGGTAAAAAAAGATTAATTTGATACCTTCAAAACAACAGACACGCATAATAAAATTTGGTTATCTTTAGTGAAAATTATTTGTTTGGCTTTGGACAGCTTTTTATCCCTATTGTTCTAGATTTTGAATGGAATTTGCATTTCAATATACATGTACCTTTCTGGGCCAACATCAACATAAAAATGTTTGTTTAATAAGACATCAAAGAAGAGCATCAAGATGTCTGTCATCATGTGTATTCTAAATGGCCCTGAAAGAACTGTCTTTTGTTTTATTAGAACAAGGGAATTTTCTCCTGTGGAATGTTCTGTGTTTGGGTACATTTTTATTGTACATTTTTATTGTACATCTTCATTTGACCAGAGCCTTTGAATTAAGATACAACATGTCCTGTGTATTTATAGATAAGGTATCTGCATGTACACTTGCACAGTTCCTTTCATCACCTCAAGGGTAAAGCTAAGGAGTCCTGTTTTGTTGAAGAAAAGCTGACCCTATCTGTGATGGAGTTATTTGCTATATTTGCTTCCTGGTTGATGAAAATAATATCAAATTTTGCTATGTTTTAGTTGTCCATCTTCTCTGGATTGGTTTCTTTCCTTGTCTAAGAACTTTGGATTTTGATTTTGTGCACTTTGCACTTTGTTTCCAAACTCCTTGTACAGTATCATGAGAATTTCAAGTCATAGTTTTTGCTCATGTTTAGCAGGTCCTTTAAGATACAGAGTGGCAAATTTGTGTTACTTTTAAAGCTGAAAGCACTGTGAAAATGTTTTAACTGACAGACTGTATTGTGATTGTGTGACCACATTAAGGTGGAATTGGAGTTAAGGAGTAAAAAGTGCAGTTCAGTAACTCACTGGCGGGGGGCAGGTACTGTATAATAATTGCCAATCATTTACATTTAGTATTGTTTTTAGCATATGAACATCCCAGACATAAATGTAAATGCCAACTTATGAAAGTGTATGCCTTGCTGTCATTGTTTGCTCTTAATTTCACAGTAAAAATGCCTAGTTTACCTTCACTTACTCTTCAGAAAAAATTATGTAAAATGTATGTAGTATATGTGATTGGTTCTTATATGCTAAATTATTGGGTTGTTGCCACTGCATTTATGATGTTCAGAACATTTAGAAAGAAAGTTACTTTACTTTGAGAAAAAAAGCAGTCCAGAATGTAGTTAGTGCACTAGCAGGAAAACCGCATGTTAGGAAACACGGGCCTGTATAGTGAGTGCTAAATTAATACAAATTCCCCATTCATTTGATAAAAAATTAAAATGGAAGTAGTACTGAGCTTGTACATGTAAATGGTACTGAAAGTGCGTGCTGTGTTAGAACTCCCCAGAAAACACCTGGCAGCCTTTTCACAAAGTAATATGTTGAATTGGAGCCAGTTTTATGCCAAATACCACTTCACAACCTACCTGAGTCAGGTGATGACTGTAAGAAATCCATTCATTACAGCTGATTCAAAAATGTCATTGAAGCTTTGTTTGAAAACATTGGCATCTAGTGTACCTCATAACTCGACATATTTTTGACAAACAGGAACACTCACTTGTACCACACACTGAGAAATGCTTTGAACTTAGGTCACGGTTGTGTGACAACTACATGACTTTGTACCATATATGGTATAATATTTTTAGAATAAAACTGCTCACCTTTTTCATTTGGATTGCAGAAATTTCCTTTGCATGCGCTAAAATGCATTCAGATGGTCAGGGTAAAATTTTCATTGCATTCTGTGTATGTGTGCACATGTAGCAGCAAACTGAAGATTGGAAAGTTTTTTAATGTGTGGAATTCCAACCAACATCTACAATTTCAGGAAAAAAAACGTGATCAATTACTACTACTGGCAATTGAACTCTGCAAGATTAAACATTGCATTGGTCTACAATGTTTGAGTTGGCCTAATTTACAGGTACTTCTAAAATTGCCAGTTGTCAATCAAAACACAACAAAGGTTTTTATTAATATTAGTTACAGGATTCGGTGAAAAAAAGGGGATAAGAGATTTTTGGCTAAGATTAAGGTATTAACGTACCCCAAATGACAACCTTGCGTTGCCACTGCTTCAACGCAGTCACATGTTTCATAAAACACCCAATTAAGTATATACCGGTATTTTCTGAAAGCTTAATAATTGCAGATTTCTGATTATCACTTGATATAAGGCAAGAAATAAAACCCTTTCCTAAAATAGCAATCATTTCCCAAAAGTATGTAGTTTCACAAATTGAGTTCGTTTCCAGTCAGAATTTAATGGGAGGAAGCGAGCGATATAGCTAAGTTTTCTTTACACTTTGATCTAAAAAACCATGTCGGGGAATTTTGATTACTTGTCTGGTTTGTTTTTAATACACTGTTAAACTTTAAGTTTTTATAAAACACGCATTACGTTTGCTTAAAATACTCATAACTTTTGAAGGAGGCCAAAAATAAAAATTCCACAACATGATTTTTTTGCCACATTATCGGGCAACATTCTTGTCAAAATTCAGTGAAAAAACTTGCTGTAAACGAACTGGAAACGTGTGCCTCATTCATTGAAATTCTAGTTTTGAGAAATAAAGCAAAATGTACTTTAGAGCGTTTTTCCAGTGTAGGGAGATTCGATCTCAAAACGTGTGAAAAGTAATTACCTGTTGATCGATAAACTGAGGGCTCCTCTTGCTTAGACAGTAGAGCTCGCAATTACAAATTGTCCTGCAAAGCGGCCTCAAATGCTGTTTCTGGTGGGAAATACCAATGACTCTTGTGCCTCATTCTCTTGTGAATCTGGTTCTTCTGATTTGGACTCCTGTGATTCTGTATCTTGCAAACCGTCGCATACTTTCCTTCAAGTTTCAAACGGCTGGCACTAAAAACGAGAACTGCTTCATCTTGTTCTTTCTCGAGACAGTCCAGTTCTAACAATTTATCTTGCTCAAAGTATGAGCCTTTATCGCTAGCGGCAAGCGCTTCAGCCCATTCCTTATGAAAACCCTTTGAGTTTTTCCGTTTCAGTGCCTTTTTCGCACTTGGACATGATCTTTTGCGTTTCTTTTTTGAAGACATCTCCACTACAAACAAAGCGATCACGCACGACAGACTAATCGGGCGATGCAAAGCAAAACATGCTGTGCTTCTATTACTTCTATTTGTAATCATGACAACTTGTTGACAGCTTCCAATTAGA
>Ga0099812_1057443_pt1 | contig 8900 bp, 3 predicted proteins | sample DipCnscriptome_3_FD_81134 | JGI IMG/M metagenome (GOLD analysis project Ga0099812, IMG submission 81134) | Coral microbial communities from Puerto Morelos, Mexico - Diploria C C metatranscriptome (Eukaryote Community Metatranscriptome) | ecosystem: Host-associated > Invertebrates > Cnidaria >... | reverse complement strand
ACTGGTTGATGATCATCTTCATCATAATAGTTGAACATGCCACCTAAATTCTGCACGGAAGAGGGACTTCTTTTTTTTCTATGGATGGAATTAAAGATGGGAATGTTAAAGTAACATCCCATCTTTACCCTCATGGAGTACTGAAGTTATTGAAATTTAATGCTGGATATATTATGCAAATTCTGGCAAAGTTCAAAAATGTGCAAACATCAAAAGCACTAGTGACACAAAATACTCTTTGTAAATACAGTAGGAATTCTGATTTCTGTGTGTGATTTAAAATGGTGAGCAATGAATCAGTCAACTTCATTGAAGTGCCATGGACATATAGCTGAAGGTGAAACCCTCTACCAATTGGGGACATTCAGAATACATAATGAAAATAAGATAAACAAATACCCTACCTAACAATTGGATTAGAAAAGCTAAAAATGTGGCTATTTACAATAAAAACTGAAGTGCATTATTATTTACAATACCTCTTAATAAATAACTTGATTTAAAAAAGCTAAAAAATTGGCTATTTACAATATAAAAGTAAATCTTAGCTATTTACAATACATTTGGGTTCATTGTTGTGTGGTTTTCTACATCTATGTAAATATTTCTTTTGGTAGCCATAGATTGAAGTGTTATACCACAGTATTACGGGCAAAGGTAAATGGAAAAATGATATTTAAATAGCTTTCAGGGAAATGAAAATGGGCTTATGATCACTGTAGTATGACTCCAGGGTACCTGCAGATTGTACAATTTGAGGTACATTGGTATAAATGTGATCTATCTGTGTACGGTAGTCAGTAGTATAACTGTTAATCAACTGTGTGTATCCTCTGTCTGTTACCAAAGATTTTTTGAGAGCCTTTTGTCCTGTATTTTCCTGCATTAGATTGATATTGAAATCCCCAAGAAGTACAGTGGGAATTGCAGGGTCTGTCAATACTAAATTATGAAGATGTGTGACAGCATTAATTAACTGTGAAATTGTAACATTAGTTTTAGACCGATAGATACCAACAACGTGCATATTTGGAATTGGATGGCTTAGAACCATAATAGTAATTTCTACATTATTTAAGTTAAACCTGTATGGAGTTTCAATACAATTTAAATCATTCTTTATGTAGACAGCAGTTCCATAGCAAGTTCTGACGTTAGACCGATTGAAGTCATTTCTGTAAAGTATAAATCCATTCAGCTGGTATGTTTCATTCCTATCTGACAAACAAAGCTTTGTTTCAACAAAAATATTGACATCAGCTTTTTGAATGTTGTAGTCACTTCGTACATCATCTATATGAAGGTGGAGGGATCTAACATTCTGAAACAAGATTGTTTTTGTTTGGGTTGAGTCTCCAGTCTGTAATACCGCTAAGAGAATGAGGCTTGAGTCTGTTCTAAGTCTGCTCATTTCATTCTTTACTTTTTCACTAACTCTTATTTTGTTTTCATTCAAACTGAGAATTCTTAGTGCAGAACTGTTTCGTACTCGACTCAAACCAACATAATGCATGTGTTCCTTTGTGGATGCTGGAAAATCAACAACTGCTTCATCTAAAGTGTCACCTTGACAACGGTGAATAGTCTTGGCAGCAGCAGGTCTAAGTGGAAATTGTCGCCGAAGAATTTGTACTTGACTTTTTTTATTTATTCGGAATTGTCTTGTTACTTCTAAAACTGGTGTCCAATTTCTATTGACATTTGCCTTGTACAGATGGGCATTTTCTCTGCGCTGTTTCCTGCCTATGTCAAGGTGTGGAAATGATACCCAAATAATACTTGGCCTGGTGGAATTGTGAACTCTATAGTCTATGTTCTCTACCACACACTCTGCACCATTAGTGAGTCCATCGGTGACATCAATGTTAGTTGTCAAGTCATATTTTGCAGCAGTCGCTATTAACACTACTGAAGATAAGCCCATTGTCTTTGTGGGATCATCTGGGATTTTATTTTTCATTTGCTTCTTTAGATCATCAGACACATCTCCAACAATAATGTCCACAGCCTTGATTTGAGCTTTATCAGTTTTAGAAAGAGTGAAAAGGGTATTGTTGTGAACATTTACTGATGCATTTGTAGTAAATAAATGTGTCATGTTCATAGGGTAATTATTTTCCTGTGGTCTTGCAGTAAGTATTCTCTGTTTCAAAATGGCTATATCATCATCAGTGCCTCCCCTCTCTTAGGCGATTGAGTAGCTCAGCAAACTCTTTGTCATCTTTTTGTCTCATGATTTCTGTTAATTCAAAGAGGTTAAAGTACTCTGTCCAAATGTTACTTGCCAAATCACCATAGTCATTTTGAGAATTTTCAAAGATCCACTTATCAAAGACTGGTTTTAACTGGAAAAGATCTCCAACAGTTATCAAACTTACTCCACCAAATGGTTCCTTAGTGCCCATAATTTGTTGCAATCTTAAATTCAAGAAGTTAAACATTCCATTTCCAACCATAGAGATCTCATCAATAAATATTGCTTTTAGTTTCTTGAGTTGAGTCCTAATGGTATTTAGCCTGTCACTGTCCAGTGCACAGTACTGAAAACCTCTATTGGCAGGTATTTTAAAAGCTGAATGCAATGTATTACCTTTTATATTGAATGCTGCTTTACCAGTAGGAGCTGTTTTGACAACTTTCACATCATCTGGATTTTCTCCTGGCATAGTATTCAGATATCTGATCAGTGCTTCATACAATGCATTAGTCACAGTACTTTTGCCAACTCCAGCACCTCCACTTAAGAACAATCTTAGAGGGTCATCTTTAGTTTTGATTGAATGTAAGACATGATAAAAAAACTGTCTTTGTTTTTCATTCAAAGAGCGTACAAGTGCATAATAATCATCATCCGAGATGCGCTTTATAACAAGTTCTTCCTTATCATTACTTCTAGGGAAAATACCAATATCATCAAGCAAATCATACCTGCTGTGCTGCTTGTTTTTGCCAGGGTCAAAGCAACCAAATAATTCACTAGGCTTGTCTTTAACAGCACAGTCCTGCTTATTAATATGCTCTGCATTTGGAGCAACATTGTTAAAGTCATCACATTCTACATTACTCATATCATTCAGTGCTTTATCTAGTATTTCTGAATGGTATTCATATTGGTTCCTGTTGCAGAGAACATTGTTCTTAACCTGTTCAAATCGTTCTTGGTAAGTTTGACAGTCCTTTATCAAATCAGTATTTTCATTTCGCCATGATGTATAGAGCATAATTTGCTCTCTATAATGGTTTTCTGCGTCTTTATCTCTATGGTATCTGACTGATCGGATGATTTTAGGGTGTTTTCGTTTGACTAGTTTGAGACCTCCTTTTAATCTATATTCAACTGGTTTACATGTACATGTACATTCAAGTTCATTGATATTGATACTATCAGGGTCATCATCAGTGTTGTCATTAAAATTTGTTTCTGGAATAAATTCATCAAGACCTGTCACAGATGGTTCATTATTCCTACCAGCATGTTCATCTTTAACACAGTTATACCATGCAACAAAGTCAGCCAAGCACAACTTTTCTAAGTTTTTGGTCTTCTTTGATACCGTCTAATGATGTTGTCAGATTCTATGTCAGGTGAATTGTCAGGCAACTCCTTAAGCTTATCCAATTTCTTTAACAAGAATGTTCTCTCATCTGGAGGTGAGGTGCTGATAAACTGGAAATCACGAGAGGATCTTCTCATTGGCATTTGTAGTACAAGATACACAGCTTCTTGAGCACTGATTTCAACTGCATTTAAGAATTTGTTTCCAATATGCCTTACTCTGTTTGTAATGTCTTTATTACCAGATTTAGCCTCTTCACCTGCTTTTTCTAAAAGTCTGCTCATACCTCTCTGGCCTTTTGTAATGTAAGAAAGAATGTATGCAGCACATGCATAGGGATCTAGTACATATTGTATGTCCATGTTTGCTTGCCAGGCCCTAAGTAATGTAATGTTGTAACTGTTGATCCTTATTTCTGATGGTGCCCTTTTCAAAAATAATGTATCACGCTTTAATGCGTGTCTTATAGCTAGGATATAGCTTTGCTCAGTCAATTGTAATTTTTTGAGAAAATCTTTGAATGTGATGTCTTCACCATATTTCATGTCATCGAGAACCTCTCTTATTCTCTCAGCATTTTCTTTTATCTTTTTCTGGTTTTCTTCATCAAGGCAGGAGTTTTCAAGGGGTGTTAAAATCATTGTTCTTGGCATTGGTGGTAATGGAAAGTTAAATCTACATACCTTATGGCCTGCTTTCTTACATGTTTTGGCATGCCTGTGCATCTGTAAGTTTACAAGATCTTCCATGTCACTTGATTTGTCTGGTTTCTTGCAAGTGATATACTTGTCAACAAAGGTCTCAATTTCTTCATTAGGATGTCTTTCATACTGTGGGGTGTCTTTTACCCAAAATAAACCATGAATATGCGGGCTTCCTCTTTGTTGAAATTCAACTCTGTAAAAATGATCAGCTATTTCTCCTATCGGCATTACACTGCTTTTTAAAACATCACGGGTAAATAACTGGACCATGTGGTCAAAGTTTCTTGCACAAGTGACTGGATCTTTTTGTATAAGATCTGATTTTTGTTTCCATGTCATTTGTTTGATCTCCTCATCAGTGTACTGTTTTTGCTCCACAATTCTACCTAAAGTTTTGAGAAGATGCACCCACCTTGTTTCAGCAGCTGAGAAAGAGCAAAACCATGTAGGATTGCCTAGTTGACGAATCATAGCAAACAAGTCTTTCTTGCACTTTTCAAAATAAGGGGGTGACCCTCTAAGATTTTTTAAAACTCTGAAACCCTCATCAAGATGTACTAGTTTATTAAGATAATCCTCTGATTTCAAGTCACCAGCAGTGTACTTTTTTCCCTTTGCCTTGCACTTTCTCAAAGAAATGCAAGCACTATCTTGAATTTGCTTAATTTGGAGTTTCTTTAGCTTATAAAATATGTTTGGGACAGACATTGCAGCCCTTCTATCTTGACATCTTAACTCCCACTTGGCAACCGTACTGTATGATACAGGCACCTTTCTTTCATTACTGTCAGGTCTTCGTTTTCCACAGAATATTGTTGGAAATGATAGATATTCAGAATCTTTATCCATAAATATTCCTAGTGGTCTGTTTCCTTCTCCTGGTGCAAAAGAAATAATGTTTTCTACATTCTCAGCTATATCTGGTTTTTGTAACAATGTATCTGTAACTCCTGAAGGGCGTTCATCAACTTCACACCAGCCATCAGTATCATCTTTTTCATCTACAGTGGAAATACCATTTTGGCAATTCTGTTGTTTATCCTTTGTAACAATTTTATCAGTTTGCACATCACAGCTAGATTTGTCGGTATTTTGAACAAACTCACTCCAGTCTCCATGGTCACTGGATTGCGAACCTATGTTATCTATCCATGCATTTTGTACTTCTATGCCTTCACTTTTGAACAAGTCACTTGTGCCTACAAGATATTTGGCTGCATCTAACACTTTCTTAGGTCTAACATTCTGAAACTGATAATGATGCTTATAACTCAGACGTCTCTTAAGTTTTATTGGAATGGTCTGTGATTCATCAATTGGCCTTGGAAGAGAATGAACAGTTGAATTTACATCACTTGGTACATTGACAATATTTCCATGAATAGACAATTGCCCACCTCTTGGCAATTCACGGATTTGCATGAATGGAATACGAGGTGATATTAGCCGTTCCTCTAATGGTGTCAAATTTAACAGTTCAGGCTTCTTAGGAAAACTCATTTTATTAGCTTTGGAACAGCTAGGTAACTTGCCTTTCTTTAAATTTGAATGACAAGTTGTGCAAATCCATTCACTATTATCTACACTTTTCACCCCAGTGACACAAGATTCAACAACATCTTCTGAACAAGCATTGTACTTATTAGCATCACATTTGACCACTGAGGACCTGTACCACAATTGGTCACAACAGGTGCATATGTATTCTGGACCACATTTAATACTACTATGAAAGAAATTTACCAAAGAAATTATGCTGTTTTCATTTCTTTGTTCTGGTACATGTACCTTATCATTGCATGCATTTTCTGAATTTTGAAATTGCATTTCAGCAGCTAGTATAGTTGCATGTTTCACTGTTTTCCTGGCTTTAGCATTTCTGTTTATCTGCCTTATGTGTTCTGGGTTGTCCGCTTTACGTTTCCTAAAAGTCTGTCGGTCAATTTCTTTTCTGTGTTCTGGGTTCTTTGCTTTGCAGTTTGTGAAAGACTTTTTGCTAATTTCTCGTATTTGATCTGGATTATCTGCTTTGCGTTTACTTTTAGACCGTTTGCCAATTTCTCTTACATGTTCTGGATTCCCTGCTTTCTGTTTACTTTTAGACCGTTTGTCAATCTCTCTTACGTGTTCTGGATTCTTTGCTTTGCGTTTACATTTCGTCCGTTTGCCAATTTCTCTTACGTGTTCTGGATTCTCTGCTTTCTGTTTACTTTTAGACCGTTTGTCAATTTCTCTTAGATGTTCGGGATTCTCTGCTTTCCGTTTAAGTTTAGACCTTTTGTGAATTTCTCTTACATGTTCTGGATTCTCTGCTTTCTGTTTCTTTTTGGACTGTTTATCAATTTCCCTTACATGTTCTGGGTTGGTCTTTCTCCTTTTTATGGCATCTCTTTTTCTTTTCTCCCTAGTTATTTCAACATTGTTGTGCCTTCTCTGCTGTAAATTTTCATTCTCCCTTTTTCTAAATTCTACATCAGCTCTTTTCTTTTTCATGTATTCTTTAATGTAAGCTCTGCGTTTTTCTTTTTTATCAATTGGTTCTTTGCGAAATTCTGGTCTGTCTCCAACTAAAGTTTGTCCACACCCGACACTATTTTTTACTTGTGTTGATACATAGTGAGTCTCACCAATGTGCCCAATGTAAATATCTGTGCATCCTCTAGTTACATTTGGTGGTTGAACAATAGTAACAGGAGCAAAATTTTCATTTGATTCAGCAATATGAATTGATAAATTGAGACAATTTGCCACTGCTTGAATTATAATTGCATCCGCCCATGTTCCCTGACACGACATATGACTCAAATATCCTTGCCAAGAGTAGTCAGTGTTACTCTCTATAAACTGTTCAGGGCAGTGCTGCAAATACTGAACGCCTACAGTACGCACATGAAAATGGTGATTAGGGCTACCATAGAGTTGATGTGAAACAGCTCGAAAAAAGCAGTCACCACCTCCACCAACATCAAATGCAGTTCTACTTAATTCAGATAACCTGGTTTCTAGTAAAGAAACTGAATTGGCAACTATCCCACCACCTGCTGCTGAATTAGTATTTACATTGCAATGATCTGAAGGTCCTGGGTTCTCTTCAACATCCCCACTTAGAGAGATGACTCTTTGAGATATATGATAAGTTTGGCCTTGACAGCATTTTAATTTCTTCAACATTCTTTCATCAACACACATGCAAAACAACGGCGACTTTTTATGCTTTAATGTTCTCAGTCGCACAAAAGTTACATACAAGGTTTGCCTGATAAAAGATTTGCTAGAGCTAGACAATGAACACTTTTGCCTCGCAAATCGATCAGCAAAATGACAACGATTATATTCGAAAAGCACAAGTCTGAGCTTAGATGAACTTGGAATGTATTTTTTAAGGTATGATTTGGCAGCAAGTCGAATTATTCTGGTCTTTCTAAACAGCTTGATAACTTTCCTATAAGGAATTCTAGAAGGCTCTCTCTCCCGTTTCTTTTTAGAATGAAACTTACATGATATTAGCCTTACCCTTGACATCCTACATATTTTGCACATTTCATCTGTATGTAACGCACAAGTACTCGGTGGAATATCACTTGGTAATTCTAGCAAAGGTTTCGAACCAGTATACTCAGCTTTAGTCTTGGCATCTGAGGCACTATCAAACTGAACATTGATCGAAGAAGTGTTGCACTCGCAAGTCTGTCTATGTAACTTGGCATCATGGATCTGCTCTTGGAGAAGCTCACACCTGGCACGGGAATGTTCACATATGACTTTGATCTGCTCACATCTGGCTTTGAGATACTCATATTTAACTTTCATTTGCTCATATTTGACTCTCGTTTGCTCATATCTGACAGTAAGTTGCTCATATCTGACAGTAAGTTGCTCATATCTGACAGTAAGTTGCTCATATTTGTGCTTCTCGCTTTCCATAGTGATGGCATAACCCCAGCGAGCGGGGGATTCGACACACGCACGGTATGTCTCCTCGCCGTTCGAATTACCCTGGCGAGTCGAGGGTTGCACTGATCTTTCTGTCCCTGAATATTCACGGGACAAAGCATCGACATCAGTGCAATCATTCATTGCATTAAAATATCCTTGAACCACAGAACAAAGGTACCTACTACAAAAGCACACCCCAAACCCAACAAAATGGCGAATCGCAAACACTGTAAATCATGTGTTTTGTCAGGTGACCCGTATACGTATACGACTACTTTCCGAACACAACCGAAGCACAGTCGATCTATATGTTAACTAAACTTAAGATTAAATTTCCCGTTTATTCATAAAAGCATGTACGTTTCGTATATTGAAAACTCACCTGTCTTATGTACTGATGCTGCAAAATAGAAACCTCAAAGACTTTTCCTCGTTGACAAACTACAGTTGTATGGGTAGCCCCAATATGACAATGAGTGAGCTAGTCCATTTGAGAAAACCACTGGTAAACGTTTACACGGATCCATGAATAGAAAGTATAGCCAGTAAAACAAGTCATTTGCTAAAAGACTCCAGCCACTTCTATCTTGAAACTACCGTTTGTACAACAACAAAAGAGTCGAACCATTTGACGACATTTTTCTCTTCGTCAAGTCAAGTTGTGCATTGGTCAGCGGAAATACAAACAAAAGTTTACGACCCA
>Ga0099812_1063595_pt1 | contig 8916 bp, 1 predicted proteins | sample DipCnscriptome_3_FD_81134 | JGI IMG/M metagenome (GOLD analysis project Ga0099812, IMG submission 81134) | Coral microbial communities from Puerto Morelos, Mexico - Diploria C C metatranscriptome (Eukaryote Community Metatranscriptome) | ecosystem: Host-associated > Invertebrates > Cnidaria >... | reverse complement strand
AACAACCTGTAAAAACAATCGTCTGATTATGAGTATATCTTCTCAAGCAGACTTGTTGGCCAAAATCCTTTTATTTCACCGTTTTTTTTTTTCAGTTTGTGTTCTTGTAAGATCTCCAGCAAGTCGCGTCGCTCCCTCAACGGTGATTTGAAATATGCAATTAACAGCAAGGACAATAGGTCCTTTTTTTGATTTGAGGTAGTCGCGCGCAAACTCCGGTGAATAGAGCAAAGGGTCTGAAGGACCCTGAAGCTGGTACATTTTCCATCACGTCTCGGTTTTCTGTGGTTTTCTCTGTCTTGACCCGACCAAAATGTGACAGAAAAATACACCATCAAATTTGTTGATGAATTCCTTTACATTAAAACCTAGGTACTTCGATTTTCCTTCGACACAATGTATGAAGTTTAAAAACTGTATGATTAGCAGTTACAAAGTATATTTCGCTAAAACATAAGCCTCATCAGTTGTAGGCCACCCTTGCTTAGCTTCGGCAGTGGCTCATTTCTTATCCTTGGCAGTCGATACCGCTCAGAGCTCCTAACAGGGTTAACAGGGTCGTCGAAGCCGTAGAAATGAATATTTTACAAAAAATATTTGATATTAGATTTCGTCTGCATTCTACATACCAAACTTTCAAACTAAAAAAAAAAAGAAAATACCAACTTAGCCAACTGAGAAGTCTCGTAGAGGGTTTTAGGGAACGCTTTCGGTCTACGCCCCACCAAATACGGACCTTTTAGGAGTCTCTGCGGTTGTTTGCTTCTGATTTTGCGGAGAAAATTTGACATCAAATTCTAGAGCACAAATGTTCTTTAAAATATCGCCATGAATAACCTTTTTTTTCTTTTCTGCCTTAAATTCAGTTCGTAGTCTTCGTAGGACAACTTTACAGTTCTTTTAAACGGTTTGGCATTTACAAACCGGTTTAAAACGGTTTATTTACTCAGTTTCTCAAAATGGAAATAGAACTATGAAAATATGTAAGAGCAAAGTTCGTGTCAAGGTAAGACGTTCAGCTGTCGTAAAACACGAAAATTGGTTTTGCAAAATAACGAAAACCAAAAAGCTTCACATGAATATACCGCAGAATAGTTTCAATTTTTTTGTCTCACTTCACACTATTGTCGAACAAAGTTAGAATAGCCTTGCCCAGCATAATAAACAGTGCCGCATGAAAGTACTGCTCCGTCGCTTTTGCTAAAAAAAATGGTGGCTTTCACACCTTATATTGCAAAATAAACAAAGCCTCGTGAAAAAAGAAAGCACTGCTAGATGGATTTTTAGTCAAACAGAAGACTTTCATTTGGTATGAGGAGACTCGGAAGTCCCAGAACCATGTGTAAATTAACTGCGTCACGGTTTGACAAACTTGAAAAGTTTAGCCCAAATTTTTCAAGTTCGTGCCTCTCTTCTTGATCTTTAACTATCACTGTTCCTTTATGGCGGGTTTACTGATTTTTGCCTCTTTGATGTTTTTCCACCTTAGCAAACTACTAGTTTCAGGGATCCTTCAATTCAACGGTAATTTTGTTCGTGGGCGAAATTACTCAAAATACCTGAATAAGCTCCTTAACTGACCTTTGCTAAACATGAAACGAGAGACGAAGGGTAAGGACTGGCATGAAAGAAGCCACGTCGATCTGACTGAAGAATTGCGAACCTTTTTAGTATCACAGAAAAGCAATTAAAATGACAAGGTGATCTCGCAACGAGAGGAAAGTTAAATCCATGCCTTACAGATAGTTTTGATAAAAATATTTAAAGAATATCAGAAGTTTCGTTCATTTTCTTTATTATTTTTACCTCCTACTAAAATAAAACAAATACGTTTTTACTTTCCACCAAAATAAATCTTTCAAACACACGAAAAGAATGCTTGTCATTTAACGAGCACTAGCTGTCCACCTCGGTAAAACCCGCCTTTATTTAGCGTAGGCCAATATTCCGTGAGCGTTACCATATTTTGACCCCTTGTTTGCAAAGCAAGACTGACGCTGCAATTACAAATATTTAGAATTGCACAGCGCGGGCAGTGCGACGTAGGTTAACAAAACAGGAACGATGTTTTTATGATTTAAACCCAACCACGTTTCCTATAAATTTTTGAACACGCCATACAACAGCCATAATGGCGTCATTTCCGAGCTAGGTCAAAATAGCACGCATCATAATTCGAGAAATAAACAAAGCCTAAAATATATATCTGCAGTAGTTATTCGATATTTTTGTACCTCGAATTTTTTCGCCTGTTTTAAAATAAGCATTAATTACATTTTTGACTTATTTCAGTGTGGTATAATCTGGTGGGTGGCTGTGCTTGCTGCTCTGGAGTTCACGGGGTTTTTTTTTCACAACAAATTATTATTTATGAGACAAGCGCCAATTGTGGAAAAGTGCTCGCTAAAATGCTGACACATCAGAACGGAAGTTTGCAACTACTCCACTCACAAATCGTTTCCGTGGTAGCGAAACTAGCCAAAACAAACAAGTTCTCGAAAAGATATATTTTCCCGTTTTACGCGGAAATGTTTCACTGATAACGAAAGTCCGCCGCCGACGCCTATCGAAAATAAACAAACACTTGAACGGATTAATTCTGGATGAAACTAAATAATGTTACAAGACGGCGAAATAGAACTGGTACATTCCTAGCTGCTGAAATCTTTCTAAGATAATTATATGTAAATGTAGCCCAGGAATCGTAAAATCTCCGCTAAATTGCTTTTTTCTTCTGCGAATCTTAACCTTCTTTTAAACTGAATGATCAAAACAAAGCTAAACAAATTTCACGATTTTTCCACCATTCTGAAAAGGTCATTTCTGAAATATAAGCTTTAAATAATCAAATTTAAGAATGTGCCAATATCAGACGACAAAAATTCAGAACTAATTTTGTTTTTATAGAGAGATTATCTTTCATTCGTGCGATAAATTCACCCTCCTGCATAATAGCCTAAATTCACGTGGACTTAACGCCTACTTTTTAGGGCACGCATGGTTTTCTAGCGTTCAGTCAGGAACACATTAGGAAAATTCAACATGTTGGTGGAACACGTACGCTCTTCACTACCCAATGTTCGGAACAACACCCACAAGAAACAACACCGGGGTCAATAAAGATGGAGTGATGGAGTGGGAGTAATCTCGACGAGTGTGTCTTTCCAACACAGAACAGGGTGTTCATTATATGCCAGATTCATTAATACAAACAGCATAACGAAAGAAGAAGTGTGTTTGCGTTTTGTAAACCTCGAAAGGTTGAAACAAGTCTGAAAAATGGGCAATGCAATCTACACTGCTTTAGTTTCGTCGTCTCGTTTCAAAAGTTCTACTGACCTACTGCCAATCTTCCGGAAAGCCCCCCCAGGTTTTCAACAACGATATCGTTTACTTTTCGTATCCCTTGTTGTAAAGTGTCGATCTTTTTAAAAATATATATATATATATCTACAGTATCTGGCTTTAGCGTGACCTTTAATCAAAGAAATTATATCAATTTGGAAATGTTTGTGAAAAACATCCGCAGGCGACGGTGCAGGTCTACCTGCTGAAAAGTATGTTTTCATTTTGGCTTTGTAGGGTCAAACTATATTATATACTCGATAATACCTTAAAACGTGTTACAAACTAAGAACCACATTGCCAGATTAAAAAGGAATTGTTAAATAAGCCCAAGACATTTATTGATGTAAGGATTTAAGAGTGTTAAGAGGGCAGATGCTTCATGGAACACTTAAAAAAACCGATGCGTCGTTTCTCGTCCCTTCAGTTCTTGATCACGAGATTGCATTCTGCGATGACACGAACATACAAGCCTAAATAAGGCTCGTGAGAGAGAAGTGTTATTTGAAATGGATATCGGTGTTTTAAAATTAGCTCTGGCCTGGAGTCAATTGCTCAATTCGACGTTATCGAGCGATTTCAGGAAGACCTCCCACAAACACCTTCAAGATTTCTTCTCAGACGTGTGAGAGGCTATCGCAGGTCACAAACGATTTTTTTAAGTCTTAGACGAGCCGGCTACAAAGTCTACAAAATACGGATAACCTAAAAAATCGACCGAAACCTTTAGATAGCTAAGCATAAACGCAAAAAAAACTGTACAGGCCCGAGGATGGCTAAAACTGAACGAGATTAGCAAGGATTAAATAAAATAATCACTGGATTTTATAGAAGGATAGAAATCGAGATTAAAATAACAAAAAAATCCAAATCACGCTTGTTACGTAACAAATACTTGATCATAACGTACAGAGCGGATAACTTGGAAGGGATGAATTACCTAAAAATTTTAAAGATTCTGCAAATCTAAAAGATGTTCAATACGGCCAGGTAGTTTGAAAGACATGTTAACCTTGATACAAACTCGGAACCAAGAACCGCTTTACGCTCGCTGACCCAACCCAGATTATTCTCGACGGTTTATCGTTGTTTTATTTTCCTTTGATGTAAACCACCCAGCTCTCCCTAGAAGTTCCTCGATACTTCTTGTCTTAATTGGATATATAACTTTAATACCTTGGCGTCTGTTTCGCAATTTCCAGACTTCCAAGTTAACCTGTCTACAAGTCGACCCGGGTGAATTTCATTTTTCAAGTCTGTCGCAATTTGAAGCAATGAAAACACTACACGGCTAACATTTGAATCGTTCCGTATCGTTTTACCGAAAACCATTAGCAGCGAGCGAACACTTTGGCAGTCTATACTTGGACCAAGTCTAGCTTTACATTCCTGGGTGATTGGTAACAATCTTAGCTCTTTCACGCTACCTGACAATACAGACAGAGAGCTCTTCTCCCTCTCGTTTGTTATATGCCATTCGGCGACCTAACGGAAACCTGAAGAGGGTTTGCTTTTAATTTCCACAGTATATGGTCTTCATTATGCGCCATGCTTGTCTGTCTCGGAAACAGCCTGAAGTGCTTTTAGTTCCAGCGCAAGCATGCAATCGTTTCCTTCAGTCAGATGAAAAGTTTTAAAAAAAACCTTCTTTGTGGTTCTGCAGCTCCGTCAAGACTGCGGACATCTTCTTTTCACACTTAAATGTGTATCTAAGGCTTACTCCATAAAAGGTTTTATTCTGACATTAACAAGTAAATTTAATTTTACCTATTTATAGTTTGCGATGCTTTGCCGTGTGCGCAAAATAAAACTTACTCTTTTTCTACGAGAATATATTTTACAAGAATAACGAGGCTGGCATTTGCGAAGTTTAAAAATATTTTAGTACTACACCTGAGGCTGTGGTTTTGAAAATATAATTTTGTGCGTTCAAAAATTATACAGACACTGCAATTCTCTGTTTTTAACTAAGCCGTGTAAAATTATTCCTTTCTCTTAACTGCAAGACTAGCCAAAAGGCTACAAAAACAGCACTAGACTTATGTTCGATTTCTGCAAGAAGTAATGCGTGTCATAATACCAGCGGACTGGCTCCAAAATTACTTTAAACACCATCCAGACACCACATAATTCGAAACTAGAAATGTCACACGCTATAATCAGAGAATATTCACTTAATACTTTCAGCCTAATATCGGTAGAAAAATAAGAAGAAAACTGAACAATCTTGTTATCAAAAAACGAGAGTGCACCGCTATACAGTCAGAACAGTTTGATCAACTGATTTCAGTCTCTAGAAAACAAATTTACGAAGCAGTCTACTAAAATATGCCAATTTTGATTTCTAATTTGGTGGAAGGGTGGAGACGGTAGGAAGGGTAGGGAGGGAAGGGCAAGAATTGAGAGTTTCTCAGCAGCACAGCCGGGTTGTCCTGTCCCCAGTCTTCCCATGTCACTGGTATCAAAGATGGCCGCCCAGTACGTCAAGCCTGACTAGCTCGGTTGTGTATGCCTACGCAAAACGCCCCCAAACTAAACCTGCCCATCAAGATTTTGTCCAAGGTTTAAATTACCAAACAGATAACCCAAACAACAAATTTGGCACTTGAAGAAACTTCACAACAAACAGGACAGGTTTATTCTGAGTGTTCTTCATAAGCCAGTATTTTCGCAGCAAGAAGACGTTTCGAGGGGACGTGTACAAAATATTTTAATGGTAGTCAATCTTTTACCGTCCACAAATAATTCCAGATTTCAAACAGAGTTCCTGTGTGTTCAGAAATTTGAAAAAGAACTCTTTGAATTGTATTGTCCTGTATGATCCTTCAGTTAGACCAAAAGATACGCATGCGTACTATGAACATTTGCTTGTCTGTTTTCAATCCTAGACAAATCAAATATACTTGCCGTCTTCTATTCATCTTATACATTCTTACGTGGAAAGGAACACTGGGCGTTAGCTACACCGAGATCAAACATTTGTCCGGTATCTGGAATTACATTCTTTGTTATAAGCTTAACGTCCTTCGATAATCGTCCCTCCTTCCTTCGACGTTCAAAAGTTGCAAGGAACGTAACAAGATGTGTTGCTGGAAGACTTTCAACGAAATCTGGTTGCTTACAACTGATCATTTCAGTTTGAATCAGGCACGAAAACATAACGAATAGACAGTGTCACTTATTGCCAATTTCTCCTTGAACCCTGACTAAAATAAAGTTTCTGTTTCAGCATTTGCTCCAATGTTCTTCGGCTTTCGATTTCAACGACAGGAGTTGCGGAAACGTTGTACCTCTATCCCACGGTAAATCACGGGGGGGTGATAGGCCTCCCTGTGTACCCCTTATAGCGCGAGTCCATATTGTTCCACTAAAATAAAGCTTCCTCAGTACGGATAAAGACGCAACAAACGGCGACTAACGCATACCAGAGGATGTCCAAACGAGATCCAAAGAACACCACTGAAGTTTCTTTATAAACGCATCGCATAAGATTTTACTTTGGAGGCGAGTCCGGAAGCCCTGTTCCCGGAAAACCCGAGCTGTTTCCGAACAGTGGCGAAGTGGGCGACAATACGAACGAACCTTGGCCAGCGGCAGTCGGAGACAGCGGTATACCCGAAAGCGATGTCGGGAAGGCAGATTGCGTGGGCGACATCAGCGGATTCATTCCGGTATCCATTTCATTATCATGTTCTAACCCATCAAGTCGTGTGTCGGGACCAGGACTGCAGAGGCCTGGAGACGACATAGGAGTAATGGTAGATGCGAGAGTCAGCGGACCCATGTCTGTATCTTTAAACAGTTCTTCATCGTGATCCATCGGAGCCGAGGAATGTAACGTCGACGTCGGAGTGGGTGCGGGCATCACTGGTGGCACGCGTTCTTCTGCTTCTTCTTCTTCCTCCAAGCTTGCAATAGAATCCTCGTCAACAGCGGCAGGGATTCCCTGAGCGACACCCGATGGGTCTGTAGTCGTTGATTTACCTGGTTTGTTTTGTGGTTTAGGCAGTTCAAACTTGACCCACTGGTACTTGGTACATTTTCGTGCTCCGGGTAAGCTTTGAATCAAGTACTGAATGGTTGGATGAGAAAAACCGAAAAACTCTGGACCTGAACCAGTGTTGGACGCATCCCTACCCCTCGCCTTATTGACCGCCTTGAGGACCACGCAGTGACAAGCGGTGGCAGACGACGCCACGATTGGATGATCTGGGTCATCTTCAGGGCACATCTCAAACTGAGGCCCAAAGCCGCCGTCTAGAATCTTGCAGGTATAAATGCACTTCATCTCTGGATTTCTCATGCTGGGGTAAGTTCTGGAGCTGCAATATCCAACGGGCCAGATGTAACGCTCTGAGTGGAAACCGGGTCTGTCGTGAACAATCTCACCAAGACTGTGGACTGTAAGACCTCCCAGAACGATAGGGAAAATGGGTTTGCCTTTAGCATCGACTGTGATTGGCTGCACTTTCCTCTTGATGGCCGTGCCTGGCTTCTTTCTCTTGGGTTTTACTGGAGGAGTGGTTCCTTGATTAGCACCTGCAACAGCAGCTTTCGGTGCAGCCATGGCAGTACTAGCAGCAGCGACAGATGCAGAGTTTTCAGATTGCACTTTTGGTTTCTTTGGTTTAGCAGGCTTCTTCTTTTCTTGTTTTGCTTGTTTTGCAGGTTTCTCTTTTGCTCCTTCTTTAGCTGCTAATAGCAAAAAAGGCATTTTTTTACTTGATGAGTTTTGAAAGAAATGAACACTGTCACAATAATGGCAAATGGCATTCCTGAGTAAGTACAGTACCATTGAGCCTTGCGTTCTCAAAGTACTGTAGGTTACCTCATAATCCCCACTATCTTGAGCTCAGACCCTTCTCCCTTGGATACATATTTTCTTTTTTTCAGTAACTTACAGCCTCAAACTCCTGCCATCTTAAGCTTTTTTCATGTTTCCCTTTTATAAGTGGTATTCAAACTGATTTTTCACACTCGGTGAGATACATGTACATGTAGCCCATGGCTACCTTTTTGAAAATCAAAAACATGTTTATGTACCTGTTTCAGAATTGTTTCACATGGCCAAAAACAGCCACAAAAAACACACACACAAACTTTCGAGATACTACAGAATCAAGCAAATATGAGGAAACAGACAACCAAGAATAAAAATTAAAAAAATGCACTATTGAGATTCTTTCCAGTTTGATCTTCTTTCTTCTGTCCTGAAACACAAAGTTTCGAGATAAAAGTACTGCAGAATCAAGTAATTACGAGGAAGCAGACAACCTAGAATTGAAATCTTATAAAGAAAATGCAATATTGAAATTCATTCTGGACAGTTTGATATTCTTTCTTCTATCCTGAACAGCTAGTATTCCTTGTTTTTGGACATTTTAGCCTGCTTTGTTATGCCCCTGATTGTGCTCCAACCTCCCACCACCTCTCACCCACAGACACTACACTAACTTAAAAGCACATTAATTTTAATTAACACATAGATACAAACCTGCCCCATCTGTAGCAGCCCTCTGAGCTTTCATCCCTGCCGCTGTTGCTGCTGCTGCTGCTGCTGCTGTTGAAGAC
>Ga0099812_1226693_pt1 | contig 8943 bp, 3 predicted proteins | sample DipCnscriptome_3_FD_81134 | JGI IMG/M metagenome (GOLD analysis project Ga0099812, IMG submission 81134) | Coral microbial communities from Puerto Morelos, Mexico - Diploria C C metatranscriptome (Eukaryote Community Metatranscriptome) | ecosystem: Host-associated > Invertebrates > Cnidaria >... | reverse complement strand
GGCGCAAAGAAATTAAGGAATGAAAGGCGAAAACAAAACAGCTAAGAGACGCTTTCACTGGAGTGACGATACACTCGACAATGAAATGAATATGTACATTAATTTACGAAATGAGTGAACACTTCACACGAGCTAAACAACAACGTCGGCCCTCGTTCAGTCCCTGCGCATCTGTCAAAGTTCTAAAGCGGTTAAAATCTAACTTTGGTCACCTAAAATTCAAATTCGTTATGCTAAAAAGTGTTGGAATAATCCCTTCAGCCAGAGATCAGACATATTCATCCGCTTCATGGATTTCAAGCGTGCGAATTCAGCTGCAATTTCCGATTTTCCGGTCCTTTGTGATGTGCCGCCGACAATCTGATCACCCCACCCTACCCCATTACGGTTTGTAAACACGTTCAAACGCTGCTTTCTTGCTGAAAAGATAAACCGGCGGAAATTCTGTTGAATTATGTCGGACCAAAATATGTCTTGAAAATCCTTATCACCTTAAGAAACCGCAGAGAAATACGCATAAATAACGAGCGATAAAAAATAATTACTCAACCATCCCTACTGCGTTAGTTGTTATTGCGCCTAGAGGGTGAACCATTTAATGAGAAATTGTACGCACTCTGACCACGTGGAACATAAATAAGTTTTGCCGCCATCTCTGACAGTTCATTTCTCATTCGAATTTTTGACGTTCGGTTGAGTCCACGAGACGATTGAGTTCATTTGGTGACCCTGTAATTTATTCGTTATCTTCCAAGAGTTCCCCTCTTGCTTTAATTCTTTTCTTGATGTTGGACAAGATGAATGATAGTACAGTTCCCGTGCAAATGAACGGCGAATCACTGGAAAACGGCACAGACCATAACCCTTCAAAGACAAACTTGATCATCAACTACCTACCGCCTTCGATGAGTGAAGGGGAACTCAAAAACTTATTCAGTGAATTCGGAACCGTGTCGAGTTGTAAACTCGTACGGGACAGAGTATCCGGCAACAGCCTTGGTTACGCGTTCGTGAATTATTTGGAACCCGATCATGCGGCAAAAGCGGTCAGGGAGTTGAATCGACTACGAGTTCAGTCCAAGAATATCAAGGTGAGTTACGCTCGCCCCTCATCCGATGACATAAAAAATGCCAATCTGTACATTAGTGGACTACCAAAGACAATGAACGAGGAAGAGCTCGAGATGCTCTTTCAAAAATACGGCGAGATTATAACATCAAAAGTTCTTAAAGACGAAAACTCTGTGAGTCGTGGTGCTGGATTCGTCCGGTTTGACAAGCGCTCTCAAGCGCAAGCTGCGATCGACGCGTTGAATGGCGCGCAGTTGCCGGGTGTAAGTCCCACGGAATCTTCTAAACTGACCGTGAAGTTTGCCAATCCTCCCAGCAACAAGCCTCAGATTCCGTTTGCCTTTCAGTCACCGCTTGGTCTAACTCCGCCACAAATTCGTGCAAATGCAAGATCGCCATTTAGCGCCAGCGGGGTAGGGCCTCTGTACCACCAAGGCGCGAATTTTCGCTACTCGCCGCTCACGTTTCTTCAAAGCCCGAACAACAACACCTTTACGCCAAACGCTCTGGTTCCTAGTTATTGTGTATTCGTGTATGGTTTGCCGTCGGATAAAGACGACGCTGGAACTGTTAAAGTAGACCCAGAGAAGCTGTTGTACAAACTTTTCGCCAAATACGGTGCAATTTCAGATGTGCGCGTGAAGAAAGGCCAAAATTTTGGCTTCGTTAACATGCAGAACTATGATGATGCTCAACAAGCGATCACCGGTCTCAACGGACATCGACTAGCTGGACACGAGGACAAACCACCTCTTCAAGTATCATTTAAGACGCCCAACGTCAAGAAGCAATAAATATGGGAGCTCTGACTAACTTGAATCAGTCGCCGAACATTCACAGCCAGAGTGCCAAGAAAGATGGCGAGTCACCGCCGTCTCGCCCTTCCTTCCGCCCCACATCAAGTTCGCTCCCAAAGCTTTGATTTTTTGCCCTTTTTCCGTATATTTTTGGAGGTTTTCGTTTCATCTTTTGAACTTAGTTTAGTTTAAGAAAAGCTTTGATTGCCGTTGGGCGAAGAGCTTTCTGCCGTTGAAAATAGTTGAAAAATTTAGATTTTACTTTGACTTTGTGTGTTAATTAGAAAGGTAAATATAGTATGTCTGTATGAGGTATACTGGAATTCTTAGAGATCGGCCGCATTTTGACCGAATGCTTCGTTATATATTTTAGGCCAGATCTTACTTTAAGTACACTGTTTGGTAATTCGAGCTGTTTCTCGTTAGAACCTTCTTACTTTTTGTGAGACCCGAGTTCTATGTGTTTTGACAATTCGGCATAATAGTCATGGTTCTCGATTTCTTTGGCTGAATCTTTATTATTTACGTTACTGTATTATTTTATTTCTAGTGCGATCGCTCTTTCCGTTTTGGATCGAGCCATTCCACGACCTTCTCTATTTTGTTTTCATTAAATTTTTCTTCAGTGTAGTTTTGTGTTGCTGATTTTTATGTTGTTTTGAGTTGTGTTGTCTCTTCAATATTTCATCTCTGTTTGATCTCTTCGATTTATTCATTTCGCCCTCTGCGCGCTATTATATAAGATAGCCGAAAAAAACAGATAAAATTACTAATTTCATTTGTTCTAAATTTTGGTGATTGGGAAATACGCAGAAGATAACATTCGAGAATTATTCGTTAGATAAAAAGTTATTGCTTTCACTTTTGTGTCGAAAATATTAATTGTTAGTTTCCTTGGGGACACTCGTATTTTTTTGAGTTATTCACTTGCATTTTTTCGTTTTGCTCATCTGTTTATTATGTCCAAGCAATAAATGTTTAGAATTTGCTAAAGTAAATCCACTCGAGCAAATTTTCTAGTTTATACAAGTGTGACTGTAGCAAACCATTGGAGTTCAATTTACTTTTAGTTTTGTGTTTATTTTCTCAGTTTTCTAATTAAGGTAGTAGAGTGAAGGGAGTTCGGTTTTTGATTCGAGTGGGGTAGCAAACATTGGTCAAAGGATGAAAACGTCGAAAGCCATGTTGGAAAGGACCAAAGAGCAGGAAAATGAACCAGGTAACCATCTCTTTAAAAATTGATGAACACACTGCCACAATTTTTATCACATAGATCAGCAGAGATTTAGAATGCCATAGATGATTAGTTTATTTTTTTTCCTTCTTCTGAATTAATATTACATGAAAAAGTGAACATTTCTTTGTAGTTCAAGTTTTCAAATCTTCTTCCTTGGCCAGATCTGTACTGGGGAAATCTTTTTTCTCCAAAACAGCTGCTTTGACAAAGTGGTTCATTTCACCAAAATGTGTCCAGGTGTTATGAACTCCAGAAAAGAAAAATGAAATTAATCATGAATCAGTTTTGACAGGGTGGCAGTGGGCTGGGTGTAGAAAAATTATGTGATGTGATTGGTTGGGAAAAAACTCATTTCATTAAAATTAATCTGGCATTGTGTGTGAACTACTTGCTTGAAAAATTGATTTTGAGGATAGAAAATAAATATTTAGGCTTAAGTTTCCATAGATTTTCCACTCTGTAATATTAAAGATATCTTGTAAGTTGAGAATCATTAGGAAACATTTAACCATTTGCACAGATTTTTGTGTTGCACTTGTAGGAGTTATCTGTTAATGGATACCTAGGGAGTTTTTTCATAGGAAAAATGTTCCATTTAACTTGTTTTCTTTAAAATAACCACACATAGTCATGCCTGTTTTGCATAAGACCACCTGAGTTGATGAAAAACAGCAGAAAATTTGGAAAAAATTACCTTAAAATTAGTAAGAGTTGCTAGAATTGGTAGGCTATGCTTCTTGATTTCTTGTGATTTTATAAAAAACAATGCCGTGAGAAGAATTTTGTAATGTGATCAGAAAAAGGAATGTGCAAGTCATAGTCCATGGTTCAGCTAAAAAACCAAATGGACCACTTCCAGTAAATTTGCCAGGGATTTTAAACTAGGCTTCAACATTTAGTTCAGACTATTGGCTAAATACATTTCCATTAGTTTTTTGTCTGTCTTTGAAACAAAGTGAGCTTTAAACTAAAAGGTGTGGGAACATTTTGATGGTTACAATATGACTGGTTTTTCAATGCAATATGCTGATTTTTTTTCTTACCAGCAATTCAAAGATTTTTTTTTTTGAGTTTTTCACCCACAGCCTTGCAGTACAGCTGGTTTGCACCATTTTTCATGTTAGTCATAAAAAAACATATTATATTTTGGGAATTATGGTTAGTTACATGCAGAATTTTTAGGAAATCCTGACACTGAATTTTTAAGCTCCAATCTATTTTATAAATTTTCCTGAGTGTCACTCTGTAGATAAATGCCTCAAGCTGCATATTGGCCATTAGCAGCCACAAAATTAAAACTTATTTGTTTGAAAATGCCTGTAAAATTCTATCCAAGGAAGAAATTCAAAGGCACATCTGTAAAGAGATGCTTTATTCTGTTGATCATGTAAGATCAACTCATGATGCTGCAACATAATTTTATATTATTTTGTTGAATCTTCAATAATAAAGGAATGCCAAATTTTTAGTATACAGATTCTTGGTAGGTTGTGTCAGGAGTGTTTGGTCTAGACATCTCTCAATCAATCAATGGTTTCAGGAGAAGGAAATGGACACTGACGACACAGCTGGTGCTTTCTTAATTAGTGGGTTTGCATCCCCTGATTTGCCAAGTCAATATGTGTGCCACATTTTAGCAAAGCAATATATATTTTCTCAATATTGTGAATGCAAGTTTGATGTAATATGATATCCTGGATTATTTTCATGATTCTCAGCAGGTTATGAGCTAAAAATATAATCGAGGGAAGTAATGATAATTTTCATCTATATTCAAATCCTGTTTTCCTCAAGTATTTCATGAAAACCATTTTTTCTGCCCATCAAGGATGTTTGGTCTGTGAAAAAAGTATAAGGGATTTGAATTCTAATTGACTCGGATCAAAGGAAAAGTGTGTCAGTTAAGGAAATTTGAAGGCAATGAAATAAATTTGTTCACCGTGTTCAAATGCACATATTTGGGTAATGTACACAGCAGTCTATTGTCCTGAGATAAGATAAGTTCTTTCAATATTCATACACACATTTTATGAAAACTGTCTCTCTTTTGCTCTCAAATTTAGGTATAAGCGAGACAGATGAGGATTACACAAGTGCAAATTAAAGTTAGACAATTTTCACCGATGAAATACTTTCAGTCCATATTCCACCAAACGAAAATTGTTACAATAATAATTGTATTTTAATCAAAAGTAGATTCAGCAGTCAGGTATTTTTTTTAAGAATTCCTCCTTCTTTGAGTCCACTACTCAATTTTGTTTCAGTCATTGAAATGGACTCTTGCTGTGTGATATTCATAACTTACTAACAAATTACACCAAAACATTCATTTGCAGATTTATTTTTTGGTATAGAAAATGTAATATTTTTGAATTAAGCTTTTCTGGTTTTTTTTTTCCTTCTTAGGAGCAAACTTAAACTTCAAACAAACTAACGTGATTCTGCACTTTCTTTTGAGGCAGTTTACCATGAATGCCAAAAAATAAACATCTGCTCTGGAAGAGAATGTAAATTTCTTTCTCATTGTAATCACACACTCGGAGATATTTTTCAAAAGTAAATAAAATGAAACTAGAGAATTTAGGGGCTTAAAAGTGTTGCCTAATGTTTTCAAGTTGTTGAAAGAAATGAAGCAATTTTCTGGACTTGCACTTTGCAGAGAAAATTTGTTAGCACTGAAGAACACAGAGAAGAAATCAGCTGTTGATATGTTATTCTTTTTTTCACCAAGCTAATTGACCTCCTATGAAATTGTTATGAAAATTTCCATCTAAAAATGTAATTGCTTGCAGAATAATGATGGCACCAAATGTGTGAAGCATTTCATGGGTCTTTTGAATTTATCCATAGTATTAGTGCATTAGAAAGATCGAAGTAAATTAATCGTTAAGACATCTAAAATATATTCTGTCTTGAGTGTTATTTGTGACAATCCCTGCACTATGAATTTTGAATTTACCTGTGCTGAGCTTTTAAATTAAATATATTCATCAAGTGAAATTTCCCTTGCTTAAAGTTTCAAATCACAAAAAAATAAAATCTTAAAGATTCATAGATAGCTTTCAATAACTTTCATCGTGGAACCCCTTTGGTTTTGTTGTGGCAAATACATTTCTGTAATTTGCAAGACATACAGAAATATCTTTACTTTGTGGTAACTTGTAAACATCATTTTAAAGGTTCTGAAAGGACATATGATAATGTGAAACAAAAAACTGATAATAGAACGAGATGCAGCTGAATAACTCAGCACATTATTACCAATTTCCTAAAAGAAAAATGCATGAAATATTAAAAATAAATAGAAGTCTTCTGCAGAGAAAGGACATAAAATTCAAAACAGTTCACATTTAATTTTTTTCAGTCCACTCTTTGATTGCTAGTTCTTACACTGACTTTGAATGTTTTTCTTTGCTACGCTGCTTTATGTGAAAGATATTTCATGAGCGTTCCAGTTAAGATAAGGGGACATTTACATTGTAAGGTTATTGACATACTCTTTGTGTTCCCTACATAATATATACATTGATTTCCATTGTAGATATATGCACTTTACTGAACTGATAGCCAAAGATTAAACTGCATCTAATGTTCTTTTGGTTTCTACACAATTTTCATGTTGATTCTGGCCATTTTTTTCGTAGCTGTCAAAGAAAGGTAGACAAGTATTGAAGCAGAATGGTGTTTTCCTATAAACTGTCATTTTATTTGGATCCGCGTTTACATTAAAGGCAATGACAGCTGCAAATAAAGCTGTCAAATATTGAGTTAGATCTGAAAGGAACCTAGTACATTTTGTTGTGTTTAGAACAGTATCATCACTTTAAGGTAATCAAACTCTCATGTTAAAAATTGCAAACCTTTGAATGCAAAGAGGAAGGAAATTAGCTTGGGAAGCAAGATTTTATAGAAATTTTCTGAAAGGGGACATGGCAGAGTAAAAGATTGTTTTTGAAGATGAAATTAGGTAATCTGGATAAGGGAACTATTACTAGCCTCTTGTAGTAACATGAAAGATCATCGGTGCCATCTTCTGGCATATTGTCAAAACCTGATAATGAAAGGCTTTTCAATCTAAGGATCAATCCATTTTGTACTCGGAGGAAGTAATTGTAAAAATAATACCTCTGGTGCATAATTTCCTCCCTGGGATATTCGTAAACAAAGAAAATTTTTCTAAGAGCCTTTACTAGGAATCCACTTAGCTTGTGTCAGATTGTAATTAAATAATTACCCATATCCATGGCTTAGGAAGTTTCAGCACTGTTTTTAGTAAATCACCCGGGGTCATATCTAAACTTGCTTGGGTATCAATGCTTAATTCTACAAGGGGGCGTATAACACCCCACAGCAAGTGCAGGAGAAGAAACACACCTGCGCAAAACAGACCTGACTTCCTTAGACGTAACTCTGATGCTGCCAAGATGGCAACTGAAAATATAAACACCATTTGGCTAAAAGCATGTGGGAGGGCATTGTTTTCTTAGAAACTATTAACTCTTGACATACAGAATGCCAATAAAGGCATTCTATATTCATCCTTACAGCAGGTTAATGGTTGCAATGAAATTTCCCATCAATTGATTTGAAATCAAACTGTCAATCAGTCTGTTGAGCGCATCTCCAGAAATATTCCTCTGTCTCATTAATTAGGATTTGACCTTCAGGTAAATTATAATTAACGTAAAAGAAACAATGCCTTGAAGTTGTCAACTTATAGATCGATTAATATCAACATTCTCATTGCAGCTTGTTCGACATGTTCTTTTTTATTGTTTCTTGAAGAATCTAGTTTTCTGTTCTTTATCCTAGAGAGAATTTAGAATCAATGAAGAGGATTTTTGAGCATTCTTCTTTTGTCAAGAGTTTGTGATGAGAAAGGAAACTAAACAGACCAGTGTGACTTTTCATAAACAAATGAAAATAAATTATAGTACTGTTTCTCTTGTGATAAACAAAATTGAGCCTGTTTCTAGAATCCAGGACAAAACTGTTTACTAGGAAGGTTCATTTGTGTTTTAATTGCACATGACACTAAAACTAAGTAAAAAACACATTTTAGTCACCACCCCACCCAGCCTATCCCTATTATGTTGTTTTTATGTGAAAATTCTTGTCATCTTAAATGGCATTGCAAGACAGCAGGGTTATCACTAGGTATTTTTCAAGTTTCTCCCAAGTACATTTGTTAAGGTTTGTAGTGTTTCGCAGGAAGTAAGAAAGACTGAAGTCCCTGGCCAGTAAAATTTATAAACTGAAAAACCCAAGCTTGATATGAATATTATTTTACAATCTTTTACAATCTCTATGCATGGTTAATGTGCTTGAAGCAAAATAGTAATGGTTTTCATGGTTATGGTTTTTATCATAAATTGTTTCAAAAGGAATAGGACACTGCCAGAAAAAAAGAAAACTTGAATTCAATGTAAGCTAATACAAATCTTGACTTCATGTTTGATATTTGTGTTTACATCAAAATAAGCACTCATCTTATTCACTTGATTTGATAAATGAATTTCTCACTGACTGAGTAACGTTGTAATTTCATTTTCTTTAATTTTCAGAGGTTAACGAAGGAAGGAGCAGTACAACAAACATCACCATATATATGTAATAAACAATGTGACAACATAAGCTGACCATAGAATATACCTCACAGATAAAATACTTAAAAAACATGTAAACTTACATGTAAAAATACACCCCACCCCGTGGGAAAAAAAATACTCCCCCTGACAACTGACCCCTCAAATCATCATACTCTATAAAACCAACAGCTCACTGTGCCTTTCAGTGTCAAATGGACTCTAAAATTCAAAGCTCAACCTATATTGCTAC
>Ga0099812_1074430_pt1 | contig 8949 bp, 5 predicted proteins | sample DipCnscriptome_3_FD_81134 | JGI IMG/M metagenome (GOLD analysis project Ga0099812, IMG submission 81134) | Coral microbial communities from Puerto Morelos, Mexico - Diploria C C metatranscriptome (Eukaryote Community Metatranscriptome) | ecosystem: Host-associated > Invertebrates > Cnidaria >... | reverse complement strand
AAGACGTGAAGAGGAAGCCATGATCGTGGAAATAGCTTCTGAACTGGACAAAATGATGTTAATGATTCACGATATGGGTAAACGGTTCGCTGAGTTCGAACGAGAGGATAAGGTAGAACGAGCTTCGCAGTTCGAGTATTCACGTATTCTCGAGTATTCATCGTTCGAGTATTCACGGACAATTGAAATAACCACTGAACTCATGAGTGAACTGGAACAATATTTATTTTTTTAGCCGAACCCATCTTGTAACATACAACGAATAAAGTTTTTTGAATAAATTTTGAATAAAGAAAGTTGAATATTGAACATTGGAACCAACACCAATATTGAATATTGGAATATTGGAATATTGGAATATTGGAATATTGATGGAATATTGAATATTGAATATTTTGAATAAAGAAAGTTTACAACTTGAATCTTTTCTTGGTTTGCATGATTTTTCTCACGATACGTTCAGTCATGGTTTTTTTCCCGGGCAACTTGTTAATGGACTCGATCATCTTGGTATCGGCTTTCCACTTGTCTTGCAAATTCTTGGCTTTGGAATAATCAATATCTTGTTGTTTGGCAATCCGGTCAAGACGATTGATCCCGGATCTCCTCTCGCTAAATGTTTCTTCAAATGGGTTCCAGGTCCCATGTACTGATACCCCAGCCAATGAAACTCGATTCCAGTCTTGCCCAACCACTTTTGAATGTCGAGACCCAATCCTCTTTGGGGTCCAGTCTTCACGGTTCGACCATATATGGGGGGCATACCCCCCTATCTCCTCTTTGGTTGGTCACATGGTATCGGGGCTAGATTTTGATTGGTTACTGATATTCATATAAGTGAGACCGAGATCGTCACTTGTATCAGTGCCATGAGACGTAGTCGTCGTTTGCGGGGGCTTGCTCCTGAGGAACAGGCAATCGATCAAGTTTGTTTCATTTGTCAAATGCATATTCACGTGAATCATTTGGGTAGATGCGTGTTGACACTGTGTTGCAATGTGATCATGCACCGTTCCTGCTATAACAACATGGTGGAACGTTTACCGACGTGCGGTAATTGTTGTAATCCGAACGTGGACCACGTTCCTGAGGGTGATGATACCGTCATATTGGAAGCGGATGAGGAAGTCGACGTGGATGAACTCGAAGAAGAAGGTATTGTCGCATGTATTCTTAGGATACATAATCGGTTTAATGAGTACAGACTATTTTTTTACAATACACCTTACGAAGTGTTTGATGTCTTTGCTACATTTCGATTCAGACTGTTTTTTTCCTTAAGGAGTGAACGTACGGATGTCGAGATTCAGCATCTGGAGTTGTTGCCTCATTCAGGCGGTCCTTCAGTGTACCCAAATGACTTTGGATGGATATGAATTTTTTTTTTCTCTCCTCCACAGATTTCATACAACATCGTTATCATGACTTTCTCATAAATGTGGCTGAAAGAGGAATACATCGGTTCCGGGATAATGGCAGGCCTTTTGAGACGTTTTTTGGCCTTTTTTGGCCTGAAACAGGGCTACCATTTATTTGTTGATAATTTCTACACTTCAGCGACCCAACTTAAAAGTTTGTTTACAGAGGGATCCCTGCAACAGGAACCATCATGGAGACCAGAAGAGATTTTCCTCCTAGTCTGAAGAATGGTAAGGCATGGGCCAAGAAAGAAAAAAGGGAAAGTATGTGTTGGCATAGGGAACCCCCCTGTCTAGTATTGCAGTGGGTAGATAACTAAGTTATTTCAATGTTAAAAACCATAGATAATGCTAATGATCGTGTGCATGTGTCCCGTAAATCAGACTGATGGTGTGTGAAGCACTAAAGTGGTACCACAGCCCCAAACTATTAGTAATTATAATAAATATATGAATGCAGTCGACAGGTCTGGTCAGATTTTAGCTACCAATAATGTCTTACGTAAGTGTATGATATAGCTGTAGTTAACAGTTTTATTCTTTTCAAAGAGCACCAGGCTAAGTTTCCTGACAATGAAGCCCTTCACAGGTCAGCGGACTACTCACTGGCTCAATTCTGAAGAAGAAGGAAGAGCTTTTAAGACAATTGTGTGATTTCCCTGAATATGATATACCACCTGTACATGGCACCTGGGAGATTTCGAAACTGTGCACATTCCAGGTTTCACCAAGGATACAAAATGCTGTGTAGTGTGTTACAAGAAGACCAAGGCCGACAATAGAGTGCATTCTTTTTGCAGTGCCGCACAATGCGGTAATACCTTATTCTTGATATATAAACAATTAAAAAAATAATAAAATAACAAAATAAACAAAAAAATTACTGTAGTTTATATGACCAAGGTTAGTACCAAGTTAACGTTTTTGTGATTTAGGTGCAGCATTAGCAGTGGGGCCTGCCAATGAATGGCAGGGGTGGAGGAGGCTCCCTTGGGGGTCTTTTTCCTTTTACAATGCTTTCAGACCCATCTGCAAACAACAATTTCCAAAACTTTTTTTCGCTAATTTTATATTGCTAACATGGTTGCATAGAAAAAGTCATAACTAATTCTCGATTTTATCTTTTTCAGCCAGACTTTCAGGATACTCTCCTGATATGATGAGGAAAATTTTTCTTTTTAACAGTTCTGTATGATAAGATATCATAATGGAAGTTGACTTTAAGTGCCTCGCCAAGTCAGTGGTTTGATGTCATTGTTGACTCAATGCTTGAGGGAAATGCTCTGCATGATCTTCTATTTGATGGAGAGGCCTGAAACCTTGACATCGAAGATGCTGTTGAGAGCTGTGGAAATGATTTGCACATTTATTGGCTTTGATTTGCGCTCTGGTGATCTGTCACCCTACAAACATTGCAAATGCTAGCAACCCTTCATCAAAGGCAAGCTAGTGTCCTCTGTATGTAGGCTGTACTAAATTAACACCTGGGGCTGGAATTTCTCTGCTTTGGTCGCCAGCAAACAAGGGTCTTTAGGCGAAATGGAAAGCTTTTGTTTGCTTGCACCAAAAAAGTTTCAACCCTAAGGTTTGTTCCTAACATTTTACCGAGGATTGCTTCAAGAGGTTGTTCCACATGGAAGGCAATGTAAGATGGTTGGAACCATTCTTTCAGATTCAGACTCATCAGCCACTGCTATTGCTGAGGGCAAAAATCAGTTGGTAGCAGGTTGTTAAAGTCTTGAATATCTCATTTAAGTTGAAAGTGCTACTGTGACGAAAATACATCTTCTCTGATCTCTCCGGATATCAAACTACATCACCCAAATAGTAATTGCGCCAAATCGTAAGTCAGAATCCTGCAGCTGGAATTTCTCTGCATTGGTCGCCAGCAAACAAGGGTCTCAAATAATGGTTTGTTTAAGCAATACATACCATGTATTGGTCTCAATCTAGACAGCGGCATTGATACATGACTTCTTCGCGCAATATTCGCGAACAGAATTTTCTTCATATCCTGCGGCCTCTTCTTGGGTCGCCGCCCGCTCAAAATTTTCATCCTATGGAATAAATTCCCCTTCAATCCCTTTAGAAACGTCTTCGTTCAGAGGATGGCGGATGTGATTTTGCGGTTTTCTGATGCTTGTTTTGGGAACTGTGTTGCCAGGTTGTAAATATTCCACAGATTCAAGAAATTTAGGATCTAAATAAGAAATAAACGAAAGAAAAACCGGAAAAGAAAATGCGAAAGTTTCATCGCAAAAGCACTTTATTTTAGCCTCTCCAGGCATTCGGTTGGGGCGCAGTGCAAAAAATAGCGATCGAAAAACTAGGGGAGAAGCGCGGCGAGAGAAAGCGAGAGTAACAAGCAACTATGTCATGTCAATTAACTTTTTCACTCTATTTGGCTTGTTTGTATACTTCTACACAGCTATCACTTTTGTAATAGCCACATTTATTTTCTTTGGCTATTTTTGTCAGTTTTTATCTAATCTAGATTTGCGTAAACATATAAATTAAAATGTAAGATAGACAATCAATTACCAAAATACACCGTTTATGTGTTGTTTTCATTCTAGAAATGATGTTTTCTAATTGTCTTTCAGGTGATGCCTCAACATCTCCTGGAAGATCAACTGCTGTGGAAGGAAAAATAAAACCAACATCAGAGGTTCTTGAAGGGTTAGGATTCTCACAGGTGGTCTCCTCTGCAATTGCATTTATTTGTCTATCACAATCGTCATAAAGATAAAGGTCTCTGATTCCAACTATTCAGGTTTCTAGAGGTGGATTTGACGTGTTCTTTTATGATTGTGTAAACGACGTTTTGATTGGACAAATATTTGATTGGTCACATATTTCATTGATATTCTTGTGGGCTACACTGAACTATAGGATTTTCCCTCCCAAATTATCCACAAGGGGTCTTGAAAGCAAATTTAGCTACCAGAAAACAGCAACTTCTGGTGCGGGCTTTCTCTCTCTTTCTGAACAGGAATTTTTTTTGGAGAAAACATACATTCGCACCCATTCTATCAAATTTTGCCCCCTACAAAGCTCTAGTATAAAATGAGTTGCATTTATGTATTTTGTAGTTTTATCCTGAAGAAGTCTCAATAGCAGATGAAACCGGTCGATTAATAAACTCAGTTATATAAGACAAGTTGCTGTGTGCTACCCACAAGTCTTTTTATTTAAAATTGTCTTAGTCATCACTTGAAGTGGCCACTATGTTCAGCAACGTTCTAAGTCGCTATGGAGTTATGTCCACAAGCCCGTCACTGACTTCTTTTCAAGCCATTGAAGCCTCTCTAAGCGTAGACGCATACCATTTTGTTTCCTCAGCAAAATGTTTTGTAAATGACTTCTATTTCCAGTGCATGCCGATAAGAACCACTAAACAAGTTGCCGGACACATGAGAAAAGCTGCAAAGGAGGAGAGCAGAGAGCAGCGAATGGAGATGGAGTTCCAACCTAATGACCAGCCATTAAAGATATGGTCTCCCACAAAGTTAAGGAGGTCTCCAAGTTCCAAATTGCGAAAAGCAAACAATCGTCCGGCAACTCTGCAGGTTCCAAGGGCTGTCGTAAAAATTCCAGGTCCTCCTCCAGAACCAAAAATCAAGCTAAAACTGGTCAGAACTCCTCTGCTGCAGTTCCACAAGGGAGACCAAGCCATTCAAAAATCAGAAAAACATATCATGAAAAGTGCTGTGGTGTTACATTCTCTGGTAATTGTTCTTCTTATTCCTTTTCTGCCTAGCGTCACCAGCTGGCAAAAACGTCTGAGGCCGTGTCAACGGCTCCATAAATTAGATCAGCATGACCAGTACAATAAATGACTTGACAAAATGGCATGCAAACCATTTTTAGACCTTCTACCCCGAAATTTGGAATTTCATAATCTCTCTCACAACACAGTCACAAACTCTTGGCCTAGTAAGACCTTAACAAATCTGGTGTGTGTTCAGGAAAGAAAATTTGAATGAATTCAAGTACATTACTGTTGTTGCTGTCCTTATGGCTACTCAAAATACTTCACACTTTATTCCATTAATGACAAAGTGTACCCTTGTATCCTGTGGTGGCAGTTTGTTTACTTGTGTAACAAAGGGCACGGCATTTTGAATAAGGATAGCGACAACAAAGCACACGGTAATTTGATTATGCGCTAAGCGCTGAAATGTATAAGTACCCCCATATTATTATTTCCTAGTATGAAAACTCATATTCACAATGGAGCACGACAACGACTTCGATGCTTTAATTTCACAAGCGGTATTGGAATTTGAGAGAGATCTCTCTCTTCCCAATAACTCTTTAGTGGATAGTACGCCATCGTTCAAGACTAGCAGGAAGGTGAGATTAAAGTAGATGGAGGTCCGTGTAGACCAAAAGTTCATGTCAAGAGTGCCGGAAAAACATATACAACATTCCAGGGAGCTAAGACTTCGCAAGAGAGTTGCGGAACAGGAAGAGACAATCTCACTCTGCATGAATGCATTAGACTTACTTTTGGAACAGTAAGCAAGACAACGAAATACAAATGGCTCCTCTAGGAGCCACCACATGCCATAAAAAAAATGATCAACAATAACAATCTTTTGTTGGAAGACCTTAACAAATCTGGTGTGTGGTCAGTAATGAAAATGTGAATGAATTTAAGCACATTACTGTTGTTTCTGTCCTTATGGCTATATCAAAATACTTCACACTTTATTCCATTAATGACAAAGTGTACCCTTGTATCCTGTGGTGGCAGTTTGTTTACTTGTGTAACAAAGGGCACGGCATTTTGAGTAAGGATAGCGACAACAAAGCACACGGTAATTTGATTATGCGCTAAGCGCTAAGTGTATAAGTACTCACGTTTTATTATTTCCAAGTATGAAAACTCAAATTCACAATGGAGCACGACAACGACTTCGATGCTTTAATTTCACAAGCCCTATTGGAATTTGAGACAGATCTCTCTCTTCCCAATAACTCTTTAGTGGATAGTACGCCATTGTTCAAGACTAGCAGGAAGGTGAGATTAAAGTAGATGGAGGTCCGTGTAGACCAAAAGTTCATGGCAAGAGTGCCGGAAAAACATATACAACATTCCAGGGAGGCAAGACGTCGCAAGAGAGTTGCGGAACAGGAAGACACAATCTCACTCTGCATGAATGCATTAGACTTACTTTTGGAACAGTAAGGAAGACAACGAAATACAAACGGCTCCTTTAGGAGCCACCACATGTCCCCGACCAACATGGATGGATTCAGGACCTGCCAAGAACCACTACTTGTAGGTCCTTTGTCGAGGCAGTAGCGCTCCGAGGCAGCTTGCTGCCTACAGCCTTGTGTGTTTCGAGGGGGTGTTCGGACGCCATGGCGCGAAGGTGGAGAGGCACAACAAGGTCGTGCAGCTTGTTGTTCGGGAACACCCAAAGAAGAGGTTGGAGCTGTATGGTTGAGCCCACAATCCCAATTCGAGCTGGCGTCCGCAGACCGGAAATCATGCTCTACCAGGACACGGGACCGGCCTGCATAATTGATGCCCAAGTGGTCGCTGTCAATGCCGACCTCTCCGTATCACACCACCGCAAATGCGACTATTATGACGAACCCGAGATCACATCTTGGGTTCACCACCAGACAGAGGCCCGAGAGGTCATCTACTTGAGCGTCACGTTGTCGTGGCGCTGCCACCTTGCTGGCAATGTCTGTCCAGGACCGTGGGACTTAGTAAATACACTCTTGCCCTCGTCTCCCAGGAAACCCTGGAGATGGTCGACCGGGCTTTAGAATGAGATACAGAGTCCCCAAGTGGCGGTCGTTAATCAGTTCTCTCTGAATTGGAGTATTTACAGGGCACCAGGGTTAAGCTTCCCTTCCAAAAGCACTAATTGGAGATGCACAACTTGAAAAAACTAAAAACTAAAAATCGTAATCATTCAAAAAATAAAGTAAAAAACAAACAACAAAACAACCTTGCGAAGAATTAGGTCTCTGCAGTTGTTCATTCGCATGTTGTTCAGGAAAGTGTTTCACTGAAATTTATAGAGCTTTGTATGGAGACGCCATGTTGGTGCCCATCCAGATGGCAGCCATAAAGTAACAGAAACATCCGTCATTGAGCTTTGCAATTAAATCAAAAAGTTATTACTCTAGAGCTCCAACACATTGAAATTAAATATACTTCTCCTAGTGCAAGAACTATTCAGTTAGCAAAAACTAAAGCAATAACTAATTTTTAGACCTACACAACAGCCTTTTCGGGCTGCCATTTAATATCACGCGACGTAAAAGCTTGGATATTCAAATGTGCTCTATTACAAAACAAAGAACCCTGTTGAGCCAAAACATTGTAAAACTTCAAGTTCTTATAGGGCCTTATATCTGATAAAACGGAAACCAAGAATTATCGATTATCGGCAATGTAGTCATTAGTAAACTTGCCAACAGCTAGGCAAATAGTAGTAAGCATTTTATTTGGACACTGGATAGAGTAATAGCCTGTGGAAAACAAACTAAACAAAATGTCTGTAACTATGCTGTGAGGGTGTTTATCAATGACTCAGCGGCCATTACTATCTCTATACTCGGCTTCCAATATTTCATTATCATGTTATACAAATATGGAAGTATTTTACATGTTGTTTAATTTGGTAAATTACATGAAGTAAGGTGACTCATCTTTAGTTATTTTTTAGAGAGAAATGCTTCAGTTGATCATGAACTAACCATATTTGTGCAACAACAAATTGTTGGGATTGGAGAAGGGCTTGACCTTGACAAACTTTATATAGTGTGTGAAGGAAGTGTTGTGAATTATTCCACATCAGAACATTGTGGACAGCATTGTGGCTTTGCTTTAATCTCGTCAAAAACTGTTGATAATTTACAAGGTTTTTGACTTAGGAGCCATGAGCTTGCACTGTTAGATCTTTACTTTAAGCGAAAACTTTGTTTGATATCATTCTGAATAGTTGACATACAAATTCTAGGCATGATTTCAACCCCTAAACATGTGTTCTTATTACACTTGCTTATCTATACATGCGTTTAATTAGAATGAATACTGATTTTGTTGTGAGGAGTGTGAAAAACCTGAAACAATCAACCTTTTTTTATCATATAAACCGCATATCTTTATTATTGAATATGTTATGCAGTGTTTATGATTCAGAACGTTAATTTCATCTGTTTGATAGTACATGGGCTAGTCATTGTGTTACGCCAATGGGTCATTGTGCTACCCCAGTGGTTTTGATATCACATAAGCTAGTGCATGTGTTGCCCTCCTGCTTTGTAAAAGTACTGGATAGTGATTGGTGTATACTTGTTTCCTTATTTGGTCAGATGTTGTTATGATTGGTCAGATATGACACTATCTTAGTTAGATAAGTAGTGCATGGGTACCATTGAGTCATTGCATAGCTAATCCCGAGACAGCCATGTTTGCTTTACAGCTTCATATATGGTAGAGCCGTTCTCATTCACCTGTATGTTCACCTAGGGGGGTAAGCCAGTTCCTGGAGAAACTAAA
>Ga0099812_1184994_pt1 | contig 8975 bp, 2 predicted proteins | sample DipCnscriptome_3_FD_81134 | JGI IMG/M metagenome (GOLD analysis project Ga0099812, IMG submission 81134) | Coral microbial communities from Puerto Morelos, Mexico - Diploria C C metatranscriptome (Eukaryote Community Metatranscriptome) | ecosystem: Host-associated > Invertebrates > Cnidaria >... | reverse complement strand
AGGAAGGAAGCTCTAGATCTGCAAACTGCAATGGCCCTCTCATTAAGTGGATCATTAGAAGACCCTTCTCAGCTGCCTTCACCATCATCTAGACCACAAGACCCCAAAAAATACAAACCTGAGGAAAACAAAACTACTGGAGTGCCAGTTGCTAACAGCACAGAGGAACTTGCACAATTCCCTGCCTTGCTGGGCTCTCTGGAGGTTATAAGTGTGGGTGAGGCATCCAAGGATAGCAAGAAACCCAGTAAACCTCCTATATATAGTAAAGCTGCACAGTTGCACTCTTCTGATGACTTTCCCACTTTGGCCGCCTCTGCAAAAATACCAGAACAGTCACTACCTATACCTCCTGGGTTTGCTGCAGCAGCTCGTCAGCCATCATTAGCTGGTTCACAGCAGACTTATCGTGCTAAACCACCTCCAGGTTTTCAGACACCCTTGGTGGCAAAGGAAAAGGTTAAAGAAAATGTGGCACCCTTACAGGTGCCAGCACCTAAACCCGAGGTTAAAATGAACAGTGTTCAAGAGAGAAATCAAGTTCTAGTTGATGAAATTAGAGGTTTACTTGGATACGATAAGTCAAAATTTGATGAGTTTAAGGCATTGTCTGGGAAGTTTCGGCAAAATGCTTGTACTGCTACAGAATATTATGCTCACTGTTGTGAACTCTTTGGGTCAAATTTCTCACAGGTTTTTTCAGAGCTTGTTGATTTATTGCCTGACCCAGAAAAGAAAAAAGAACTGTTAACTGCCCATCAAGATGCCAAAATTACAGACAAGCAACAAGGAGATAACAAAATTAAAGCTAGAAAATCACATAAAAAGTCTACATCTGCAGCGTGGCAAAGTGGAGCCACAGCTTGGAATGTGGAAACAAAAGCTACTGGAATATCCGAAAGAGACTTTCCATCATTGCCCTCAACAACTAGAACATCTTTTCAGCCCAGGTATAAAGCACCAAAAAGTGCCACAGTACTTAAAGAAGCTTGGATCAGAGGAAAATAAGTTCTTTCTGATGTTGGGATAAACGTTTGATCGCCGTTTTGTTATAGTTTTACTCATTTGTGCTACCATCTTGACCCTTATCAGTTTTCTGCTGCAGTCAAGATCTTTCTGGTATTGTACTTTATTCTTTAGGCCCAGTTGTTCAAAGACTGGTTAATGCTAATGACCAGATAAATTGCTAGTCAGTGGATGTGTTGAGAAAACAAATCACGCTATCTGCTGGATAGTGATTTATCCAATGGGTAGCATTAACCATCTTTCAAACAACCCAGGCTAGAAGTTTGGGTTTCCTCAAATTTGAGAAGGCTTGATCAAATAAAATGAATAACTTTTCAGTGATAAGTTGTTACACTGTACTGTTTATTTCAATATCATTTTTTTTCTTTGAAATGCGATTGTCTAGCTCACAGTTTGGTGTGTCATATTTCACGAATCACCATGTACTAGCATCATCTTACACTCTTCTTACTGGTACTAACTTTTTCCAAACTTATAATGACAAGCATGCAAACTGGAATGCTGAAAAGGAGAGGATTTTCAGCACCTCTCTTCATACAAATCTTTTCCTCTCTTTCTGTAATCAATAATTTTGAAGTTTCTTTGTTAATCAGCGTAACCTGCAATCTGACATTTTCATGTATCACTTTAGCGGAAGAGAGAGACCAAATTTCAAATTAGAGAGAAGCCGAGAGAGTATATATCTTAAAAATTGGGTGCGGGGGTGGTGTAGGCCTTCCAGCCCCCTTATATACGGCATGTTATTTCCCGCGAAGGGCTTCAGTGCATCTGTTCTCGTTTCTCTCATTCACTGATTCTGTTCTCAATGGTATAAATCTACTAGCGTTCTATCACGAATGGAGGAGGCATAGTGGGTGCTTGGAACACCGTTGAAACCGTTTTGAAATCATAATCAAATATATACTCCACTCTTTTGTTGCCCTTCTTAAAATAGGTGGTCATTATCCGTAACCTCTTGCCCTCGAAGCAAAGAATGAATTTACTCGCGTCGGATGTGAAGTTTCTGGAAACGAATTATAGTTATTGAAAATGGGGATAACGACAGAATCAACGACTCCGGTATATTAAAAGTTGAACTTTGTTTTAACACACTTTCCTGGACCTAACTAGGGGCGCAGGCTGCCGCCAAAATCCTCGATATGGTCTATACCCGGGGGTCTATACCGGTAGTGTAAAATGACCCAAGCTTTTCCAAAGCGAGAAGAAAGTTAAATATCCAGTTTGAATGTTCGTTATAAACCCGCTGTGCGAAGTACGTGCAGGCGCAAAGTCGGTACATCCTTGTCGTTTTACATCGATAGATTTCTCGGCTTTGGCTAAATTTGACAGCTTGAAAGTCACACAACTCATTGCTTATTATGTCGCTACGTTTGCATGACTTATTTTGAGATCTAAGTTCATATTTGACAAGAATATTCTCTTGAAGGAACAATAATATGGTGGACGATTTCAGCTTCTCTGTCCTCCCCTATAGCTGTCTTTTCGTGGTAAATCTGAATTTACATAAAACAATCTTGCAGTCTATTTATCCAGAAAGGACTCCTGATATATCTTATATATATATTTTTTTAATTTCTTTTTATTTGCAATCGTTGAATTTAGAGCTTCTGTAAAATCGCCATTAATAAAACGAAGTAGGCAAAGGACACTGAAACATTGTTATCAACATCTACATCTATATACGTAATCTGCAAGGGATTTACCCATCACCCCAAATTTAAAAGAGAAAAAAAAATGCTTTCCGTTAATAAATGTAAGCTGAGATTAAGCTTAAAGAACATTTTTCAGTTTGCCGAGCAGACAGACGTAAAAAAATTATTTGCTCTTAGAATTGTGATGTTGTTTACACTTCCAGTAGCCATGAGTTTCCTGAGCATATTTTTTCGTCGTCCATTTCTTCATCACCACAAACACGATCTCTACAATGGTGGCTCAACCCTTCGGAGCTAAACAAAATAAAACAAAACAGTTTTCATGAGGGCAACAGACCTCCCGATTTCCATGCAAGTATTCAAGTATGTTTTACCTAAACCTTTCGACACTTAACCACAAAACATTGCACGCCACTTTTACTGACACAAGGTACGCGAGCCACTCCTGCGAGTAGCGCACAGGTAATTGCCTTCCCCGGATGGCGGTCATCTTGGGCGTGGTATCCGCGCTTTCCGCCGTCGCCGGTAACCCTGTGCCTTCACTTACGTTTCTCAGCGGATCCTCACCACCCGAAAAAAAAAACCTTTGGAGCCTCTGTGGAGGAGAGAAGTAAAAAACTGTCGCAAGTGTTGGATATATCTTTTTTGAAACTTAAAAATCAACTTCAAACTGTACACTATCACCTTATGGTTTGGATGGCGGATCTAAATAAGCATAGAAGACCATAGAATTATACGATTTCATTTCTCAGTTCCCTCTAGTGTCGAAACATATTAAGCGCTCTCTATTTGACAACTTCTTTTCATCGTCGAAAGAAAGACAGAGGAAGACATATAGGAAAATGTTGCACAAATCCAATCTTAGCAGACTGTCAGGATGTTACCAATGGCAACTTGAATGAGACAAGTCATTTCGCTCCCGCCTACAAGATATAGCTACAATACTATAATGCGTCGTCGGTCGTAAACATCATAGAAGAGGATATACTCTTAAGTTGCAGAGAAGAAATCAGTTCACACTCTCAACGTTTCGGACAGTGTCTTTGATGATCGTAAACCTGGCTTCCTGTTGGGAACACCTTCAAGCACAGCCAACACATGTGCGACTTACACCCAGAGCATGTCATATGATTGCAGCCTTCAATCTTTTCAATTGGCGTCTTACATTTGGGACAAATCTTCCTATTGCTTGGGTCCTTCATCATCCAGTCTTCTAAACGTCCCTCTACATGCTTTCCTGATTTGAACATGGCACAAGTAAGTCCTTCGTGCCACTGCACCTGACAAGACGTGCAGATCTTGGCTCGGCATGCGCAACACGTGAAGCAAGTTCCTTCCGTCGAGACACGGTATACCATACTGCAGTCGGCAGTTGGACAATACCTGACAATTTCAGGATTCCTTTTAGCGTACTCATTTACGGCACTGACAGCAAGTTTCTTTCTCTCCTTTTCGCTCAACAGATTACGTAAATCTCTCCACACAAGGGGCTCTTCGCAATCTTCTGTGGCACACTTTAGTGGAAACTCTGCAGATTTCAGCTGCTGGATAACGCAGCTCTTGTCGTAGCTATGGCCACAGCACGCAAGTCTGTACAAATCAGTTGTGTCGTCCACATCACACAGGCAGATGCCACAAGTAGCCTGGGTTTGACCTTCGGATGGTAACAAGGGCGATTGCTGGGGAAGACTTTTGCAACACCCATCCACGTAGAGGTTGATTGTCTCTCGAGCTTCATCGGAACTCTGAATCTTCAGTACGTGGTTTCGGAATTCAACATGGACCTTCATAACACCAGGAATATCCTGCAGTCCTTTGAGATCGACGCCAAATCTCTTAAAAAGAGCTTTTAGCAGGCCGCGTGGCTTGGTAGGTCCCCGAAGCTGAATCTCCCATGGGTGACTGTTACTTGCGATGGAGTCATCAAGAAACTTGTTGATGGCGCGCTTGGCTAATTCTCGACTAGCTTCGCTTCCATGTATTCGGAGAACTCTGTTTTTCCAATCTTGATAAATTACAGTTCCAGTATCTTTCTCGATGGCTTGCAACACGTCTTTCACCTGATTGGTCATTAACATTTCCAAGGTTTTCGAAGTTTTGCAGTCAATCCGGTCTCCGTTGAGGATCTCATTGAATACTGTTGTAGCACGAATAAAGTGCTCCGTACAGTTACTTTGGATTTGGATGGACACTCGGTTGTCTTTGCGTTGATTGTTTACCTTCATTACTAGCTCCGTGTCAAAGGTCATATCTAGTTCCTTTGCAACTGCACACAGCTCATTTTCGATGACGGTGAAGATATTTTTTGAACACAGCAAGGTAGTTGAAAGGATGGGTTCGACGGTTACGATCCCGATATACGAAATACGTTTTCCATTAAGACCTCTCACAACTGCTTCAGCCTCCTCGGCGTCTTGGAACGTAAGATGGGCATGCCCCACAGAATGATTAGGTGAAGGCTTTCTGAAATCAACAGAAAATTGGCCTTTCACAGCAAAGGTGTTGAGACGTTCTTGGAAGGATAACTGTTGTTGAGCAAGGGTCTCGTCGCTTGTATGAAATTCTGCTGTTCGATGTATAAACACATTTTTCACTTTCCCACTAGGTACTATTCCTTCGATAGCAGACTTCACATCCTCAATTGACGTTTCGGGATGGAGTCCTCTCATGAATAGCTGCCCTTCTCGAATCTTGTCCGCTCGAAATGTAACCAGTTGTGATTTTATCATTAGGGACTGGAAGGAAAGACTGCTAAATGTCTGTGCAAAATCATCAGCGTCGAAAAATTCAATGGAACCTGTACCTTTGGCAAGACGTCGGAGCCACTTGGCTTTCACTTTGAACAGAGGGACCTGCGCACGCACGTTATCAGACATGGACTGGCTCGGCTGCACTTTCTCATCGATGTCCAGTGGATTACTAGAAGAGCCCTTCACTGCCATGGCCGCGTCTTCAGAACACTTGAAAGTGGCAAACAATCGCATTTTACCATTCTGTTCCTTGAAATTGTGTTTCACAATGTCTCCAAACCACTTCAAGTAATCCAAGACAAGCAAGGCGTTACCATCTTGTATCTCACCAACTGTGACAGTACGATACATATGAGGCATTAGCAGTTCCTGTACTTCTCCACCTTGTCCCCAAACAATTCTGTTGCTCTGACAATCTTCGTTTACATACTCTTCATTTTGCTCGTCCCTCAGCAATTTCCTGTTTTTCTCTAAGTGGCATCCCACAACAGAGAGAGCCTTGACTATGTGGATTGGTGGCACAAAGATTTTCACTAGCCCTGATTCTTCGTTCTTCTCTAGCACAACCAAACTACCATCACAACATTTCGACACTTTCTCCTCAACTTGATCAATCATTCGTCTTCGGAATCCTCCAAACGCTAATGTCATAAGGTCTCGACTACAAGGCAAAGCAACTTCTGACAGCACTGTCGACATGAGCTCTTCGAAATCATACTTCACAGTTCCTTCAGTAATCATTTCATGAAGCCACCTCTCTTCAACAGGGGTTGCATTGATGACAAAGTCTCGAGATGTCTTAAGCAGTTGTTCAAAAACGATAAACTGAGGTGTTTCTCCAAGGAACTTGAGTGCTGAAGAAGGATGTAACTGCGCACACTGATTGAAAGCCACCACTCTGTACCCTGCCTTCTGGTGACCAGTGAACACACAAAGGTTAGTGGCATAACATGATACCAAAATCCTTTGCAGCTTGAGGTCAGCATTGTTATTCTGTTCAATAGCATCAGGTACTCTAATGTTTAGCTCGTGCTTCAAAGCCTGCTTGAGCTCTTTGATTGTCTCATCTGCCAACCGAAGCGATTTTGCGTTCAAGCTGTTGTCAAAGGCCCACTTGTTTTGAGTTCTTTTAGGCTGCTTCAGGTATTGTCTGTACACCTCCAACAATGTCAACAGATCACCACCATTGTGACAGAAAGGAACTTTTTTACTATCAGCCATATGCTTCTCCTCATCGCTGCCCATACGGAAGAATACGCTACCACTTACAGTCGCAATGGCTGCTAAAGCCAAAGCTTCAGCACCGGCTCCTTGATCAATGCCATTAAATAACAGCTTTGCTATGCGTGGCTCCAAAGGAACTCGGGCTATCTTGTGGCCCAACTCTGTAAGCTGTCCTTTAGCTGTGGCCCCAAGCAATTCCAAGTCCTCCAAGGCACGTTTTAATGATTCCAGTGACGGTGATTCAACAAACTCAAACTCAGTCACATTTTCGATGCCCAGTTCCATTAGTTTCAACATTGCCTGGCCTAGATGGACTCTTAGAATCTCTGGTCTAGATCGATCTTCCATTGCTTCGTACTCTTCCTCGCTGTAAAGTCGAAAGCACTTTCCAGCCTGCGTCCTTCCCGCTCGTCCTTTGCGTTGCTCAGCAGAGCTCTTGTGAATGGTTGTTACTTCCAAAGAACTTTTGTTGCGTTTTGGGTCAAACGTCATTTCTTTTACTAAGCCAGTGTCCACCACGTACTTTATGCCTGGAATAGTAATAGATGTCTCCGCACAGTTGGTTGCAAATATTACTTTCCGTTTTCCCGCACCTTCTTCGAACACTCTCTTTTGCTCTTCTTGACGTAATTTTCCGTGAAGGGGAAGACAAACCAGATTTGGATCAGGCTCGATCTTTGCTAACTTTTCACACGCACGCTCTGTTTCCACCGGGGAAGTAAGAAACACCAAAATATCTCCTGGACCTTCCTTGTGGTGAATTTCCTGAACTACATTGACAGCCTCTTGTAGATAGTTTTCTGCACTGCTTCTTGGACCATCTTTCCATATGACATCCACAGGGAACATTCTACCAGACACCTTCAAAACTGGACACTCATCAAAATACGTCACAAAGAGAGCTGGATCAATAGTAGCTGAAGTGACGACCACTCGCAGTTCGGGACGATGTGCAAGGCTTTTCTTGATCATTCCAAGAAGTAGGTCCGAGTAAAGGCTGCGTTCATGTGCTTCATCAATGATTATGCAAGAATACTTGGATAGGTTGGGATCTTTCAGGCATTCATTTAGGAGAATGTGATCTGTTGCATACATAATACCAGTTGTCTCTCTTGCTTGGACATTCCCTCCTACATGGCAACCGACAGCCTGTCCGACAACTCCACCCATTTCCTGAGCTACGTGGGCTGCTAAACTAGCGGCTGCAACTTTCCTTGGTTGAGTACAAACGATAAGGCCTTCCTTAGAGAAACCTGCTTCGTAGAGATACTGGGTCATCTGAGTGCTTTTGCCTGATCCAGTTTCTCCGAGTACAACACAAACCTGGTTTTTCTTGACAGTGTCAATGATGGCAGTTTTTCTCGCATACATTGGAAGGGCTGCCTTTAGTCTATGGCATTCTCTGCCAACAGCGGTCCTCAGTTTTTTGATTGTATCCTGGACATGTGACAAGTGACATCTTTCGTTAACCATATAAGAAAATATCTGAGTTTCAAAGCGTTGAAATTCATCTTTCTGTAGCTGTAGCTCATCTTTCTTTTGCTTTAAGGCCTCTCTTTCTGAGCATATTCGGTGAAAATCTTCTAAACGTATGTGCTTTCTTACACGCAGTCCACTTAGAAGACCACTTACTCTGTCAATCTTTTTCGTATGTTGATCTGCTACTGCTGTCATCTTTTCTTGAAGTTCCTTTTGGCAGTTAGCCAGTAAAGTTTCTGCTGAAATTTCAAACGCTTTACCCGAAGTCTTTCTACATTCCGCATCTTTACCATTTCTGATGGGGTTGCCGACGGGACCACAACGCTTTGAGGAACGGCTTTTGCTCGGAAGGCGTTTACGAGAATTTTCACTGCCATCTTTCTCACCACGAAGTACTAAAGGATTACGATGCGTGAATTTCTCATTTGCATCTGCAATTATAGCCTCTTCCTTATCATAAACATTTATTGTTTGGGGTGGCGAGTCCTGTGACGAGCCATTTAAGGCGTCAACTTGTCGGCCATTTCCTGTGATATCTTTCGCAAAGAGATTACTTGTCGATTTATGTGAAGTCCTGCTATGTTTCTGATCTTTACAATTTCTGGTGGGGTTGCCAACAGGATTAAAACCCCCTGAGGAATGGCTTCGACGTCTACGAGAATGTTTGCTGCTGTGTTCATCAGCAGTAGCTCCCAAAGGATCACGTGTGAATTTATTACTTGCATGTGGAGTTATAGCTTCTTCCTTTTCAAGAACATTTACTGTTTGGGTTGACAGGTCCCATGATATGCCACTTGAGCTGTCAGCGTCTTGGCCATTTACTGCAGCATCTGTAAATTTAGCT
>Ga0099812_1083160_pt1 | contig 9010 bp, 3 predicted proteins | sample DipCnscriptome_3_FD_81134 | JGI IMG/M metagenome (GOLD analysis project Ga0099812, IMG submission 81134) | Coral microbial communities from Puerto Morelos, Mexico - Diploria C C metatranscriptome (Eukaryote Community Metatranscriptome) | ecosystem: Host-associated > Invertebrates > Cnidaria >... | reverse complement strand
CTATCTCAGGATTATATCTGCCTGTCTAGGAACCTTTAAATCTTGTTTACCTTTCCTAGCCAGTACAAATAACTTTAAACCTGAGATTACCTTCCAAGACAGGAGAATGAATACCTGGTTTAACATAGATTGCATCTTCATGTACTAGTAATTACCCATGATATCCAACAAATTATCTGGTTTTATCTTGAGATTCTATTAGGCCGTAAGGTTACCCGCGTGAATCGCGTTATCGTGCCGGAAGTCTGGAGAAGTGACAATAAAATAGATTTTTAAGGTAATGATTAACCAAAAGACTGCAGGATATTGTAAGGTGAAAGACGGGTGAGAGAGTTAGTAAGAAAATCAATTAAAAGATTAATAATTACGTGTCTTGGGTTATTTTAAGAGGTGAAAGAGAAGTGTGGGCCCCTGGCCATGACAGGATTCATTAGTTTCTTTGGTACCTTCATGCCCGTCCGTAAGCCAAATATCCCTAAAAATGCCAATATATTTGGCTTACAAGGGCATGAGATTACAGTAACAAAATACCATAAATAACCAATTATAAATTCAAGATTCTTTTATTTCTGAGAGTTATTAAGCCGGACCACACCTTTACACCTTACATTTCCCTCACGGCAAGCCTACATTAAGATAGAAAACTGTTGTAACCGCCACTCAGAGTCTATTGAAAGGGAAAGATAACCCAAAATAACTTCATTTACTGGAAATCGATAGTAATTTCTAGAATAATACATTTTATATTTAGATTCTAGAGCCTTTGTAATAATAATAAGATTTCCATTTTTATTTATCTTCTTGGGCTTACGCTGTCTCTATTCTCATTTCTTCTTTATATTTACAGGATTTATGCTTTATTATTAGTGATCATTCCCTTAAAATCAGATAAAAGTGTATTTGTAAGGTTATAGAAGGGCATGAGGATTCAAAAGTTTCCTGAGATTATTAATACTAACCAGATAATGAATAGCAGGATTTTGGAAGGATTTGGTGTCAACTTTATGAACTAATGTACCTGAACCCTCCTTACCTGGCATAATAAACATAAAATATAATATTTTTATAGTTTTTAATGTTGATAATGCCGGGTCACAGTGTCTTCCCTCCCGGGGCCTAGAGGCAGCAAAGACATTAAAATATAAATTTATTTGGGTTTTAGTGTGGTTGGTGCTGGTGGCCCCTAGATTATAACTTCCATCTATTAAGAAAGTTAACCGGTGAATCCTTCTTGCGTACTGGCCAGGTCCAACATAAGCTCAGAAACTGGTGCAGGAAATCTTGGAATTTATTATCTGTATTATAAAATCATTAAACCTTTCAGTTTGTTTGTGTGTTAATAGTGCCGAGTGAATTCTGGTAACCTTGCAAATATATCCTGAAAATAGCTGGGAAGCGTACAAGAAGCTCCTAAAATATTATATTAAAATTGTATTTATATTAATGCTGTAGGCCCCGGAAGTTATTATCAGAATATTTGTATCTTATTATCTTAGTGCCTTTTGGGCCTACTGCATTTATAGGAAAATAAAGGGAAAGAAGTGTAAGGATGGAAGGATTATTAACTGGTTCACTCCTCCAACATAAGGTTTCTTATTATAATCCCAATAAATATCAAGTTTTAAGTTGTTCCAAGTCAGTTATTCCTATAATAAACAAGGAAATGTAAATATAAATAGCAATTAATTGTGATAATAAAAGAAATATAACTTTAAGATTAATAAATGATGATAATAAATATAAAAATACAAGGAATTATAATAATACAAATAATATTAAAAATATAAATAATAATAAGATTCCCGTCCGGGTACAAGAGCTGATAAGAAAGACAAGTGATGATTGATTGGACGGGAATGAACATATGATTTTATATTGGTGAGCAAAGAATCTATTAAAAATTTATTTCTTTTATTCAGCTGCTTCTAATCCCTTATGCGTCTAGTGGCTCCGCCCACAGACTAGTGTTGAAGCAGCTGGTAAGAATTAAGTTTTTATTGAATTTAATGTTTTCTATCTTAATTTAGGATGTGAAAGACACTCGGGTACGGTGAATAAGATAGGAAATAATATAAGAAATAATGTCCAACAAAAGACATAAAATATTAAAAATATAAGATTTATTGTTGGACATGAACCTAAGAACTGTTATGATTTTAAGGCCGTGTCACCTCCTAGATCTACAAATGTATAAGAAATTTAAGTGTTTTATGAGGTGACACAAGGCCCGACACACCAAAAATACATTAAAATGAAAATATTATTGAAGTTTTAAGGCCGTAGGACAGTGTGCTAGCCCCACAAATAAGCAAAAATAAATATAAATTTTATATTTTTATTGATTTTGGAGCTTATTTGCCGGGCTCTTGGCACACTATCATAAAGACAACTTACGACATCTCCCTCGATTTCCAGGATTCTTTGTTACCTTTAGGATTCTTGTCAGGCGGATACAGCTTCAGATTTTGTATGTGATCCAACACCAGTTTTTACCAGAGTTTATGATTGTAAGATTAACCGTGTAACACGAGACCCCGCCAAATTCCTTTAAAATCCTTATAAATGGCGGGGTAAACTCTAGACTTACAACTGACGCCTCTTCACCTTTGGAGTGCCTTTGTAACCACCCAAGACTTGATAGAAAACCTGACATTATATTCTAGATCCAGATGAAACAGTCCACAGATTATTCTTGAAAACTAGTGTATTATCTAGGAAAAGACCGGTAGAAAAAGGTAGGACAAAGAATCTAAAAATTCAATAATATTATGTGTTAAAGGAGGATGGTAGAGCGGTTACTAGGATGGACCAGATATTAAGGTGAGGCCCTGTACGCAAGAAGCCTTTATGATTACAGTTACCAGATTTAATACTGGCGGAGAGAACCTGAGAACCATTCCAAGATACGATTGCGGGTCTATGCTAGATCCTTCGGTTCATTTTCAGATAACTTTGGGAGATACAAACGGCTGGTTATCGTGTCCTGGCTTTTCCTACCAATATGAACAAGAATGATTTTATGCTGGCTGTATGACCCGGGTACCAGTGTTCTCCTTAGGACAGGACCATAAAGTGAATCAAGAATTCTTTATTATTATTAGTGTGTAAGGTCCCGACAAGCCTGTGAGCTGTATCTGATGGAGATGAAGTCTTGGTAAGGGTCTGGAAAGGTCAATAAAGTGTCGACAGGAAGATACAATAGGTTTAAACTTGAGATTGTACCTGAGGACTAGTGCATGAGTTAGAAAGTTGGTGCAGTGGTCATTCATTTACACATAATAATTTATGCTTTTTGGGTTATCGGGGTATCCCCGCCGGCGTAGCCGCCATCCGAGTGTGGGGGAGGACACAATAAGACAAAGAAATATAAATAAAATGTAAATTTTAAGTTATTTATGCGGGGGCCCCCTACAAAGAACCTTAACATCAGGGCCCACCTACCAAGAAACTATTAAAATATTATTATTTCCAAGGGCCCTGTCGTAACTTACCTTTCTTTATCCGTGTATAGCCCAGGTCCTGCCAAAGAATCTACAAAAAACTCATAAAATCTCACATTTTGGACCTGGTGTTGGGGCGTTTACAATAAAATATTAATTGATTTTTGGGTATTACTAACGCCCCAACCCTAGGAACGAATCAATTAATTATTGAAATTTATGGTATTATTATTAAAGAATCTTTGTAAAATCCTCCATTCTTCTCTCTTCTTAGTTGGTACAATCCACGTATTTTATTATTATGGATTATTTTATTTATTTTATAGAAGCTTATATTAAGGGAAAAATCTGTTGAACTTTCTTGGTGTGCTTGCAATCCCATGTCTACCGCAGGACCTTACAATCATCTCCCAAAATAATCACTTGCAAGCGGTCAATCCTATCCTCCTAAGACTGAACTAGACCAGCTATTGACATTACCAAGCCTTTCAATCATCAACAGTGGTCACAGGATTCATCATAAAATCTGGTTTGCCTTTATGGACTAGTACCCGGATGTTATTATTGACCAAAGAAATCTCAGAAATTAAATATGAATCCACATACCAGGAATGAACCGTCGAGAGTAAACTGGCCACCTAGATTCAGCCTTAGAGACACCTCCCGCACAAGAAAGTTAATTGGTGTTTATTGGTTGGTGTAAGCCCCAGGAAGTTACCACAAAGGAAAATAAATTAGAATTTTATGCTTTGCTGGGGCTTACTATAACCTTACAATAATAAAAATAACAATTAACTTTTGTATGATTACTACCTTTGGAGCGTATAAGTGACTTGGGCACGGCCTACTAGAGCCTTACAAAATACATTATTATTATAAATTCATTATATTTTGTCATTATAGAAGGCTCGCCCAGACACTATCCCGCCACTCCACGCTTGCGACAAGGGCCAGGGGCTGAGGGACACCACAATAAAATAATAGAGATTTTGGTCGGGACTTTCTAGGATAACATCATTCTATTCTCATTTTCTAAGTTATTATTAATGGAATGGCCTAAGAAAGACCCAAAATTCCTTAAAATATTAAGATTTACAATATAATTTCATTAATAATCTTCTTAGGTAGTTCCCACTCATTATCTTTCTCTTACAAGCACATGCAGCCGAAGGGAGAGAACGGACCATAGAATTAACAAAGAATGACTCACGGCCGGCTAAATCCACTTAAAATTCATTTCTTTTATCATCATGCCGGCCTCACTTTAACCCTATAATTTCCTTTTATTTTCTGGTAATATTCATTAAATTTATACTTTTATTATGTGTTTCTAGTACGACCGCTGGCGACAGACCAAAGGAAATAAGAATGAAATTATGAATGATATTTGGCCAGCGGTAAGTCTTCTAGAAGGACATCACATTATAAATTCCTTGAAAGTTAGTCTGGTTCTGACCTCCACTGCTACAACAGGATTCTTCCACGAGATCTAATGGTGATTCATTGGTTATTTGTATATAAAATCCTGTAATAATAATAATATCTGGTCTTCATTCTTTGTACAGTATGCTTCCACCCAGAGAACCTACCCTAGGACGACTAAATGCCCCGGAATATTCTTAGGCAAAAACCTTTCATGAAGCCTTCCCACCGTAAAATACCTTAAAATATTAATAATTACTTCCTTATGCTCCTGTACGTCGCTCCCAAATCCCTTAAGCGTCCAAGCACCCGAAGGAATAAAAAATAATTTGTATTTTTGGTCATTAGGTTGGGTGCTTGCCATCATATAATAACTCTCCAAAATAACTTTAAAGGAATAATAAATGAAGATAGCAAAACCCCTAAAAATGCAAATAAAATTGTAAATTTAATAGATTTTGTGGGGGTTTTGGGACAATAAACAAATAATAAATGTTAATTTTGGAGAGATTATTAATGCTGTAGGTGAAAGACCCGTCACTCACACCCAAAGAAACCCACACAAAACCAATAAAGTCAAGAAATAAATTATAGTTTTTGGGACTATTTTGTGATAATATAAGCTTCTTTCACCTATAAAGATACAAATATTTATTGTGCCTCCCATCGTCTGTATCCCTCGTTTCTATCCCAACAATCCATTGCAAATATTATTATTTTATTGTTTCTTTCCTTATCTTTCTAGGATTGTTGTCATATCTTGGGTTATTCACTAGTTACCGGAGGAAGTCGTAAGCCTGTTATACCTCCAATATAATGCAAAAGTTATAAAAGTTTTATTGTATCTTCATATATAATCTCTTACAAGGTCTTACAAAAGGCACTTGATTCGTCATTTCTATGTCCTAAGGCTCACGCTGCATTCATTAAGTTTTCAGGATTCATCATATTATTGTTAATTTAAGGTGTGTTACGGCCAAGAGCCTAGCAAAATGAAAGACTTTTGATTGATCATTAACCGGTTAACATTATGGACCAAAAGATGAATCGCATGACGCCTTCTCCATCAACAAAACCGCGTAAATCTTGAGTAAATAATGGGTTGTTATCGGGCCGGAGTTATCGTGTGCTCCTTCCTTGTCTACTGGTCCATACTCCGGGTCTAAGACTGAATACACTTGTGAATGGAAAACCCTGGAAATTGAAGGTTATGGTGTGTTCATTCTTTGGAAGCAAGACGCTATTGAGAAAGGGATGATGTGCCCGTGGCCGAATGAAACTAAGAATTAATTTTTATTTTAGTGAGTCTTTTGGCCTAATCCTTCCTACACTTTCCTTCGACCGACTGGATTGATTGGATTCTTAGTTGATTTTGTACTGGGCATGACCTCTAATCTCAGGATTTTATTGTGATTTTCTTTATAATTCTCTTCTTTTAAGGCATTCTGTACGCCGGGATGATTATATGAGTGAAGGAATGCATTTATAATGCCGGCATATAGCGTGGAAAGACTCATCACAATTAAAAAGAAATGAATTTTATTATTATATGGTTAAAGAAAGCCAAATATTTTATTTTATTAGACTTTTTGCTGGCCTTTCAGTCTCTCCACGTACCCTAAGAATCACTTCTAAGATCATAAAATATTAATTATTATTGCATCCTGTCGGGTACGTGGACGGTACAATAACCACAAAATAATATTAAAATGCATGTGACCGAGAGGAGGGAACGCGTAATGTCCATTCACTCATAACCGATTCACCGTGGAAGAACTCACCAACCTTCATGCACCCAAGAAGTCTCCAAAAATAACAATATATTTATATTTTTAAAGCTTCTTGTACGTGTGAGTGATAAGAGAATTAATATGTAATGTATAAACAAAGAATACAGATAATGACAAAGAATGATAAAGAAAATTAAGTTTTTATGTTATTATAATAAGCATTACATTGTAAGTTCCATCACATTAATAATCTCTGATAAGGCCATAAAAATACAATAATAATCACTTGAAAGTCCCGTCCTAGCTAGTACAAATATAAGATCTGGAGCAAGCCTTAGGCCCGGAATGAACCTCCTAGAAAGACACCCAAAAATACCAAGTTTTTTATTTATTTATGTGCCTTCCAAGCTAGGATTATCTAAGGAGAGTATTAATGAAGTCGTCTATGATGGTCCATATTATTCCTCCATTATTAACCATTGCGGGGGACCGTGTGCTGGAGTTAACATTACTATCTTATTGTCACTTCATAAATAACTGGTTAATATTGTCATTTCATAGATAATCCGCCTTACAAATACACTTTTATCTGACTTAATATTCTTCTGTCTTGGTCTGCCTCCACTCACACATACAATACCCTTAGAACACCTCATAAACTGAAACAGAATTGAATCGGCTGGTAATGTCCTGACCCGTGTTAACCCTCTTATCCCAGGAATAACCTTCCTATTTTGGCAAAGACGTCACTAAAACACTAAAAATTAATCTTTTCTTTTATTCTTCTGTTTCTAATCACTAGGTCACAGCCTAATAAACACTCAAGATTTTATGAGATTTTTGGGATATTTTAGGATAAATCTTGGAGCTGATTATATGGTGAAGATCATCCAGATACAAGGGTTTATAAATGGATTAATAGAATAACTTGCGATTCCCTCCCATAAGATAAGACAAAACAAGACAATAAAATATATTTTTCTTATTAATATTATAGGTGGTTAGATTCCTTGGCAAGGACAGGGCCCGCGTGCATGGGATTCTTATTGGGCGGGCCAACGCTTGCGACAACACCCAAAAGATAATTGTATTTTTATGAGATCTTTTGGCCCTTCCATCATATTATTGTCCTCTCGGAAGCCCCAGGACTAGTGAATAAGAAAATAAATTGTAATTTTCTTAATGAATTTCTTGGGGACTTTCTTTGATAACCAATCCTTTCATCTTATTATTATGGGTTTTTATTATTCTTGAAAGGTATTATTAACATAAAAACCCATAATATATTATCCGGCCTTACACTCTTATCCTAACCTTTCCATCTAATAAAACCAATATAAATAAATATAAATAAATATAAAATTATAAATATAATAACTTCCAAGTTACTTCCACCGTATGCCCAGGAACTCAAGAACCATTCAGTCTCCATTTCAATCATAGAACAAGACCACATAATAGGAATACAATAGGATATGAGTGTTAACAGAATTAAAATGAAGATATAATTAATGGTTTTCTTAGTAACTTTCCTTGTGAGAGCCCTTACACCGTTATCATCATCATTTCATCCTTAGATAACGGGCTCTCACCCTACCAGAACTTAAAAACTAATATTTATTTCCTTCGGGCTCTTTGCTACAAGCGTCGGCCGTGAAGACGCATAAGAGAGAAAACTGGTGCTCAGGGTCTTATTGTCAGGCCGTTGGCTTCCTCGTAATCAAGGATGACTCAATTTCTGAGAGACGAGGCTAGTGACAGTGAGGAAGTCCTTACACCGCTCATGCTGGACGGAACTTACCTGTCAAGGAATTTTGCTACCTTAGGACCTTTCCTAACCTTACAGCCGCCGTGTGTTCCACTGGTTCTTACCCCACTATCTTCCACGCGCTTCAACCGCTGGGCGGCCCCATAGTATTCCCTAAAAATGAAATTAATTTTATTCTTTGTGGGGTTTTATGAAGTGATTTTATGAGTTATTATTAGCAAAAACCCCACAATATTAACCGGTTATTTCTAGAGAATATTATCAGGACTTTTTTCAATCATAACTTGGATCATATATTAAAGATTATTGCGTGAATCCTTTTGGGTGAGTGTAAAGACCCACAATAATCAAGGAATTTTATCATGAGATTGATCACAGCCAGTAGAAACCCATTATTCTTGAAGTTATATCTGGTTTATTTTTACTGGCCATTCAGGATTATTTGTTACAAGTGAATCATTCTAGCGGCATAAGGGACTTCGGCCGCACCCAGAGACTACTCAAAAATAATAAAAATATGAATTTATTTTGCTTATGTGGGTAGGGTCTGGGGGAAGGAAAGTCCCGTAAGGCCGCCCCCCATCCCTTAAATTACCTACAAAGAACCAAAGAAATCAATTAAAATGCAAGATTTAAGAGATTTATGCGGG
>Ga0099812_1135327_pt1 | contig 9108 bp, 3 predicted proteins | sample DipCnscriptome_3_FD_81134 | JGI IMG/M metagenome (GOLD analysis project Ga0099812, IMG submission 81134) | Coral microbial communities from Puerto Morelos, Mexico - Diploria C C metatranscriptome (Eukaryote Community Metatranscriptome) | ecosystem: Host-associated > Invertebrates > Cnidaria >... | reverse complement strand
CGGCAACAACGGAAAAAGAAAACCAGTTCGAAACCGAATTAATCAAGTTAGCGTTAAATATGGTAATAACAATCAATAATAATATTTTGTATTTCACGTAGTGGAACATGTTTTTTTTTTCTTAATTTCTTGTCTCGCGAGAACACTCGCGGACAAAGTTTATTAATGTAATTTCTAGTTGTGTTCTTACATGTTCATCTGATGTTAGGATGATAAGGTCTTTATCTTTCAACTCTACAGTGGAGTTCGAAAAAAAAAAAACAGGACTGATTTTGGGTTAGGACCGGTCAAGTGAAGCAAAAAGCGGGGAATTGAAGTAACCGAGGATAGTAAGGACTAGCCGTGAGTGATTGAGGCAAGGACAAATCCACGAAAGATGATATCGCTGAGATAAAACTAGCAAAATTGCCTAAAATTCTTGCTGTTAAAGTGAGCCCTACCGCTGCGTGGTCGCTTAAACGTTTCCGTGATATAAAAGGTTCAATTCGCGTAAAACTTGTCTGTATTGACAGAAACAATGGACATCATGTCACAAGCACCAGTTAAGTGGCTTACTTTTCACACGGCCCTCTGATTGGCTGAGTCCACGTGGTGTATGGTATTTTGCGCATGTTTGGACACGGGTCATGACCCGCGTCTTTTCACTCAACAAAATGTTTTCACTCAGGTTTTCACTAACTGTGTGGATCATGGAAATAGAAAACAACAAAATTGGCTTAAAAGATGTTTTGAGAGTAGCAACGTTTGAACATGGAAGCGATCTATGCCAACTTTTTACACAAGAGCATTTAGTAGTTCTGGTAAAAAAGTGTCGGAAAATATATTTCCCCCATTTCAATTGCTTCGGGACCAAACAATAGCTGTCGCAAAAAGCAGATGTACTTTTGTTTGAGCGGGTCGCTTTAGCAGCTGTCCGTCCAGCGTGTTAGCAAATTTGCATACGCAGCCAGTATTCCAAAGTATTCTAAAGCGTCCTTTAAATAAATGGTCTTTTAACATATGATAAAACTGCTTAACACACCCCATTCCTAATTCGCAACTAGACAAAGTTTGAATTTCGTTTTGCTGCGTGACGGCGAAAACATATTGTAACGCGCTGGTGCTCTTGCGCAGAACAATACTTGAAATAAAAGAACAATACATTTTGGCTCAAGCACGTTTGTTGACGAACTGTCACAAATCTGTCAATTGTTTCAAGGACAAGTTGAGGCGAGTTCAAGTCGCAGTTCTCTTATCGCATGAAGCACGAGGGATCTGTGTCGCATCATTCCAGACGCGTTTAGCTTTAGCGTCGACAACCCCGTGGGAAAAAGTACTTCGGCGGAAACTTTTAAATCGCTTCATTATCCAGGTAAGAAAACAATTTTGTTTTTGGACGAATCTGTGGTGTTATTCTTCGGAAGCGAGAGGGATTTTCGACAGATGTGAGAATTTCGTTTATGGAAGACAATAAATTGTTTCAGCTGTCAAGCCTCAAAGTGTTTCACAAACGAGCCCGTCTTCCCACTTCTCTGGGTAAATGCTTTCGTTTAGAGATTCCTAAAGTTTGCGGTAGGAACTTAATCGATTTGGTAGGAGTGAAATGGTTTTATTTAATTTGCACGCAACGAAATTGTTATCTCCAAAGAAATTCTGAAAGGTTTTTGTTTGGACCACACACCGGATAAGAGAAAATGCGAAGATCTGCTTCTTTGAAAATAATATTTATGCGATTTTGCTGGTTTGTTTAGCGGGCTAATTACTTAAGCTGAAAATGGATATAGTTATTAGTTCAAATAGTTTCTTAATTTAAGCTTGAAATGAAAAATGATATAAACTATATACAGTTGTATGTAATCGTAGCTTCAAAGGATGTGCGTGAACGAACCTACTCAATTCAAACCGACTGTATTGCTTGTATATTTTCGGCCACATATGTTTTTCAGTTTGCACAGTTCTAATACAAGCTAAATTCTCTCTTCATATTGGAAGGTCTGTGCATCTACTCAGAAATGGGTATTGAAATAACCGTACGACTAGTCTACATTTCATCTGGTCTACAGTCTACAGTCTGCAATAAATCTGGCCATGCGCCATTGTCGAGTAGGAAACAGTTCTTCCTTTGGCTAATATTATCTTGGTCGTTTTTATAATAGTTTTTGAGACTCACAGCTATTTAGTAATTTTTACTGTTCCGTGGAGATAAAATATAGAATATTTATACCTCTTTAAAGCATGCCAGTCTATTTAAGTCGTTCTATTTTTGTATCATTATCGAGCGTGGTTCCGGCTTGCTCGTCAAATCGTTACTTGCTTTATAAATTTTGTATTTTTATTTTGGTTCGTCATTTCAAGAAAAATAGCACATGTTTTTAGAAAATACTTGAGATTGTCTTCGACTTTGTACCCTGTACTTTGAATTGCTCGAACTCGTGATTTGCGATGTCAATGGCATATGAAAGTCATGTTAAGTTTAGTGGAGCGCAGAGGTAAGGTTTCTCTTTAATATTTTAAAATTATTTTTGGAGACGAAATTATACTGAAATGTAGAACTTAAGCAGTTGACGTTTTATAATTCTAGATTGTAGAGAAAGGAAGTGAGATTTTCTTACTTCATCATGATTAATACATGTTTGTAACTTGAAAGGGGAGCAGTAAATATTTCCAGTAAAACGTTTAGGCGTAAGGGAAAAATTTATTCTTCGCTGTGGAATATTTGAATTGGAAACAATTTCATTGTGCGCTTTCTTCTTCAGTTCAAAGTGCATTTTGAATTATTGGGGATGCTTTCAATCTGTTGGGTGGAGAATTCTTCAAGTACTTGGACGGTTCATGCCTGCGTGCATGATGCCCAATAATACTATTGGTTATGCTATTGATGTTCCAGAAAAAGGGAGCCAACAGTTATTTACATTGACTTTGTATTCAACAGCTCGTTTTAGTTCTGTAGTTAGTGAGTGTGTCCAGCCAGAGTTTCCGACTTAGTTCATGGCCGAAACCTTTACCTAAACTGATGTTTTCTTTTAAAGTTCCTCATTACAAAGCACAAATTTAGTCAGTTTAACCTCGGAAGCCTTTTTATCTGTCAGTGAATACGGCGAGCATCAAAATATGTCAAAAGGACGCACAATTGATAGGCACCTGCGGATAATTTTCGTTCAGGCCTGAAAACAAACATATTTTTAAGGACTCAGATTTTACTTGGCTCTCTTGTGTGGACTTGCTTCGTCAGTAGTCACATATGCTGAGTCAGACACTATTGCTTTCGAGGGGAGGAGTGTCTGTTTCAAAGTGAAGCTGGTCTGCGTATGATCACGGAGAAATTTGAGTCGGCAAATTGGAATCCAGATTGATATCGCGGTTGTTTTTACTTGCCTGAAATATAAATTGCCCATGGCCCACTTGTTTTTAAGGCAACGAGAAAATTGCCGGGTTGAATTGTTGCGCTAACTTTAGAGGGTCAAAGTCTAGAAAGCAGGTGATTGCCAGCGCAGTGCTCATATAGAATTCCTTAGAATGTTTAGGGTATCCTTGAAAAGTTCGCATCCGGCTTTTGACTCGCAGTTGGTTAAAGACTTTGACCAACAAACCAAAGAACAAGATTGTTTACAAAACACGACAGCTGATTTTTTAGTGAGGAAGGCAGTAACAACAAACAACATCAATTTCATTGTACAATCGAGGCTTTTAGGAAAGCCAGACGCTCAAAGTTGGATTGCTTGCACTTTCTCAGTCTGGATAACGACCGCTCTGAATTCCAACTTTAGACGAGAGCCTCAACGTAAATTGTAGCATAGAAAAGTGATGTCACTGAAACTGGATCTTAAAACGCCGTCAATGCCAGTGAGAAAAATCGGTTAATTCCGCCTTTAAGAACATTTCCACAGTCCTTGCGACTGTTTTCAAGCAAATTTGCTGTTCGCTACGAGTTTTTAGATAATCACCGACCAACGTGCAAGAATGCGAGTGACCCGCAGACTACAGGTCTTAAAGTGTCAGGCTTAATTATAGGATTGTAAATTAACGTCAAATAATTTTACAAGCGTGGTAAATGCTTAAAATTCTGTTCCTGGGAATGCAGTCATTATGCCCTTACTGCGGTAGGCAGATAAAATGAGAGCTTGGTCGTGCAAATGTTACATTTTGTCACTTTTACTTTACGAAGCGAGAAACATAGAAGGAAACACAGTTTGTTTACGACCGAACACCAAAGAGGTGATAAAGAACCACAATGAAACGATGTTGGTAAAGATTGCTGATCGAACTGAAACTACAAAGATCGTTTTTCAAGATGAGCCCCTCGCTTATGTCGCTCATAGAAGATATGTCTCCATATGGTAACTCAATTTAAAAATTGATTTTATATCCTTAATATCTGACCAATATCTGACCCAGAATATACAAGAGCTATCTGAAGACTTTAAATAGCCGTGATTGGGAACAGCAGTTTGGCATGCATGTCAGTCAATCAGACATGCATGTCAGTCAGTGAAGCTTTTTGCGAATTTTCATGTTGTTTTACATAAAGTGCAGTATACGAGATTTCAATTTCGTTGCAGGTAAGCAATATCATCACATCGTAAGCGAGTGAAAATAGATTTTGGCTGTATTTAGAATAAACAAATATGTACAGACGGCATTTACAAACTCCAGTGAAAACAATGTTGTTATCTTTATTGGTGAATGGTTCTTAGTTTACGGGCAGCATTGAGAGTATATTGGTACAAAATGTTGTTGATAACGTGATACCAAGCTGACCTTTGAGTCAAACTGGGCGGGAAAATTTAAGTTAACAATTGCAAATTTAGCGCTATATATGGACCGGCAGAACGCTCTAAAAGATTGGCCCATGAGTTGTTTTTTCAAATTCTTTAAGATAATATTTATGTAGTACAACATAAACGTTTTTCGGCGAAAAATAAATTATGGAGAACTTCACCAACTAGGTAATGTAAACAGGTTCTACTGGCTTTAATTTAAAAACTTGTTTTTTAACCCAGCAACGAACGACAAGACCTACGGAATCAATCTCGCCAACAGCTTGAAGCAGTAAAAGGTAAAATTCAGATATTCATTTGTCGACGTTGTACTGTTAGCTCAAACCGACATTAGTTAAAAGCAACTAGCAATTCAGTTAACTTTTCAGCGCATGGAATTAGGAGCAAATGAACTGGTTCATCGACTGAAGCTAAAAGAGCCGATTGATTCAATAAGAGTTTCCTTGCTTCGATCATAATAACTGATCTAAGTCACAACATTACAATTAGTGCTCTAACATTACTGAGAAACATCAAACTAAAGATAAAACTACCTTGTTTTACAGTCGGTAAAATTCAGTTTGGTGGCGAAATCTCCCTGGTTTTGATTTACGGCCTTAAGTTATTTGGTTTGTACTTGTGGCTATTGTGTTCCGTCCACCAACAAGCCGCACAATTTTACGCCGGTTGGCGCCGGAAACGTGCAAACCGGTAAACGTTCAGAGTTTATTATACGTACAGAACGGTTCTACGCTAGGTGTTTATTTTAATCTTCTAGCTATGTGTAGACAGACAATTTTTATCATGTAGTAGCGTTGTAACTACTCAACTCTCGCCGATCTGAAATGGTTTTCATACAGTTCGCTAAGCAGTTCATGTCAAAATTGATGCATTATTTCGAAACTTTCGCATCAAACTGCCAGAATTTCTTTGTAGTTGATTGATTCGAAAGTAGTTTCTCAGTGCCTACAGGTAAAGAGGCGTGAAACAAAACGATAAAGCGAATTTAACAATGCTTTTGTCCATCTGTATTCCCAAACGTCCAAAAAATAACAATTAACTGAAATAACGAACACTAACGACACCCAGCGATTTTGCCGGTCCCCGCACCCAGTTTATTGTTAAAAAATTGCTTTAAAATAACCTGATCCAGTCTTTTGTTTAATAATACCGAAACGTATCGTAGAGAATTCAGCATGTCATTTCACAGTAGCTACATACCTATGACGTTCAATCGACTAGCTAGCATCAACGGTACAGCTGTTCACGAACACATTGTAATGTAAGAGTTAGCTAAGAAAGAACTAAACGTTTCCAGACTGTTTTTAGGGGACATTTTCAAGGTAATGTCTCCTTGCCGCCAAATTTTAACAGTTGAAATAATTTTAGTAGACTTTTTGCTTAACTCTTATGTATGCATATGTCTCTAAAAATAATTGGTAATATTGCTGCGTTAGTCAAGTCTTTATTGCCAGTAAAACTTAGACAAAACTAACCAAATCTTAATTAGGAATGTCGGTATTATTCAACTGAGAAAAGAAGCGTGTGCCTTAGAGCTGTTCCAATCTGAAACTTTTTATCTCGATATTTTTTCTACCAATCATATGCTAGTACGGACATGGGGTGATATACAATTTTAATTTAGTTAGGCTTATAATATCGGAATATTGGCTTATAAACAAAATTCCTTTCACAACCGGCAAATTATATTAGGAAAAGTGATTCTTGTGACGAAAAACAAGTATATTTCTCATCGCTCGTGATATATATAAACCGGTTTTTTAGAACCTTGAATTTCAGCCTATGGGAAAAAGTAATATATCAGTTCTGCACTATAAAGATAACGAAATTGAACAAAAACATGGATGCTGCACTTATGAGAAGGTGTTTCGGCTTTTCCCGCGGTATTTCCGAATCGCTCCATCTCTAGAGAATTCCTAATTTAAATTGTCTTTAGTTCTAGACCGTGGGCTTGGCGTTTGAAACGTGCTCAACTTTAGGGTGGTTTATTGAATGTTTTGTGATGGACTAATCCCTTGGCAGGGAAATGTCACATTCAACTTGAAAGACCTGTTCTCCAAGTCGCGTCAGTCCTATTTTCTGCCGGTGGTCTTATTCTTGACCAAAGTGTTTTGTAGTCGTATTGACACTGAACATAAAAGATTTTATTCGCGAGTTGGATTCAAAGGCTACTGCTTACAACACCTGGGATCACAGCACTGTATGCACGGCCAACATCGTGCTTTTGAGGTTTTCCCACGGGTTTTCCCGCGTAAAGTGTGAACCGATATAACGACTTTGTGTACGGTTTTTATCCAATTTTGAAATTGCCAATTAAGATTAACTGAAAAGGAAGTGTACCTTTTCCTGAAGCGGCCAACATTCCATTTGTCAGCCCTCAAAAGTGCGGTGCTAGTATTGCTCGTGGGAAAACGCGTCATCTGTTAAGAAAACTTTGCCGTCCACTATACAAGCGAGTGATATTTGTCACCGGGGTAGAGTCAATTAGTGACTTAGTTGTCGTTTGTTAGGAACGACCTTCGGTTGTTTTACCCACGAGAGTAAAGTACTACGGTGAAAACCAAACGGAGAAAAGTAAGTTGTTCTTTATACGTCTTGATTAATGATGCTATTGAGTATGCTGTGTGTAGCTGTTGTATAGTCGTGAGAAGTGCTGGACCACACGAGTGCTTTAGTTTCGGCCGGCTCCCCTCGGCCACGTTCATACAGGAAAAAAAAACCTAAAATGTGTAAGCTTTTTGTTATTTCAGCTAAGATATTTAATCATTCGTCGACTCTTTAAGCAGCGTTTGAATTCACTCAGCTTAGGGTAGCTTTTATTCTTTTTATGTTTTGTCTATTAAAGATTTCGTTTCGTTTATACTAAGAACGTTACCGCGGGCATTTTTCCCGCCAATTGATTTAAGTGAAACTGTCCCCACACTGCAAATGCTACAGGTGGCTGTATTTTTATTGCCAGTGTTTTGTGTCTAGAAGAATGAAAGTGACTGTCGGTGTTTCCCTAGTGTAGCGCTTAGCGTTGGAATATACTGTTAAGTTTAAAGCTAAGAACTAGTCACTCGAGTTAAAGAATATAATTTTATCAGTCTGTATCGACCAAGAATTCATTGTGAAGTTAAAAGTAACGACTTGTGGAACATTAAGTTATTGTAAACTGCAGTCTCTTGGTTTCGTAGTGCTTCTTCCTTAAAGGCAAACCTCCGGGTGCTGTTTTCCACGCCGTAGGCGTGTGAATTTGACCGAGTGAACCGTTATAAATAAGAACTGTGATTACAAAACAAATGCTTGACAAACTTCGCTTTCTCGAAACGTCACTCAAATGACGTCAGTCCAAACAAGAGGAGCCACTGAACCTTGAAGTTGGCGCGATAGATATTTACTTCGTGTGGAGATATTTTCCGCCTTTGTGTGAGTTCAGTAACCGTTTGTTAGGAAACACTATATGTTTTAAATGATTCTTGATGTTTCATGTTTAGTTGCATACCTAAAACGCGATTTGATGCAAATTCGTTGGCGATACCTTCTCTTGCATTTGGTGAAGTTTGAAATACAGGTTTGTTTTCTCGTGAAGTTGTAGAGAAGAGAGTGCCTTGCTATTTTAGTTAGGATGATATGTAACAGGTATGTAGGTACTTTTTAATTAAGTTCAACGGGATGGTACCACAGTAAAAATAACGCCTCTCTATGTAGTATTCAAATTAACATGTAAACTCGACTTGTTTTGACGCATCTATTATGCTTGTGCAAATTATTAAACACGGTGGCGTGAGATTTGTAAGAGCCGTGGCGAATTTCCTATTTTGAAACGAAATATAGAAATATTGATCCTTTTCCATGTTCTTAAACCGTGGTGAAACTGTGGTGCTATATTACTGTATTGAGACGAACTTTTTCCGAAGAATCTTCGTGAACTGAACTGGTTCAGTATAACAGTGTGCAGTTCATGTAGTTATCAGCCTTCTACCAGCTCTGCGATGTTCATAATTTAATGACTGATAGAAAAATAAGCAAATGTAATTATATGATATTTATTTATAACTTTAGTATAAGTTGATCGTACGCATTGCTATCTACCTAGTCTGCACATTTCATTTAAATTCAAGTTAAGTTTGTTTAACCCAACGGCTAACGGTTGGTTCTCGGTTCCCGGCTCAAATTGTGGTCGTTTCATAAACGTCTCTATCACAATATCTTCGAGTTATTTATTTTTATTCTTTCTCTACCCATAACAGGGTAGCAGGGAAGCTGTTGCCGGCGAAGAAAGCACAAATGTCTGAGACAGCGTGTTGTAATGGTGACAGAGAAGATCCCCGAGTAGTTGTTACAGTAGAAAATGAAATTGAAAGCTCTA
>Ga0099812_1452069_pt1 | contig 9278 bp, 3 predicted proteins | sample DipCnscriptome_3_FD_81134 | JGI IMG/M metagenome (GOLD analysis project Ga0099812, IMG submission 81134) | Coral microbial communities from Puerto Morelos, Mexico - Diploria C C metatranscriptome (Eukaryote Community Metatranscriptome) | ecosystem: Host-associated > Invertebrates > Cnidaria >... | reverse complement strand
GTTGAATATTGTGATGGCAAACCTTAAAGAATTGTTCACTTATAACTGCTCTACAAGATTGTAATTTGAAAGTATCTTTTAATTTACGTACGATAAGATGCCGAACGGGGAAAGATCGTGTACAGTAAAGGAAAATAATATGTTATCTGACCTTTCAGGATTCTTTTTTGGTCTTTTTTAAATTTGAAAACTGTCTTAATTTTGTATATAGAAGTTTTTATAATTTATGTTAATTTGACACTTTTGCCTCAACTGCTATTAGTCAGTGATATGCTTCTGGTCACTTGGAATCACTCATTTTACTTAAGTTGTTAAATGGCAGGAAGGTCTCTGTTGTGTAACGTGTGAAATCACTACACAGAAGGCATTTCAGACTATTGTTTTGTACGTCTACAACCAGTCACACTTGTCAGACTGTCACGAACTCTACATCAATGGCCTTGCGAAATACTCAGCAATTTGCGAGGTGCTTGTTTCAGTACCCCGTCGATTTGTAAAATCATTAATCTGGCCTGTGAATCGTGCAGTCACCTGATGACTCCACTGGTGTATTCACTGCACATTAACAGAGCTGGGCAAGTGCTGCGTGTACCTTACAATATCAGTACAAAGTCAAAAAGTTTGATCTTATTCATCGAATTATTATCTCATTCTTAATCATGTCAGAAAACTATAGTTCGTATGTACAAACAGCTTTTTGCGCATTACCGGAAAATTACTGTTGAAATCGCATGGAGATGTGTAGGTTTATAATGGGACGTGTGTTGGGTAAAACCAGTAGAAATAACTAAATGCATACTACATATCGGAACAAAATTGTTTTGTTAATTTGAAGGCAATATCGTAAAAGCTGCAACATGAATTAGTCAATTTGACTTGCCGCGAGTATAAATCTCTTGCCTCAAATTCCATGGATGAGTAGTTGTAAAACTTCGAGACCTGTTTTTATTACTTTATATTTTGAGGCAAAGTTATTCAAAGGTCTTACCTTACCAACTCAGATCTAGAAGCATTATCCATCGAGCTAGTAGTAGCATCATTATAGACCATGTTTATGTCGTACGTATATCGGCAAAATGCTTAAAATCTGATAGAATTCTTCCCTCAAAATTGCGCTAAATTTGTATGTTTTCACCATTTTCGATATACGGATGCGGCAAGATCTTGATGGTTTACGAAGCCGTTATTATCCGACTGAAGTTCTGGACACGATTATTTTCAGGGTTTTGTGACGTACACCCGGGATTAATTACTCTACTGGGGGTACGCAATCTCACACCACTAAAGGGATAGAACAAAGAACCAAATGGGTCCGTTAATTAATTTCTGTTTCATTACTATTCTAACTCTTTTGTGCTAGACATAAGATAACTTTTCGGTTATGTAAATGAAGACTGAGTTAAAATCAGTGCGATATCAAAGAAAGTATAGAAGTAAAAGAAGCGTTTCTGGATTCATCTTAAGCATTTACTTCCTTAACAAGTATAAAGACGAACTAAGAAATAATTTCTCCACATTTATGCGAATTAGATTTAGTTTACAGTGATAATGAATGTTCTTTTGTCCCGTTGGTTCTATTAAATTCTATCAACGTTGCCAACAATCGTTGACTTCAATAATGAAGATACCCGAGAATCATCCGAACGGTACCGACGACTCTCACTCGGGAGTACGAGTGCCTAAACAGGTTTCACATTTTTTTTGTGAAGCGATTCCGTAGCATGACCAGCTTCATTGGTCTTTAACGATAACTGTTATTTCTTGGAGTTTTGTTTTTGACTCCTAAGGTCGATTGCTGCACCATTGTTGAAAAACAGAGTGACGATGTCATTTATTATTTTTTCAGCTCAGACAATCATAATCAAAGTAGTTTTTGCGATTTTCCCGCGTTTCACTGTGTTTTTAGTTACATGTTGGTTTCTCGCGCTTGTCACTAGTTACACTTTTTCCGTGCTTGCCGCAGTTTTTAATTGTTCCGGAGTAATTGTTTCAGTAATAATGTGACAAGCTTGGTTTTAGTATTTCAAAAATGATCAATGAATCATCAATTTCTGAAGACTTTTTCTGTGTTAGACTTTTCGCAAGCTACTTCTGTGTCTGACATGTAGTGAGCTACTGAGACAAACAAAAGCTATATGCTTCCTGTTTTACCTTCCGTCTCATTTGAATTATCTTCATAACTCTTCACTTTTACCATAGTGGACGTCCCTCTTTTCCCTTTGCTGGATTTTGTCTGAAAGAAAGAGTGAAAGTTCGTTTTAAAGATAATTTAACTCTGAGCCGTAGCTTGAGACTAGATTTGGGAACTAACTTATCATTATTATGTCTCTTTGCTGATTTTACATTTGTATCATAATACAGTAAGTGAAAGCATCGAGTCCTAACATGAATTCTTTATAAATCTATCATAAATCTTAGTAAAATTTGAGGTTGTTTAGTTGAAACCAGAAAAAAAGCAACATGCTGTGAAACCACGAAGCCTTTCTTCAAATACAATCAAACAATGCTTATAACTCAGCTAGAACAAAGCTCATTACATGTGATTAAAATGATATTTTTTTGTCGAAGGCAAGGGTACGTGACAGACATTGAAAGAAGCGCAAATATTACAAATACGAAGATGTTGTATACGTAACACGTACCGTTCTACAAGGAAACTATGAAAGTGTGTCCCATTGAAATAGCACTTGATCTCAAAGAAGCTTGTATTCAACTAGATTGAAAACGTGGTCAATGTTTCTTTATGTCACAGTCGTAATTTGGTTTTTCCGGCTGTCATCTCTTCCGCTCCCGCTCACGAAAGTCGCGGCAAACACGTGCGTAACACCTACCCGAGGTTCGTTAGTTAAAAAATAAAAGTTTGGTTTCTTTATGGAAAGCATTAAATTAAGTGGAACACTTTTATTTACGAAAATGGCAGAGAGAAATACGGTGACTTTCTGCCTTAACAGTGATGCATTCGAAACATTCAAACACAAAAGTTTGATCCTGTTGTTTGAAAATCAGACATACAAAACTTCCCACGTGCGTGTCATCTACAGCTGACTGCTAGCGCTTGCTCTAGTGGCAAAACCTTTTTGTTTACAGTTTACAGCAAAACAGGTCTTTTTGGGAATCATGTCCTCATTCTGAATGAAAACCGACAAAGCAGGTCAAACACTGGTCCATTCCAGCGGGTTTCTCATCCCTATAATAATCGTGTCCTTTTCTCTACAGGGGAAGTAGGCCGTTGCGTTCTTGCTCGGTTTCTATACTGAACTATACTTTCCTTCAATTTGCTCGGCTCGCGAAAATGTGATCATAAAGGAAATAAACGTCATGCACTTAGCATTTGTGAAACAACTCAAAACTTAAGTCAAAACTTTCATACCCAAACCAATAAAGTAATGTAAGTTTTGATGCGCCAAAATTCCAACAAAATAGTCTAAGGTAGCTAAGCATTTATCTTAACTATACTACATAAAGAGTATTTAAGTTTAGACGCAGACTCGTTTAGAAGATTGACGGAAACAACCGTGTAACATTCACGAACCGCACCTTGACTCGAGATTATGAGGAAGTCAGAACAAAACTATGAGCATTGAAAACCTTCATACTAGATAAATTATTTTACCTTCAGATTATTAACATACCCTTAATTTTCTGAATATCTCATATCTCTTCATTCGAAGCCGTAAAGACAAGTTCATGGTTTGATCAAGCCTCAGAGAAAAGAGCTCCAGTCGTGGGTCGGTATAAGAGGTAAAAGTATAAAAGGCTTTTATACTCGCGTCGAAAGTATATTCAATCTGTTCCGGTTTGTTCGTAAACAGTAGTTTAAATGATCTGCGAGATTACGGCAGGTTCGCTCTCTTTGAAGCTCCGAGCACTTTATTTTGGCGTTAATTAACTTTTGTCCTTCAACCCGCTTTAACAAATGCCAACACTTGTCCTTCAACCCGCTTTAACAAAGGCCAACACTTACCCGCTTTAGCAAAGGAGAATCATGAATTAATGCACTCCCTTGGGCTTCACTGAGTTCACTTCTACGATTATAACTCGGCTTTTTTAGTCACGTCACATCATTGAACGTTTTGTTTTGTAATGTTTAAGCGGTAAACCTGCGAAAACGACACCGAATCCTATACTAAATAGACGTCAGAAGAACTGTTCATTCATGAAATGAATCATTTCCTACTAACAATATCAATGCAGACAGGCTCTACATTAACAAAGAAAATGAGTAACTGCTTGTCTTGATTTACTTCCAAATTCACCCATCTAACTTTATAAGAAAGGTATGATAATATGTAATGAGAGCTGATACCAATTGGTACCAATTGGTAGTGTCCATTCTCCCAGATTCCAGAATTCTTTTGTTAGACGTCATAAGTATTGCACCTCCCCCCGGGGGCGGCAAAATTACTAGAATGTTTTGATGTTGATCGTGGATCTCGTAACGAACGCGAGATCACGTCACGTTCGCACACACAAACAAAACAAACTGAGAAACGTAACAGCAACAACAAAAGGTAGTGTTTAAGCCAAATCACTAGAACATAATTTCTCTTGGCGAATATTTGTAAAGCAGAAAATACATCTTGCATTTCAAAGTGTCAAAGGAGTATCGATTAGGAAGCAAAATATATTTAATCACTCGACATCACCCAATGCGCCAGATTTTTCTTTCTTACGCAAATTTCAAATGAGCCGACTAACGGTGATTAGTCAAAGGTTAACTTTAATTTGCCTTTGCCGAGAAATAACTACAGAATAACTCGTTATCCCTGCTTCTGTGCCAATATTGTGTCCTAACATCATACAAGCCGATAAATTGTGCTTGATAAATTTTGCATATGAATACCACCTTAATTACACAACATCGCGAACGACGAATGAAGTAGTTACAAGAAAAAAGATGATGAAGTATCCTGACTTCAATAGTGGGAATATCAACGTGTCCAACAGATCTGACTCAGGTCACGTTCATTATTTACTCATGCTATAATATAGGATGGAAAATATCTAGCGAGTTACGTCATAATGGAAACTTGGTCGTCTGAGTAACACGTTTAACTAAGTAGCGATTTATTTTGAAATACTTACTCGTTGAAAGCAAAGTAGGGTGTCAAAGTTAAACTTTGATAATGTCAAAACACTTAGCGGACTTTTAGAAAAAAGGCCGGAGTCAACATTTTATAAAATTCATAAAATCAGCACTACATATGATGCTCGTCATAACTTCGAATCAGGAAGCAACCGCACGTGTGTCAGAATAACAATGAACAAAATAAAAATAAAATATGAATTGAAACGAAAAAGGTCCATAACTAAAGAAAAGGAAAGGTAGAAGAATTAAAAATATTTTCCTACGACTCCGAAGAATTCGATATCTTTTCGAAATTTGGGACAAAAAAAAATGTGCTGACAGATTAGAAAGTCCATTTCAGTTAAATTACTGCATTAAACGTTAGATCACACGGAGCGAATGCCTGCGTTAATGGACCGATCTTTGGATTCTGCTTTCTCGTGAACCATGTCAAGAAAGAGAATATTACAGGAGTTGTGTCATGAGGCAACAAGAAATTATAACATTACCTTATAGTGTTAGTAGAGGGTTGCTTTCAAAGTGTTTTCTGTCACGTAAAGGCTAAAAACGAAATCAAATTCTTAGGAGGTTAGAAACTTTTCAGTGTGCTTCCTTTATAGAAGTTTAACTAGAACAAACCTCGTCACGCGAGACAAGGAAATGTCGACTTCACTAGTCACCTGCGAGGAATAGTTAACATTTTGATAAGAAGTGAATTGATTACTGACTTTCCGACCAAGGTTACCAAGTGCCACTTACTTACTTGTTCAACTTATACATCTCTTCTCAATAGTTAATCAGTTCAATCGAATATTTTCAACATGGTTTTAGTTCGCAAAGTGAGTACAAATCAGTCTCTAATAACTTGCAATGTCTGTGATACGACTCGAAGATCTTACATACACATGGATTTACCTCAATTTTCTTCGACTGGTAGATTTTTCAACAAAAATGAAATTTCCCAATGGCTGTTCTGTGACTTCGTGGTTTTGAACCACCACACATTTAACTGATTGAAAATGTTATGACGAAGCAACTCACCGAAGCTCAAAACCTGTAATATTTGCATGCTGTCAAACTTTCAATTATCATATGACGTGTGGATTCTAAAACAAAGCGCAACTGAAGTGCCTCGGAACAATAAATTTGTTGCGGTCTTGCGGTCTATTTCAATGAGCAAACTATAGCTTCTCCGTACACTATGAATAAAAAATCAAACATAAAGTTTCCCGAGACCAACATTTATTTCATTTATTTTCATTTATTTTGTTGCCAGAACATACAAGCAAACTAGCGCTAACTGAGCCCCGCTGCAGTCAACCGTAAATAGATGTGCACGTAACAAATGCTGAATGAGAATGGTTGGGTTCCTCGAACGGTTGCTTGATTTTAATTTGTTATGCTTAATAAAACAAACTACACAAAGTTTGAGCAGGGTATTAACAGTATTTCTCCAATTTCATCAAGATCGAGTTAATGAATGGCAATCAACTTCATTGTCTTTTCAGCGATCCAAACTGTTTGTATCGAACATTCCACTGACATTACGTTTTACATAACTCTCTCGCCATCAGGACGCCATCCTGCTCAACGTAATATATTTCTTAATACAAACACGAAAACATACTTTTCAACAAATCCTGAAAGCAATTGGTATTTCTTAATACGACTTGCAAGCAAAAGGGTTTATTCCGGGCAAAGCTTCCATTGGAAAAGCTAAAGCCTTTTAAACATCTAAAAGTGATCGACTCTTTTAATTAAGTCTTTTAGGTAGTTTTCTGTATTGCTTAAGCGGGTTTCGAAACTATGTTGTGATTCCATGGAATTACAAGAACGGTTAGTAAGTTGTGCTTTGCTGTTTTTAATAATTCTTTACGTTGTGAGGACACAACAGAAATTTTTGCATATCACAAAAGTTGCTCAGTTCTGACAGTCTGCCTGAAGTGTTCAGTAAATAATCTGCCATAATTGATAAAAGACTTCGCTTTCGACACAACTTGACTCTCCCCTCTCCCATTCAACGTTGACTTTAGAGCTGATACATATTAACTGGAGGAGAGAAAGTTTGTGTGGACGCGCATTAAATAGTTATATTTATGATCGAAATGTAAAGGATTTGAGTTTGTCCTAACTGCTTTTTTGACAGCTGCTTGCGTTGGAAGTCGTGTTAATGATAGCGAATCCCTCTCATATTATTTATACTTTGTCGCCTTTTTGAGACTGTTCTTAAGTAACCGTAGAGAAAATCATTAAATTCCGTCTGCAGACATACAAACCTAGTTTGACAACAGATTGAAAAATGCAATATGGATGGAAGAAAAATATAAAGCATTGCAATCTATTTTTTTTTTTAAAAAAAAAGAGGCGACTTTATGTCTTTGTGAGATTCTAGGCCAAAAAACGTTTATCAATTATTCTTGGCTTTTAGCCGTTACAATAATCAAATATGGGCGTTACTACTTTGATCATTTGTATGCAACATCATCACGTGAAAAGCATATATCACAGAAGCAACAATAAAATGATAAGACCTGTACTGTTATCTAATCTCTGTTAAGTAAGCATAGTTCATGGTTGATCGAAAACCTGAAGCCGTAAGGCTTGTTGTTATTGATAAGGAATTTATTTTTAAAATTTAATATCTACACCTGTTTGACGACTGCTCCGACTCACTATCAAGAATGGTTGCTATAGGGAGCTATATTGGTTGTTATGGTTACTGCAATACCAGGCCAGGCGAATGTGCTTTGAAATTGCAACTGTTAAGATAATTGGTCGCAATATTACGAAAATGTGATCTTTTTATGTCCTTCCTGGTAATATTCGTTTTCGATACGGTTGATTTTTTAATTTTATTTTTGGTTTGACCAAAAATAGACCGCCAATATTTGAAATTTTGTCTGCAAAACATGCACAGTCATACACAGATATACAGCAGTAACAACACAAATTACTCTTAACCAATTTATTTTTAAAATTAAATATTTAGTTGTTTTTGACAACTTCGGGGAGTTACTATATAGAATAGTTTCTTCTGCAATATGAAGAGCTCTAAATGAATCTTTGGCAACATACTGAGATGAACTCATGTCAGTCACATGGTAACTTTCCAAAATAGTCTTTCCGCTGGTTGATATGTTTTGATCCTGGTTTACCAGTTTAAATTATCATGAGAAGCCCTTGATCAGCAGTTTTGGTCATAACTATTGATTAAAAATTGTCCTGATACGAAAGAATGCATTTACATATAATATTTTCATAATTTGTCTTTAAATACCGCCTGGTATCTACCTACCATGACCTCTGATGTAATATATGATGAATTCTTGATCACGGAAATTTTATTTCTTTACAAATTCATCAGCTTGTTTTTCGTAATTTTTTAATGCGCAAAGATGACAGCCGGTACAATCCCGCATGATAAGACTTCTATTTTCAGTTATTTCATAGGTATGGCATAGACGTATTTTCCATTTCAGCTTAACTTTACTCTTTACCTGTTAATATCTAGCTAAAATGATGAAGCCAAGAGAAAATTCAACTATAGTGTTTGGTGTGTGCTGGTTTGTGTATTAGTGTTGAACAACCATGGAAAGACATCTGCTAAAAGCAAGTTGAATTCTGTATGGAACTTTTTATCTACACTTGACGAGTAAGGAAGTTAACGGTGGAGTCGTGCTGGAACACATTACTTCTAGAATACACTAACATTATTAATCTAGTCTGTAACAAGTTTAAAAGAAAATACAGGCATAAATAAGCACAGTTTTACTAAGAATTTATATGCAGAGAAGTTCTAATGATTGATACTTTGTTCAGTATTGGGTGATATGGTAATAACTATATTACCGCTGAGTTACAGACAGCAACTCATTTTTCAACAAGAAGTGTAAACGGTATCACATCACGAAGAACAAAGTTACTAAAACTAAAGTTGAGGATAAAATTGTCTTTTTTTTTTAATACTATTGAGCTCTTTTTATTAGCAGTTTGTACGTGACTGAATTTCGTGATTATGATTTGGAAATACAAAAGACGGATTACTGTGAAATTACGAGTTTCCGATATCATAACCACTGGAGTGAATATCAAATTTGTAATATTGTTAGCATCTTGTTTTACCATAATGAAGAACATTTCCTTTTTTAAGATAAAAATGACCTATTGCTTTTCTCTGTTGATTATGTTCGTGGGACACGGAAGGATCTGC
>Ga0099812_1208078_pt1 | contig 9479 bp, 7 predicted proteins | sample DipCnscriptome_3_FD_81134 | JGI IMG/M metagenome (GOLD analysis project Ga0099812, IMG submission 81134) | Coral microbial communities from Puerto Morelos, Mexico - Diploria C C metatranscriptome (Eukaryote Community Metatranscriptome) | ecosystem: Host-associated > Invertebrates > Cnidaria >... | reverse complement strand
CTTTTATTCTCAACATACATGCTTGAGTGTCAAACTCTATCCCCTCCACAGCTATTGCAAGAGTTGTTCGTACTTTATTGCTGCTTACTGATCCTGTAACAGACTCTGTTTGGACTCTCCTGGCAAATAACATATTAAACAACTTCATATTACTGCATGCACAGACTGTTTTTCTTCAGCCAGTCACATAAAATATTATCTTATTTCTCAAAACTTTCCGCCATTTTAAAATCCAGAAAGAAAAACTTTGTGGTGATGACGACAATCGTGTATCTGTCCTCTAATAGATCATAGGAGAGAACCAATCAAAATGCGAGAATAACTTGGGCTATTGTATAAAGATAGATAGATAGATAGATAGATAGATACAAAACCCAGAACTTAACTCGTGATAGCCCGAGTAATTACTTCAAAGTCTCTCGAGGTGTCTGTCAAGGGTGTCCCGAGTCCTCTTTTGTTTGTGGTAGCAGTCGAAATGCTAGCCCTCAAAATACGCCAAAACCAACTCTGCCAGGGCATCGAACTCCCAAGTGGACAGTATGCTAAGATCTCACAGTTTGCGGATGATACAACCCTGATTCTTGAAGATACCACGTCACTTAGAAATGCCATGAATATAGTTAATTCATTTGGAGTATTGTCCGGTTTGCAATTAAATAAAAAGAAAAACAAAAGCCTTGCGGATTGGTGCTTCGAGCAAAAATAAGATACAGCCTTTAAAATTCCAGTGTCCAAAAGATCCCATAAAATTCCTTGGAATTTACCTTTCCCACAATGCAGCTGCCAACAACAACAATAATTTTTAAGTCAAAATAAGGAAATAGAAACGAAGCTTAATATGTGGCGGTCGCGGGACCTGACGCTCTTTGGAAGAACTATGTTAGCAAAATCTCTAGGACTGTCTCAGTTAATCTATACTGCCTCCTTGCGTTCTGTTCCAGAAACAGTGATACAACAAACCCAAAGCAAACTGTTTGCTTTTCTATGGAAGAATAAGAGAGATAAGATCAAGTAACAGGTTCTGTTCCTCCCCTTATATAAGGGTGGGCCAAGCTTTCCCTGCTTCAGTACTGTTATAAATTAAGCGCTACGTCTCAGTTGGATAAGTAGACTCTTAAATAACACTCATGACACCTGGACGGCAATCCCTAATTACTACTTCGATAAACATGGTGGGCTCCTTTTTCTTCTAAACTGTAATTACAGTGTCGAGAAGTTAGACAGAAAAATCCCTCTCTTTTATTGGGAACTACTTGATCACTTTCAAGAACTGCGTAGCAATTAAGAAGATCCCTTGAAATGCAAATTTATTTTGTGGAACAACAGAGATATAACTGGAAGGCATGGCGGGATAGGAATGTTCTTTTTGTGCAAGACTTGCTGAACAATCAAAGTAATTATCTTTACCACAAGAATTCAGCGATAAATATAACATCAAAGTTAACTTTCTGCAATACTACTAAACCACCTCAGCTATTCTCGCTTAACTCAAAAATTATGAATCAGCTCATATGGACCTTGGGGATCTGAATTCAATTTGTGAAAACTTCGATTTCCAACTATCTAAATTTAAAGAAAACTTTCTGCAAGCAGTTTTATAAACTTTTTGTAGAGGAAATCAAAATAGAACCTACTGCTATTAAATCATGGTGGAAAAATTGTCCTGAAGTTGCTGACAATTGGGTGAACTGTATCCAAAACAATTATAAAATCACTTGGGATAATAAGTTAAGACAATTCTATTTCAAGTTGTTGCACAGCATACTTGTCACTAATAAAGAACTTAATCGATTTGAAATAACCGACTGTGTCAAATGTGTTCTGTGCGGTGAAAATGACTCTATTGAACATGCGTTCTTTGATTGTCAATCTCTTTTGAAATTATGTGACGAGTCTCTTCAATGGTAGTTTACACCAAATCAATGTCAGCCTAACCCCGCTATAATGCTTTCTCAATTTACCAACACCAAATACCAATCTTTTTGATAACCAAACAAAGGATTTGCGTCTTCTTCTGCTATATGCAAAGCAAATATTATACCACTACGTATGCAAAACAATGCAAAAGAAACAAGATACTTCTCAATTAATATCTAAATTCATTAACCAGCTTGAAATAGACAAATGACTTGACGTGACTATGTTGCCCTTTCCCCTAGCTATATACATTTGTACAAAGCTAGAGAAACATTGCTTCTAATTTTTACTACTGTATACATTATTGACTATTTTTCATTAGAATATCATCAGTTGTAACAACCCTCTTTTTTTGGACTACTTTTGTAATTTGTTGCCTTTTTAAGATGTTTGTATCAATAAAAAAAAAATTAAAAAAGTAATAAAAATATAAATCGTAAAGCTAATAAACTGTACATGTAGAATCAGAAGAAATAATTTGCAGTCAAATACTGTTGAATGATTGCCAGCAGTGAATAATGGGTAAATCTATAATTCGCTTGAAGCGAGGAAATCCACATAAAAATAAACCCTGACTTTTAGACTCCTAATGTTTTGAAAGGTTATCACACCTCATCAAGGTGGCTGTCAACTGGGTATGCTGCTGACCAATGAAACAGAAGCTTCGGAACCCCCGAATGCTCGCAACAAAGATAGCCTACAGAATTTGCAGGAAGGTTTGCAGTTGCAGTTGAACACTGTTGAGTGATTGCTGTGGAAAAGGCACTAATCAGCAAATGAGAGGAAAAGTTGTGTCGACCTCCAAAGAACCAAACACCCAGAGGAACCTTTGTCACTGTGGCGAGTTCCTTCCTCCTGCTCTCATTGAACAAATTGCCTTTCTCCTTTTTCTTCAGCCTGAATTTCTTATGAGATTTTGTCCAAGGCGTCTTCTCTCTTTTCAATGATAATGAATTCATAATGTAAGATGTACACACTCCTTAAACTCAGCAAAACCTAATTTGATTGGCTTACAACCCTATTTTCTCAGAAACCAATAGAAAGATCCAAAATGCCCGACACACTTTGATAGCCTATCAAGTGCTGATCGATATACATGCAGTGCAGTTTATTTTGATGTAAGAGATAACACGGATGCGGGCAATTCAGTGAAGTGAACATCGATAGTTTCAAGTTTGAAGGCTCATGCAAGTTAACCAAAGTGATAAATTTACAAAATTTTGTTATATTTGGATTCTACATTTTCATAACCTTTCCATAGACATACAGTTATCCATGGTTCCACCGAAAATGACACACATACAAAACATTTTGCGAGCGGCCCCCGAAAAGGTTATCAGTATCTTTAACTGGTCATCGACTGAACTAATTGAGAATGTCAGACAGGTGCTTCCGATTTCTATTATTTATAGATTCCCGGAATCATGCAACTTAAAAATATGATAAACTGTCACATGATTAAATTGAAACTCTCATGACAAGTGAAGTCAGGATATGATTTATTTCCTGTTTTCCCTAGCTAGTCTCGGATCTAATGGCCATGGTCATGTGTACATATCTGAATCACTTACGTCAAGCCAAAACCAGCTCTTTGGAGAAATCATCAAGATAAAAATGTTGAGGAAGTGGAAGTTCACATGGATGCATAATGGTCAAATTTACCTTTATGAAGTTGAAAATACTAGGATCTATGGCTTGGATACAAAGGAGGATCTTGCTGAGTTCTGTTGATGTTGATGCCAACCATTTATTTCCAACAAGCTAAGTATACCGGTATGTTGTCAACATAAGCAAATAAGAGCTACCTGTTTAATGCTCTTACAAAGTTGAATGACAATTACCAGTCAAATACTAGCATACCGGGATACTCATTTTTAAATATACTAATTCAAAAACCTTGGCAGGAGATGTTGGTCTTTAATTAGCAGATGAATTAAACTTCATTAGATTAGAAGGCACAACCTTGAACTTCCAGCAGAAGGTGTTGAATCTTGCTAGATCGAGATCACGAGTAAAAAAAAAAATGTTATTACTGGATCCGTATTTTGACACCCAAATGGCAACTTTGGTGGTTTTCACAAGATTACACTGTACAGTAGTAGTAAACAGGTTATACCAACCTAAACTTCTTGCAGTATTTCTATCAATGATAAAAAAAATAAAAGAAGGCTACCCACATAACTGATCAAAGCAAAACATCAATCAACCATATTTATACCAACCTTCCCCAAAAGGGAAGCAGGCATTTCAGACCACCTTCCTGTATTTTGCACTATTGCTTACAAATTTCCAATAACAAACTAATCATGCTTCTCTAATTTCAACAAAAATTTCTTCTCAAAAGAAATTTCAGAAATTGATTTTGCAAGTCTCATAGGAGAAGAAATCAAAGAAAGTATGAATGCATTGGCCGAAACCCGATCTATCCCAACAATGTCACCCCTTACCAAAAATATGAGAATAATTGGTTTACAAACAACTTACATGTATTCTTATTTTGAGAAACTTGACATTCTTTTTGAATATCTATTTGGATTTCGTAAGGGAAGGTCCACCACTCAAGCCAATGAAACTGCGGATACTTTAAGAAAAGCACTTGACAACAATCTTCATGCATGTGGCTTTTTCTTAGTCTTTTCAAAAGCTTTCGATATGGTTATTTGTTAACCACAGCATTCTTCTACAAAAATTAGAATCATACAGAATAAGAGGGTTAGCCCTGGCCTGGTTCGAAAGTTACCTTACAAACAGGAATCAATACATTGCCTTGGGTGATACTAAGTCGTCCTATCAAACCATGGTCTGCGGCATCCCTCATGGAAGTTCGTTGGGTCCTTTCCTATCTTCGATATCCATCAACGACCTCTCTAATTGCTCTGAGGTCTTTTTGTATAAAATATTTGCGGACAACACTAAAAAGTCGTTAGAATTGCAAGTGAATTCAGAACTACAAAAGGTTAAGGAATAGTGTGGCATAATTCAAGAAGCTTTCAATAAATCTAAAGAAAATCAATTACATGATAGTAAAATCTCAAAGGAAAAAGATTATAAATGTTAATATAAATAATTAAAAGTAACTGTTATGGAACATGCCATCCCCTAGAACAAAAGGACCACATTAAAAATTTGGGTCCAGAATAATGATCGACAGTACTTTAATATGAAAATACCACATCTCATATGTGTGTACAAATAGTCCTCGCACATACATTTGCCTTTGGCAGACCGAAATGTTTGTCTGAGGCTGTGCAGGGGGTCTCATGGGATCTCATGTGACAGAATCTATTTTTAGTAATAGTGCAAGAAGCTATTCACAATTAGCCAATCACAAGCCGTATCTATCGTCCTGATATCCTTTGGATATCAAGTCTCTAGCCTGATATGGCTACAATATCTTGGTCACTTGTGCAAGAGGTGCACAAAAGGCCAAGGTTTACTTTTTTTTGGAGACCATAGGGTCTCCTTCGTCTGTCCTCAATCTCTCTATATACATTGTATCGATCATTGCAATAATGGTTATAAAATTTGTAGAATATTACTTGACAAAAGATTAAACCCCATTAGGAAAAAAGGATGGCTAATGATGGCGAGGATGGAAATGGATTGCAATATTGATCTTTGAAAAAGTGCCAGGATGTCAGTTTTTCAAAGAAAAATTGTTGAAATGTTGCAGAAATATTGCTGCAGTGTGGACTTTCTTCAAGATTGCCTTTAATAATTTAGTTTAAACTAATTATATTCCTATTACAATTAAATTTAGGGACCATTAATTTTCATGAGTCTATACATGTAAGTTTTAAGCAAATAGATCATGACATGCCCAGTATAATACCTTAAACTCAACATTATGGCTGCCGGTCAACACCAGCATGTTTGCAAAGTTGGATACCACAAATAATCTTCTGAGAGGGCTACCGAATATATCTAAGTCACAATTTTTCATGTTTACCATCTTTATAACATTCATTCCCCAGTTTGTTAGTAGTACATGTAGTCTTATTATTGCTGTGCACAGTTAACTGAAGCTTACTTCACACTTTCTATTCAGAAAATGCATGCCACGTTTTCAAATCAGACTATGGTAACTGTAATGATAACAGCTTAAGCGCACAAAAATATCTCTACATCTAACACAGTGACAGGTCACATGACTATGTACATTTCAATAAGAAATTGATTTGAGAGAAGAGCTTTGACATACACAACACACACATACAGTAACTTTCCTAAAGTGGTAATGTACTTAACTCTCCTATTCATAACAAATGCTGATCAAATGGCTAGTACCAGTACATGAGAACACAGTTTGAACTAACCTGATAGTTGTTGATTTAAGATGGTCACCAACAGCAATAAGGTTGTATGCATGCCACATGTCTTCAGCTTCCTCTGGTACTAGGACAACTGACCTAAAATGTACCAGTAATTAAGTATTGACAAATTAAGTTTTCCTTTACTCTATGAGGAACTACATGTACAGTGCAATGAACATCAAAAATGAGTTCCACTAAGATTCTGTAATGAACATGAGGAAGTGTAGCAATAGTTCTCTCTCTACATGTACCTTTCATAGCATGATGTCATGAAAAGATAGAAATGTGCACACTTGTCTGTTTGTTTCTTCCTATCTTGCTTTTTTGATGTTCTTCACTCTTTCTTTGCTTACTTATAAACAAAATTCATAATCATGATGCCATGCCAAAACAATGCTGTAGTTTTTAACTATCACAAGTCTACCTACACGTAGATTCTTTTGAAATCATTATTAATTTTTAGTAGGTTAAAGGCTTGCTTTGGCATTTTCCCACCAGGCAGGGAGTCTGCAAAAGATGCTTGTAAACCTACTTGCCCTGGACAACTGGCCACAACTATATTTATTGCTCAGTATCTATCTCAGTATCAGCTAAAAAGGGTGGTCTTTTATAAGTGGATCTGACTGATTTGGCAAGTAACAATAATTATTGATATTTGGAAAAGATGGCTACACAAGGAAGTTCAAATATGATAATTTAGTTATGATCAGCTTCCAGTAGGTTAATATTTAGCTAAGGGGTAAAGTGGACATGTACAATCAAATAAAACAGAACTAGATTTTTTCAGGTTATACTTTCAACATTAACTGCAAAAATAACTGCAAAGAGTTCCTTCTTTCTCTCCAGAGATCACATGTATGATCTACTTACAACTTATACTCACTTGTTAAGTAGGAGTACAAGGAAATGTAACACAAATAAATGGAACAAAGGATGTTGGTTGCACTCTGGAATAAAATAAGGGTGACACCTTGCAGGTGTATGTGGTAGTACCCATTTTCAATCATGTATCTCATGGGGGGCCTTGATCAATACATCGGTTGACACATTGATTGATTGTGTTGGTTGACCCCTGGTACATGTAGATATGTTGACCAATACTTGACAGATACTCAGTCACCTATATAATGCTCGATTGTCATTGAGTGTTAACCGCTGGTATCGATTGTTATAGTGTCAGTTGGTTACCAGCCAACTCTCAGTCGCATATCAGTGAGCTAATGACCTTTGTTGAACAAGTTTTACAGTACCTCGATAGGCATATCGGCTGAAACTTAATTGAGGTCAAATAGTATAATAAAAATAGATCTTTTAATATTTGCGGTCTTAATTTTCTGCTTTTGGTGGACATTGCTTAGCTATAGGTTTAATAGTTTTGATGCAAATTAATGTGCTTTTTCCTCCACTGTATCCTGAATATCAAATCAAATCCCTGATTATATTGGTAGTACCGATTGAGGAATCGACCAAGTTGCAACTGGTATATTGAAAAAATTGCAGTATACTTGGCGATGTGATTATGAAGTATCAGTAAAGTATTGACCAAGTATTGATAAAGTATCGGTGAAGTATGAACTAGTACTATAGCTGCTAATATAGAGGTTTATTGTCAACTGAGTATCGATCAAGACATTGACTGATATCTCGACCATGAACTATGAAAACAAACAATTTTTTAAAATTAGGCCTGATAAGGGGACTTTGTATCAGTTGTAAAAACAATATTTTCAAAGAAAGGGGACAGTAAACTACAATACACAAATATTGAATCCATAGTACTGTAATAGAAAGTCAGCTGTGGAGATCAAGTGAGAACAGACAATTATGCAACTAGTAGTAATCAAAGGTTAGAGCAGTGCTTTCATATGGGTACTTTGCCTGTTTGGTCTACTTTGGTGGCATTCAAATGGCTCAATAGAAAACTAAGTTTGTATGTTGTATGTCAGATAATGATCTGATAATGATTCTTCAATTAGTACTGGACAAAATATAATGTTCCAGGAAAGGCAGTTGAACTGTTGCCAACACTCAGAATTCAATTTCAGATCGGTATTACTTGTAACAAATATTTCTTGAGACAATAAAGTTTTGACCAGCAACCCTGCAAGAAAGCATGTCACTGAATAGGCGTGCTTAAAACATAAAATGGCAAATGATAGTAAAGAGCCACAGTTGTAGGTATGTACTCAATCAATCAACTTTATTTGCCCACAATTCGAAATGAAACGAAACTTGCTTGCAGTTGGCCTTACTCTGGTATGCTTGCGGTTACTAATTTCACTCCGCTTCACCTGCAGTTACATGTAGCTTTCACTCCGGTTTGCTTCAGGTTAGCTTTTATTTATTGGTTACGGCAGTACTCTATAATTTGTTTTGTTTCGTTCCGTTTTGCCCTTGTTTTGTTTCTTTTCGAGTTTTACTACATACCTTAACTTTGGCGGGTGTGTTTAAAACATGCAATGGCGAAAGAGCCAAAGTTTTAGGTATGTAGTAAAACCCAAAACAAAACAATTATTATAGGGTACTGCCCTAACCAACAAATAAAAGCTTACCACAAGCAAACTGGAGTGAAAGCTAACTGTAAGTAAGTTTTGTTTTGTTTTGTTTTGGGTTTTGTACATACCTATATAACCGTGGCTCTTATCTTTAATATCATTTCGCCATTTTGGCATTTAGTCATTTTGCTAGTTTGCCATTTCATGTTTTAAACACGCCCTCACCGAATGGTTTTAAATTTTGCATTTGTATTTGTTTACGTTGCTCAAATTTACATATTTTTTTACAAAATTAATGACCACAAAGATGCACTTTTTGCATTCGCTCATGATGTAATTTCCCTCTGCAGAGGGGAGGGAGGGTTGGGGGCACATTGGTGAACAAATCTATTCCAAAAAATCTTGTACAGACTGGATTAGGATTGTGTTACACTATGTGAATGCAATTATGTATAAAGGCATGATAAGGCATAACTTGGAAACAACGCTAGCATGATCCAATAATGTATGCCGTTCAAATTATTCTATGTAAGGCCCAATAATTATTGTCTATAATTTCTCCTGTATGACAAAGTTAGAGTATTTGCAGCCACCAAGTACATGGGTGCACTGTCTTATTTTGTTTCATTACACAAATATAATTATAGCATGCACTTGTAACACATTGATTAACTTGTCTTATTACATCCATTTTGAAATCACTGGTTATCCTTGCAATCTGATTGGCTCTCAGCAGTGCAATTTATTCCCAAAT
>Ga0099812_1056078_pt1 | contig 9530 bp, 3 predicted proteins | sample DipCnscriptome_3_FD_81134 | JGI IMG/M metagenome (GOLD analysis project Ga0099812, IMG submission 81134) | Coral microbial communities from Puerto Morelos, Mexico - Diploria C C metatranscriptome (Eukaryote Community Metatranscriptome) | ecosystem: Host-associated > Invertebrates > Cnidaria >... | reverse complement strand
CTTCATTTCCTAATCTGGCCTACCCCCTTCACCCACCCACATAATTTAAAAAAAATTGACAAAAATATTTACAACTTTACTTCTATCAGTTTTTATCTTCAAATTCTCTTTTATTTCAAGAGGGTACATGAAGATGTGTTAAATACATAGCATGTACATCTGAAAATTATCTACTATACTAATTACAGCATAGCATGTGCACTAGTCCTGCTTAATTTCTATTGAGCCATCATGAATGAAATCTCTATATATGCACTGCGGTGCATAGATGACATGACGTGCAGTTTCAATGTAGCTTCAAAATTTCAATCTTGTTTAGTGCAAGTTCCTTTTGTTTAAATTTCAGCAATGTGAAGAATTTTCTAAACAATCCAAATCCTATTTCGAGCCTTTGACTTTTGCCAAAGTAAGATGTCAACTTAAACTTGAGTATTTTGACTTTGTTTGTCTACATTTTCATTGAGTATTTTTGACTTTGTTTGCCTGTACAGTTTCATTATAATTAATTTGGAGAAGCAATTTTTTCATTGACAAAGATCGTTAAGCCTTTTCATTCAACTGTTGCTCAACTGATAGTGGTATGTTAGGATCCTAAAGACTTTTGTTTTCCTTCACCATGCATTGTGAGAACTTTGTAGTCAATCACAAATAAAACATGTTTTAGAGCTCAAGTTGTCACCATGTCATAAAAGAATTGGTTCCTGTTTTTAGCTGCACGTATATCGAGTTATGGATGCACTTAGGAAGTTTGGAGAGCACTAAAAAAGCTAGGGTTGCTATTGGCTACTCTTACGCTTCTTTTATGCTCTCCAAACTTCCTGCATGCATCTGTAACTCAATCCACTCATGCTAAGTATGAGCCAATTCTTTACTTCAAACAACTTTAGCTAACTAGTGCCAGTGACAACTGTCAATAAAATTTTAATCAGATATTGAAAAAGAGAACACATAGTGGAAGAGTAGCACATTACATGCATTATTTTGTTTAGCCTTGATTAACCATATTGAATCAAAATTTTGCCTCATTAGCATATGGTAACTTCAAAGACCTACCCCATGTTTTAAATGCTTTGTTCACATGAAAAGTCAATTTTGATAAAAACTCCATTACGTCCTAATCAGAAATTTCTGTATCTTGTATTACGCAGGAATGCCATAATGTTAACAATGCATTATTATCCAATTTGCATTCTATTATTTGGAGGTTAAAAACAAAAATAAAATTCAAACTCTGAGCTCTAAAAGTTGACAGTCACAGTTGCTTGTGAGAGGCGGTCGCTTTCAAGAGGTTCCAAATATAATGATTTGACTGGGAAATTGTTGGTATTTTGGAAAACTGGTTGCTGATGAGAGCCGGTCGCTTATGAGAGGTGCTTGACTATAGAGGAAAAATATTATACCTTAGGAAATTATACAAGACCATAGGTAGTAATATTCCAGGGTGGTTGAACTGGTAAATTGAAGGGAAATAGGTAAATAATTATATATTAAGAAATGGAAACAAGACACAACAACACAGAGAAAAATGAAGAAAGAAATTATTAGGGTATGAAAGCTATTGTTCTGACACATGAATATAGGGCAAGTAGCTTTGAATAGAATTGAAAAGATTTATCAATAGAAATAAGTTATTAAAAATAGAAGAAAATTATGAATACTTGAGAAGAAAGTAAAAAGATCTAATTGATAAATTAAAACCAAATACTTTTCAAAAATTGGAAATTTTCTTATTTTCAATCCTCTCATGGAAGGACATGCATGTGATAGGACAATATTTCTTTTGTTTCAAGCATTTATTTTGCCAGTTCTATGAGTTGAGTAGACCACAGCCTAACCCAAGTATATGATAAGAAAATTCATTCATTTATATAGAAGGGCTCTTATCATGCGTTTACAAGCCTATGAATACATCTCTCTGACAGTATTGTCAGTAATGAATGAATTGGAATAGGAATATTGAAGAACATTATACAGAAAACAATGATAGTAGTAATTGTATGTTGTATCAACAACAATTCATCTTTATATATGGTACAGCATTAATCTTTATAGCTTATTGAAAATAGAAATATATACAATGAATGTTTAAATTAAAAATAGATGACAGAATTTATTGTTCACATTGTCTTATAGTTTGCTGATAACTATGAATGAAAGCCTAGAATAGTATGCCACTCTTGAAAGTACTTGAATGCAAGTTTTATAAACAACTTATTTGAGGTATGTATCCTAACATACACATAAAAATATTTTTTTCTATAATAACTGGCTCAAGTTTGTCAATGAAGCCTAGAATAGTATGCCACTCTTGAAAGTACTTGAATGCAAGTTTTATAAACAACTTATTTAAGGTATGTATCCTAACATACACATAAAAATATTTTTTTCTATAATAACTGGCTCAAGTTTGTCAGTTATTGACAAACTTGAGCCAGTCTATAAATGCTTTTAATGATTTGAAAATCAATTAGAGAAACTTCTTTTCAAAAATTTCAGTACCTTGAGTACTATAAGGAAGATCCCTTGTACTCATTGTTATGGATCTGCAATTTTAGGTTGTGTCCAAAACTGACTCATATTCTACAAGTTAATTAATCCATAAATTAAATTGTTTTTATTTCATTTTAAGGTGTTAAAAAATGTACCTCCCTTACTGTTGTCTGTTTGTAGTATAAAAATGTCTCAAATATAAATAATCTGACAGTCTCGACATAAATTGAAAATATTGGATAGTTCAATGTTACAAGTGTGTTATAAAGAAAAGGGAAAAGGGACGCTTGGGAATCCCTCAGGATAGTATGAACACTAAAATAATATTGTAATGTAATAGCCCATTTCTGAGTTTCCTTAAGCCTCTCTGTCAATTGAAAGCAAGGCCTGGCTCACAACCATTCATATAAAAATGAGTTTAATTTGCAAGTGAATGAAACTTCATTTTCATCTGAAAGGATAGATACCAAGAATCCCTCTGAGAAATAGGCTTAAGGTAATTTGGAAATGGCCTATTGTGTCACAAAGGAACCCAGTTTGATGTTAGATGATCAAGCTGTAAACCTGTAGATGACAAGTCTTCTGTATATGTGGTTTCATCTATAAGCTAATGGGTTGTGGCACAATTAACACATCAGAGTCTCTTAAGATGTTTCAAGCCTGGTTTTTGTGTTCACATTTGATAGGAACCCACCCATTTGCAGGCCAAGGCAACCGGTTTTCACAGGTGGGCAAAACTATTAGAGCTGGTTCTCTTAGGAAAACTTTCCGTTTTCTGTTAGAAAAATTGTCCTCTCAGCTAGTCAATTTGTCTGGTTCCCAGACCTTAATGAAACCTAAAATTTCATAATTTAGAAGTCACTTCAACTGTAAAGTACATGATTTTTTATCCACCTTGAAAATCTACTATTTATATGAGTAAACACACTGTATTTCCCTGGCGTCCCACATTTAGGATTACCCCAACTAATAATCCCTCCAAGAAACCATTTCTTCTTTTTACCTTTTGAATCAGAAAATAGAAACCCTCCCCCACTATCCCTCTTGCAGGAGTCCTTCATATTTCTATCATATCCTGCACAGAGCATGTTTGATGTTACAGGCCAAGTCTCTCTCTTGTAGGCTTTTTGGCAGTTTGAGTGTCCCACAACTGGCATATAAACCTGTTGTAATTCTGTTTTTGTTTTTTCTCCCTCTGTGAGTCCCCACCCTAGCATAACTCCCATAGCACCAGGGATTACTTTACGTCTTTGCTGTTTGCTTGGTAAACACACTGGGCGTACATGGTCAGTTATGTTGGCCTTCCATTTAAGTTTTATCAGCGCTAAGTCTGAGTCAAAAGTGTTCCAGTTAAAGTTTGGGTGAGACACTATTTCCTTACTGTCAATACTTTGGACATAAGGATCTCGTAGACCAGATTTAATGTCATGAACTCCTAGATGGACTTTAATATGAGAGAAAAGCTTCCTTGTGTGTCTGTTATAAACACAATGAGCAGCTGTCACCACCCAATTGTCTGAAATAAGAGACCCACCACAGTGAAAAAGGTCATTAACTGTTAGTGCCACTTGCCATGGCCACAGACCAGGAAGAGATGTACCACCACCAAATATTCTTAACCGCTGATATTGTACATTGTCAATACTTGAACTAGACTGTCCACATATAGGGAGGCAGTAAGGCACATCATCAGACCATGTTCCATCACGTTCGCAGTGCCGCAATCTTGGTCCATGAACATAATAATGTCTTCTGCAATAATGGGTAACATAGTAAGAACCGTGCTGTTCAATTTTCTTGTAATAACCATTTTCTGGTTTTTCAGGATCAGGACATGGATTTGGTGGTTTTAGATTAATTCGGGGTGGATAGGTTATTGGATGGATTGTAGGACAAGGTTCTGTGTTGCAGCTGACAGTTTGTGAATATTCTCCTTGACAATCCATGTCAATTATCGAGCTTTTGCAACTTCTTACTCTCTTCTGTTTGCCACCACCACATGTTTGGCTGCAAGTTTTCCATGTTGACCAAGTACTCCATTCTGCACAAGGTTGCACCTCACAGATGTTAGTCTCTACTTGAATGGGTCCTTTAACACCTGTACAGTTTGTGAGATGAAATGGACTCAGTCGTCTTCTGCAGTACCGTGAACGGGTCTGGTATCCTCTAGAACAAGTTGCAGAACAATGAGACCAGCTTGTCCATGGACTCCAGAAAGAATCATTGTGATGACTCTTATCCCTGCACTTGGCAATGACACAACTTTTAAACATGACATTTTTGCCAGAGCAGCTGTCACCACCAGCTTGAGGTTTGGGGCTTGTACAAAGCCTAAATTTTGCCTTGACTCCATTACCACATGACGATGAGCATGCAGTCCATTTAGTCCATTCACTCCATCCACCACTCACTGTACAGTTATGATAACAACTTTTTACCTGCATCAGTGGACCCATGCACAATTCAGTACTCAAGCCTCCATTTCTACTGCAGTTCCTGAATCGTTCCTGCTTTCCAAGTCCACAACTGACAGAGCATTGAGACCAACTTGACCATCTAGTCCATTTACCTTGATTAGAACAAGGTCCAAGAAAGCAGACCCGCATGTCAGTCTCATTTCCAGCACAGGAAATAATGTCACTTGCTTGCTCAACAGATTTAGGATTTTGATTAAAGCACAATCTTGTCCTTGTCTGCTGTCCAACATCACATGTTTTACTGCAGTCTGTCCAATTTGACCACTCTGTCCATTCTCCATGTATAAAACAAGGTTGCTTGCTGCAATGTTTACTCTGGTTAGAATTTCCAGAGCAATGTTTTCCTCCATGCTGTGAATGGGGATTGTTGCAATTCCGGTATCGCAATTTTATCCCTTCAGAACAAGTCTTGCTGCAATCTGTCCAGTTAGACCACTCACCCCACCCTCCGTCAATAGGGCATGGTATTAGCTGGCACATCTCAGTTTCAGTGGCCCTTCCAGTGCAGGGTAAACCCCCGTTGCTTGGTGAAGGATTATCACAAGTTCGTTTTCGAGACTTTCTTCCACCAGAGCAACTTTTGCTGCATTCTGACCATTGTGACCAAGCAGCCCATATGCCAGGAATGGGACAAGGTGCTTTGATACATAACTTAATTTCAGTTACTTCTCCAGAACAATTTCGTCCACCAAACTGTGGAACAGGGTTACTGCAAGTTCTGTAACGAGATCTTGTGCCATTTGCACATGTCTTGCTACAGTCACTCCAGTGAGACCAGGCTGTCCAGTTTCCATGAATAGGGCATGGACCAAGGTCACAGTTTCTAAGATCAGAAAAATTTCCTGGACAGTTTAGACCTCCATGCTGAGGTATTGGGTTATTGCAAATTCGGAGCCTTAGTTGAGATCCTCTAGAACATGTCACAGTACACATGGACCAGTTTGACCAAGATGCCCATTCACCATGGATAGGACATGGCCCAGAGTTGCAATGTTGCTTCTGGATTGAATCCCCATCACACAAGTCGCCACCATACTGAGGAGCAGGTTTACTACAGTTTCTATATCTTATTGTTGTACCAGATGAACATGATGCACTACAGCTCGACCATGAAGACCAAGAGGACCATCCACCATGAACTGGACAGGAACCTAAATAACATATTTCTGTTGCAATACCTCGTCCAAAGCAAGGTTTCCCACCATATTTAGCTGGTGGATTGTCACAAATTCTTGCCCTTATTCTTGTCCCCCAAGAGCATGTTACACTGCAAGATGACCATGTCGACCATGAACTCCATACGCCATCAATACGGCATGGTTCTCTGGTACAAATACGTCTTTCTTGGGGAGACCCTATACAACTATCACTTCTCAAACCAGTAAGAGAATGTTGACATGACCGAGTCCTGACTTCAAGCCCTGATGAGCATGTCTTACTGCATTCGCTCCATTCTGACCAAGCCGTCCAGCTCGCTCCACAGTCAGGGCCATTGCAACTCTTTGTCTTGATGTCCTCTCCTTTGCATTTCTCCCCACCTCTCCCTGGTGGGGGATTTGTACATCGTCTCGTCGAGACTTGGGTGCCGCGTCCGCAAGTCCTGCTGCAGGCATTCCATGGGCTCCACGCGGTCCATTGACCATCTACGCAGGTAAACTGCTTATCAGCGACGTAAAGAATGGGTTTTCCTTTTAGATGATCGGGTTGGAAACATATTGTACGAGAAGTGATGGAATGAATATATTTTGCCTTGGACTTAAGCCAGCCTTTTAACCACCGCAATTTGCAGTCGCAGTAAAACGGATTACCGCTAAGATGAGCGACTACTCCTGTTTTTAATCCAGCGAAAGCCCGTTCTGGAATTGATGATATGTTATTGCTTTCTAGTTTGAGGATTGCTAGAGCACCAAGCTCTCTGAGCAAGTTCGCCGATATGGTCACGATTCTGTTGTCTGTGAGTGTTAGTCTTCTGAGCGAAGTCAAATTAGAAAATGTTTCTTCATGAATACCTGTCAATTGGTTGTTTGCGAGTGATAGACCTTGCAATGCAAATGTTCCTCGAAAAGCATTTCCGGAAAATGTCTTGAGTTTGTTGTGGTGGAGATGTAATCGCTTCAAGGACGGCAGATCTTGAAACAATTCCTCTGGGATTCGCTCAATCGCGTTATTATCAAGATAAAGCTCCTGGAGGGCATTTAACCCCTGAAATAGGCGCCCTGATAGCGATGACAGCTTGTTGAAACCCGCGTTGAAAGATTTAAGGCTTGCTAGGTCACGAAACGCTGTGGCTGGCAAATCACGCAATTTGTTAGATCTAAGATTCAAGGTCGTCAAATACGTTAAATTCCTCAAGGCGCTCTCCGGTATCTCCGTAAGCAAGTTCATGCGAAGTGACAGAATTACCGCTTTAATAGGAATGAAGGACGGAAAGACCGTCAAACGGTTGAGTTCTCCTGCGAAGCCACAGTACATGTACACTTTATTCATCGTGGTGCATTGGCATTCTGTTGGACATCTCTTCATTTCTTGGTCTTTATCCTGAGACAAAACGACCCATAACGTGCTCGACAGAAACAGCAAACACCAAGCAACGCTGGAAAACATTCTACCTATAACTTGTGATGCGAGTACATGCGTTTGTTTAGTATCCGTTGATTAGAACTTGTTGAAGATGAAACTGCTGACCGTGAAAGCTGAAAAACAAAGTTAGGCACGTGTTAATCTTCACTGGTATTAAGCACGTGTTGTCTAGCGTTTCCGTGAATACAAATCTAAACAAACTGCCATTGCAAAGTTCAACAATAACCCCAGGTGAAATTTTGATAATTAGACACACTGCAGTATTTGGCTTGGGGCCATCGTGTTGGTCGCAAATAAATCACATCTAGCAACCACAAACTTCGAATGAATTTGGAATTTACAAGGTTGTTTACAGATGACTTGCATTAATGAAGTTTAGTGTCAAATCCGTTTACCCAGGGACAAAACGAAATCACGCTCCAATGGCACTGTGTAGCTGTATGCAATGCTTTGTTTAATAATTCTCGGTGGAGCTGTGCACGTATCTGCAATCTTCGCTGCGCTTTTGTCGGCAGAGCAGGCAGAATAATTCTGTTCACATTTTCTCCGATTATGCAACCAATACTGTTAGGCAGAGAACTACGATGGTTAACGCTTGCCATACTGGGTATAAGAAGTTTAGTTGTTTGCCGATTAAGATATTGGAATTGCGTACTGATAGGAGCCTCGTGATATTACAACTTACCTACAAAAAACCAACATTCAAACGAGATGGATGAAGACTGCTTACTTTACGCGTGCATTTGACCTCGAGTGCCGCGAAGATATGTTATCTAGGATTCAGTCGAAAATCCTTAAAACGGATTGGAACGCAAGTCTCGTTTAGACGGCGTTCGTCATAAATTCCTTGTCCAAAAGTAAGCAGGATGCTAGTTGCGTCCGACTACTTATAGCTTATAGTAGTTTTTAGCAGTCTAAGCTTCACGGTTGAACGAAAGGTTCTTCAAAGAAGCTATTGTAGTGGAAGTCGACACAAAGTGACCTGCAGGACACAATAGCTACGATAATTGCTCACTAACAAAAGAGGGTTATTATCTAAGATTTGATCTTGAAAGTTAATTGTCAAAATATGGAAGCACAAAGAACTTCAAAACGAGTTTTATATATCCAGTCTAAATAGAGACTCGCACTCTTCTTCTCTGATCAAGGACCTGCATGACTTCTGCTTTTTTTAACATCAAGAAAATAAATGATATACATGGATATATCTCACTCCCATGGAGGTATAGTTCAATCGCTAATGCCAATACTCGCATCACATGGTGAGCTTCATAGTCAATCTTTTTAAATGCTAACGACTGTTAGTACTGCTTGTACCCAGTGCTTGAGGCCTGTCAAGTTGACCAATCTTACGAACTTGATTCTAGTCAGACCGAATACGAGCTAATTAGTTTTTGGACACTTGACTTGCAGGTTTTTGTAAGTAAAAATTTACATTGCCATAGTATTGAACGACAATTAAGAAACTAACGTGCTAGCATTAACGTGCGTTTTACTGATGTACCAGACCTACAGCATTTCATCGAAGAAAAGAAAACGCCCTTCGTGTCTTGATAACTGAGAGGACAGTCTGCAGACCACCCACTACCCTTGGGTCCTTCGCGGAAACACCACGTTTACTCTCAATTTATCGCGTGACCACTTTTGCATGCACGCAAAATTGTGGCCATAAACTATTGAAAACGTCTCGTTAACCATTACAACAACAATAGTTCATTCAATCAATCTGCCCAGAATCTCTGGAGTGTCACGCATGTACTGGCGCAGATTACTTTCTCGTCGAACACGCCCACGAGAGGCAGAATTTTGTGAGCGGTTTGTCCATGTTTGTTTTCTTTTTACCCTAAAACAGCCAAATCTCTTCTGTGTTTTTCTATCCTATCTATCCTATTACCGTAAGAATGAATTACCTAATTGGATCTCTTCTGTATGATACTGGTCGACGGAAGTATACGCGACACGCGATTATACCCAGTGCGAAGA
>Ga0099812_1030219_pt1 | contig 9688 bp, 9 predicted proteins | sample DipCnscriptome_3_FD_81134 | JGI IMG/M metagenome (GOLD analysis project Ga0099812, IMG submission 81134) | Coral microbial communities from Puerto Morelos, Mexico - Diploria C C metatranscriptome (Eukaryote Community Metatranscriptome) | ecosystem: Host-associated > Invertebrates > Cnidaria >... | reverse complement strand
GGGAGGTGTTGACTTGAACGACCAGCAAAGAAATTATTATGCTGTGGGGCGCAAATCGCGTAAGTGGTTCCGTTATTTGTTGTGGTTTCTCGTCGATGTGAGCTTTGTCAATGGTCACATTTTGGAAACTGAAGCAGAAATCATCGCTAAGACCACAACTGTAGTTTTCCGTCAAGTTGGCAGAGACACTTGAAGGCCACATGACTGGTGGACACTGGCCTGTAGAAACCTCTAAAGGACATTAAAAGCATTGCTTAAAGCATAAGCAACAAAGTTTTGCCACATAGCTTGTAGAGCTTGTGCGAAATGCATTTGCCTGGATGTATTTTACATTCAAACTTTGACAATATGTTCTTAGAAAACCAGCTTGTAATTTAGTTAGTGCTCACTTAGTGTTTGGGAAGGGCACGTGACTGGGACACTGGCCTGTAGAAACCTCTAAAGGACACTGCAAGGGTTAGGGTTGCTTAAAGCGTAAGCAAATGGGGTTTTGCCAAATGGCTTGTACGGCTTATGCGAAACACATTTGCCTGGACGTATTTTGCATTCAAACTTTGAGAATACATTCTTAGAAAACCAGTTTGCATTATTCATTAAGACTGATAAATTGCTTATCACTTGTGTGTACTTATAGATAAAGATGGTTCAGCCCTATAAAGAGGTTTGGTGGCGCCTTAAGATAATAAAAGCCAATCATCAGCTTTACCCTATAGAATGGAAATAAAGTCAATCAAATGTTTTTACTCAGGAGTAGTTCATTGCTCGCTTGGCAGCAAGTACTCTGGTAATCTATCTACAGAATATTTACTAATATTTATAATTAGGCTTTAACCTCTGAGCAGCACTTTAGCAATGTTTAATTGTTTAGCTTTTCTAAAGGCAGCACATAATTTCACTTGGTCTTTAGCAGATTCAGGAGACAGATTCCAGGGCTCGAACTTAACTTTTGAAGTTAATAGTCAAATGGCTAGTACATGGTCAGGATTCACTAGCCAAAAATGTGTTTCTACTGGGCAAGTGTACAGCACAAAACAGTCATTTTTATTTATTAAACAAACACGGGAAAATGTAAAACTGCTGTTGCTATCAAACTGTAATCAATTTATTATACAACTGAACATAAAATGCATTGTATGTGGTCATGTTTAAAACACCAATTTGTTATTCCAATTAACTCAACAACAAGAAACCCAACTGTACAGTACTTATTTCTGTGACAACTAGCTGCAAACAGCAGCTGCTCGTTCACCATGCCTAGTACCCTAGTAGTGTCCAGTATTATAAATCAGTTAATTAGTTCTTCCCAGATGGTAGGAAATGATCATTGAAGGCATTGATTAGTTCTGACTCCTCCGGTCAGCAGCCGCAACACAACGAGTATGACCAGTTGAAGCTTTGTGGCTTCTCACAGATTCTATTTTAAAGTTCTGACTGCCAGACATGAAGGTAGAGGATGAGCCACTGCAAGTTGTATTGTCTCTACAAAATTTGCAGAACATTCGGTTTGCTTAGTACATGAGCCATGGAAAGTCTTTCAGCCATGCCCGTACAAATTTTCGTTTTGATGAAGTTTGAGATGTGTTGCTTCCAGAATCATCGATTCCTCTCTTTGAAGCAAAAGTTGTAGATGTTTGAGATGATTCAGATGATTTTAATGATGACAGAAAATGCTCTGATATCCATATTAAACGAGAGCAATCACGCGTGGTGATCGTAGATTTGCATTTCAAGATGGCGGACAAGCATTTTTTTGATAGCATTGCATCATGGGTATATGACTTGATCCCAATGTTTCCTCGATCAAGCAAATCAATATGGCGGCGAATGAACACGAACTTGTAACGAAATAAAGAATTATTTTTCTTTCTTTAATTCATGCCAGTTGTTGAAATGAAAATATGTTGAAAAGGTTTGAAGACTTAATTTATTTATAGGGGCGAACATTAAGTAGCCAAGATGGCTAGCAGATGAGGAAAATCCACTAGCCAAAACTCAAAATCTACTGGTATTTGGCTAGTGGACCACCGCCAAGTTCGAGCCCTGGATTCTTGTCAATAAATACTGTCAGGAAGCAGGCGCTTTTCAGCCATTCTTTCTCTTGAACCACACTGAATCACAGTCACTGGTCCAGGGCGACGTGGTTTCTGCATTTCTTCTTCATTCGATGTTGATAGTGTGCCCACAATTGGCTTTCCTGTACAATGAATGAGCCGCATGAAATTTGACATCTGGAGGCGCTCCAAGCTCAGTCAAGACTTGCTTCAGCTTCTGAAAACATTCTTCATTTGTCTCATTTGGTTCTTCTGAGATATTATAATAATGTGAATTTTCCCTTCTCGAGTAAACCTCCTGTTTTACCAGTCGACTCCTTAGGATTTCAACCTCCTTCTCTAAAGCATCATTTTTTTTGCGGTGCTATCAAGTTGCTCTTTTAGCAAACCTCATGGTCGTAGTGCCAGCCAGCGATGGCTTTCCACGAACATTGTGCAGGAAGAGCCGGACTTGCATGTTCTAATGAGATGGGACAAAAGCCTTTACCATCTTCTCCTTGATATTGACTTCCTATTTCCCTCACTGCTAGAAAGATGCGATTGTGTACAAGTTGCTGATCCTCACCTATCGCCAATTTAGCGGCGTGTGTGGTTGGACTACGACCAGGCTTTTTGCCAACACACAGCAGCAGTCAAGCTCATCAACTGGTTGGCAATGAATGGCCAACTTTTCAATTTTCATGTAGCGGAGCGTCTTTACGAAACAGACTGAACAGCCATCACAGTGAGTCATCTGAGCCTTCGGGAGCGCCAGCTTCTCAAGTTATTTGCAGATCGTGGAACAAAGGTCGCTGTTCAGCCCAGTCACCTCTATGCTGTTTCGCACATTGTTGCAGCCTGTGTGGTGCTTCCCATCGCTTCGTAGATTCTTTTCGACATGCAGAAACTCAGGATAAGGGCGAGTGTAAACACAATCTCCATCCCCAGCACCAACTCATCATGCTAGCTCAAAAGCTAGGCGTCAGTAAAGACTGCGTGTTCTTTGTTCGCCTTCCGTTTGCCTCCCCCCTTTTGGGTAATGTTGCAGTTCCTTGACCAAATCAAAGGACCAAAACCTCTAGCAAATACAGAGATAACCATCTCTGTGAGTGAATTCATATTCATTGATACAGTTAACCTATACATGTACATTATTGGTTTGGTTTACAATTTTTTTTATACAAATAAAAAACATTTTCAAAACCATTCTAATTGTTCATGTTGATAATACACCACTTAAGTGTTAATTCTGTTGATGTTACTGTAAATAAAATGGAGTTCTTTACTTCCAATAAAAATGTTTAGTTCAGTTTATTATGTATATTATGTTGAGTCTATTTATGTTTCATTATAATCGTAAGTAGTATGTATCCACTCTTGCAGAAAACTTCAATACCACAGGTAAGATATTAATTTAATGATTTATCTTAAGTTACATAACTCAACACAAAACATGGATTTCTTGTTGCAGTTTCCCCCACATCAAAGCAACATGCAGCAAAAAAAGGCAGTGGACACATGTACGCTTTGTGCACCTTTTTTTTGTTGTTATTACTGCAGGAACCAAGAAAAATCAAAGAAGTGGGTGGAAAGGAAAGTTGAATATTTCCAGTGCAACAGATGTGGTACCTACAGACCATGCCAGAGTGGAAAAAAACATCAAAAATCCTAAAGTAAACCAACAGTAGCTATGTTTATTATTAAGGCCATACAATATATGGAAGGCATTACCCTGTTAACTGTTTTGGGATAGTGGTTATTACATTTAGATATTGCAGTCTGGTATTTTCTTCGTTGACACAAGATTCACTTGCTGTGATTCAGTACCAGAAATACGAAATCTGCCCTAATTACCATTGCTATTGTTAATGAATTTATATAGCGCATCTTCTATATACATATTCAAATGCGCTTTACAAGCAAGTGATCTATGGCCGAGATCAGACATCAGCATATACAGGTGCCCCTGGCAGCCACTATCAGTCCATTAGCGATCTCACCCAGCACATTAAAGAATGAAATGAGGCCTGACCACAACACTGGGAACTATATGCCCTACTATTTGCAACAAGTGTGTGGGTTCTTTTACGTCCCACATCATGAACTCAGTGACACATCGCAGTGTACCCGAGGTGACAGATGTAATCAATAAGTTTGTTTTTAACTGGAAACTGCAAGATTGAAAGGAATTGCACATCAACTTGAATGTTAAAGAATGTTTGTTCTCAATGAACCTGACAAATAGTTCTGTACTCCTTGCGAAACAACCTTGATACCACCAAAGAAATCCCCTAGATTGCAATCTGGAAATTGAAGTGTTGAACCATGACTAAGGCATTAGTCACACTTGCAATAACTTAAGCACTGTGAATAGTTCACAATATCGAAGGATTGCTAGCTTAAGAAATTAACAGTAAGTTGTACCAGGAATTTTTTACACTGATAAGGAAAGTTTAACATTGGGTATAGAGTGAAACATGTATTGATTTTTTATGTTGGGTTTTTTTTACAACAGCCTTTTTAGGAAACCCTTTGTCAAGTTTTCAGATCTTGTAGTTCTTTTACATTCACTTTAGCTAAATTTACCAACAAATTCAGAGAGTTATGTCAAAATATTGAGAATTTGCATGTCAAATTAAAAGTTCCAGTTTTAAAGTGAGTGACAATACATAGCATTAACGCACAAAGCATGATCATGTGTATTAGTATTTCTGCTTATTTTTATATTCTCAATATTTTTCTGAAGAAAAAATAACCCAAAGCTCTTGTCAAATTGAATAGAGTTTCATGCCAATAAACAAGAGCTAGCAGATTTGCTCATATTTCATGACAAGTCAAGGGTTTGTGTATCTTGTGAAGCAGTCTCAAAGCTTTCCACAAGAAGCCTTCCATGTTGCTACAAAACCAACTTTGAATCTGGATAGAAAAACAACAGGAGCTACCACTGGCTACAATGTAATTACCTGTAGCCAACAACAACTTGCATTACAATTTGCAACTACACTGTACCATGAAGAAAAGATTGAAGAAACTTGTCCCAATTTGTAACACTGATTGCTTCATATCCGCATAATGGCAGATGTCTACAACATCGAGCAGAAGTTTAAAATAATACCGGCCAAGAGGTTTATCATTTTGTAAAAAATAAGGCTGTCCCCATTGGAAGCTGTGAGGGATATTTTATTTCTTTGTTATTGATGACTACTGCCTTCCTAATGGTGTGCTACAGAGTAAGAGTTGACACCAGCAACCACAAGCAGCTTTCTGACTATAATTCTTGGATATCCTGGGACAGGTATGTTTAACTCTTCAACATAGTTTTACTCCACCTAGTCACACCAGTAAGTCTCTTGTGCTTATATTGCTTTAGCCGCATGCTAAATGGATAGATTTCAATATCGTTTTTCCTTCTTCCAAACCATTCAGCTCGAACATGTTCCTTTTCTATCAATACACCACCCAGGAACCACTGGAACAACTCACTCTCAATGAATACATAATTAGTGAGACCACCTCCTCTGGCATCGTCTTTACGACCAAAAACAAGGCCATGATTCGGTCTCCTGAGGCCTCTGATATAATTAACAAGCTCCTCAAGTCGGATGAGATATCCAGCTTCTATCCAAACATTTCTCCGGAGAGAGGCACTCATACCACTACTTAACAGAGGACAGCAGAATCATACCTGTGAATACACTATTCTGTCTCCTTGCCTCTATGAAACTGAAAAACATGGCCAAAATAATTCCTCACATGGACCAAGGACAGGGCCTGGTGGACAGAATTCTTTTTGCCATCCCGCTGGTGTTCCACCCGACATTGTCCAAAATGGCTGCCACCAATCAACTAGCCACCAAGGTTGTAAGTGACTTCCAGGAACTTTATCAAAACATAGATGACATTGAAAACACTGAATTCACCTTTGATGAGGAAGGCCGACAACTTCTCAAGAAAAAAATGGATTACTTTGTGGCAGAAGTGAACAAAGCAGTTAGAGAGGGAAAAGTTTAAGTCAAAGACGCCTGTCTTTTATCATGCAATGAATGAGCTACTCGCTGGTGTACCATCTACACAACCATCATCAACAATTACCAGAACAACCATGGATAATACAGCAGCTTTCATGAATCAAGCTTTGATGTTGAGCTTTGTGCCAAGTTTTCCCCCGGAAAAGACAACCATTATTATCAATATACGCGGCCAAATTGAAAACCGCCCTCTTGAAAACACGCGCTTTGCGGGCCGCAAATGACTCCTAGCGGGCCGTTAATGCATTAACGGCCCTGCAGCTGATTAGCTAATCATTGTTACCAATGTTTTTAAAACTAGATTACATTTGACATTTTATTGTAAAAAAGGAATTTTATTTGGCTCTTGTTTAGCTGATTGTATTGTAGCAACAACTTTCCATACCATAGTTTCATGCTACATCTCTGTTACACATTTTTTTCTTATTAAATGAATTTGTACGATTTGGCCTTGTGTATTGATAATAATACAAAAATCGGTCATATAGTTTATTTGTGTCCCTCGTAGCATCATTTGCGCTCGGGCGCAAATGATGCTACTTGGGCCACAAATAAACTATATGCCCTCGAAAAGTCATGTGATTGTCCTATTTACGGAATACAACAAAAGGGTTTGGCAATTAAATGGTTTTCTAATGGGAGCTGTCAAATGCATTCACGCCACAAAGTTCTGGATTCACCGTGGCTTATGAAATCCTTCACAAAACATTTTTACCTGTGATGGGATTCATTTAAACGTTTAAGGCTATCAGGCGCTGTATATAAGGTTACAGAAGATCCATTTTATTCGCCCTGAAGTGAAAGAGAAATTAGATGTCCACTAGTTACCAGACTTCTTATGGAAAAGATCTCTCAGCCATTTTAATGGCGACTCAGTGCTTTCCAGTAGTAAGCTGTTATGTCTGATTGCGGTGGCCTGGTGTAGAAAATAAACTAAGGCAAAAAGTCAAAATTCTGTGTTTTCTGAGCTTTGAATAGATACCAAATATATGTACCTCCCTATATTTTGTTATATAATTCATGGAAGAAACCACCTTTATAAAACGATTGATCTTTAGTAGTGCAAGCTTTGGTTGACTTAAAAAGCTGAGGTAAGAGTAATTATTTTATTTATTTTGCTTAAAACCAAAACAGTAGAACTACGCACAAGGCATTCATCTTGCAATTCAAATGCTCAATAGTTCAAATCCTTCGCTTTAAATGCAAAAAAACTTTTAATGAAAATTACTCATTTCCGCCTATAGTTGAAAACTGTGGCCTTGGCAAATAGTAAAGCAAAGGGCTGCTCTTCGACAAGAATATTTGTTGAAGAGTAAAGAACTTAATTCTCTGACACTGAGAGATTTAGAAAGAATGATAAACTTGATTGGTTTTCTGAGAAAGAAGGATCCTTCAAAGAAGCCATTGGAGTGGATGGGGCACCATTTGGCAAATGGGATGAGTCCTGAACGTAGGGCCAAGAGTGGCTAGCCCAAATGAAAATTTTTTGTTTGGTGCAAAATGCAAAGAGGATCATCCAGTTGTTGAGCCATTTACAATGCAGATATCTTCTAAAATATCAGCAATTGAAAAGGAAACATATACCATTTCAGGAAAGTTACTGCAGTAACCTTTCACAAAAGATCAGCAGCCTGTCAGAATTGTCCCCAGATCATGCTATGGCAAGGTATTTGAAGGCCCTAGAATGTGATGTTAAGGCTGGACAAGTCAAGAAACAACTTGGAAAGTGGATGGTAGAAAATAGATCAAAAGACAAACACTTTTCTTACAGATTCACTGGAAAAGACTCCAGATGGGTTTTACATGGATTTATGTACCTTGTGGATGCTATCAAGGGGAATTCAGATGACCCTTAATTACTTATGAAGCTTTCATTCATTACTTTCATTACAGTTGAGTTGAGAGATTGTTCCTCCATATTTTCAATGTACCATGTTTCTCCTCAAGACATTGAAAATCTCAAGGGGTTAGCACATGATTACTTCACAGCAGTCGCACTGTTCACTGGATCTGTATCAGGAACAGTTTGGAGCATTGGAAATTTGGCTCCTGTTCACACTTGGTGGGTATTTGACAGGTATGGAACAGGTTTAGGCCTGAGCACAATGCAAGGAAGACAAGCCAAGCTTGTTCAAATTGCTAGCTATGCTAGAAACAGTCTCTTCAGGGAGCACTGGAATAAAGTTTTTAGGCATGATTTTGTTAGCAAACTTTGGCTTCCTCTTCAACAGCCATCCCTCGTGACATATCATCACGCTTGGTCCTGTATATTTACGTTTTTATATGTCTACAATGTTTCTCTACAAACAAATTCTTAGCACTTAGCAATTTGAAATATCAGTATGGAGAATTTGTTTTCAAGGGGTCTGATTTCAATTCCAGCAATTTAACTTCATCCCAATGAAATTCAACAGTATAACAATATTAATGCAACAAAACATGATTACACAAATATAGAACCGCTTAGCTACATCTGTACTCTAGTTATTGTACATACAGTACTCTTTAACATATGAATATGTTAACAAATAGGCTCCACCAGAAAATCATTTCAATTTTAAATACTAATCAACCATGGAATCAGCGAACCACTAATTAATTGAATAGTTAAAATGAGAAGAGAAAGAAAAAAAAAGACAATTCTGTATTTATGAGAGAAATATTCCTCCGTTGTTTAATTTTCAAAACTTAGAAAATTAAATCAATTTGTAGATTCCACTTTCATCTGTGAGCAATATTTTAATTGGAACAGATATAAGATTTTTGATCTAGTGCTGAATGATTCCAAATGCATTCCAGTATCCATAGTCAAAATTTAACTGTAAAATTTCTTCTTTTGGATTGTATTTCGATGTTCCATGCTTCCTGTCATCAACAATGAGCTTCACAACTCCTTTTCCATCTGCAAGCTGCTTCTTAAAATCTCCACAGTCGTTGAATTCATAAACAGAAGACATAGCCTTCTCAACCTTCCAAATCTTTTTGTCACAGAACCAGATTTCTCCACATATTCAAAGACATGGATCTGGCGAAGCTTCTTAAAGAAATCAAGACAAAACTTCAGCTTCTCCAATTTAAACAAAGCAAAGGAAAGGGCATTGTTGAGAAAGGGAACACTACAACTCTCAAGAGGCATGTGGACGCATTGGTGGTGATGGCCAAAGAGGTGGACGAAATTAAGGTGAAGATTGAAGAGAAAAAGCTGGAAAAGGGCGATTCAATGGATGAGGTAGGTGGCTGGAGTAGTGAAATAGATGCGAAAATTGAGGGTGTGGATGTTGAGATTGAATAATAATCTGAAGAAATGCCCGAGTTAAATGAGACAATTAGTTAATCAAAGGCCTCTTTGAGGCTACGACTATTTAATTTTGCATGATGAAGTACATGCATCAGTATTAGCAGAAAACATGAAAATATTTTGGCTTTGTTACAAAAAAAATTTATTTCTTCTGTCCATTACTTAAACCTCTGAAAATCACGACCTTAATCAATGTAGGACTGCAATACTGTAGGACTGCAATACAATAATGCATAACGCTTTAGACACATACACACTTTGCAGACTTATGTGTTACGTTTACTCAATGCGTTGGTATACTGTATTGAAAAGCTGGGAAAGCATGAAGGGCG
>Ga0099812_1088568_pt1 | contig 9979 bp, 3 predicted proteins | sample DipCnscriptome_3_FD_81134 | JGI IMG/M metagenome (GOLD analysis project Ga0099812, IMG submission 81134) | Coral microbial communities from Puerto Morelos, Mexico - Diploria C C metatranscriptome (Eukaryote Community Metatranscriptome) | ecosystem: Host-associated > Invertebrates > Cnidaria >... | reverse complement strand
GCCCAAGCTGGTCCAATAGTCTGAATGGAATGCTTTTAATCTTGACATAGGATTTACGCTGAAAGGCCTAACAAATACCATCAAAATTCTTTATTAATTACATCTTATGGGCCTTTCAGCGCTAGTACCAGAGATCCAAATTATGAGGCTAGATTCAGTCCCCACATAAGACCCGAGAATCCATCCCGCCTATCGATCTTATCTTCATTCTTCTACCTTGGTCCACGTCCAGATTCTAAGGCGGGTAAGTAGTCCTCACGCATAAAGTCACTAATTCTATCCTGCGGTTAGTGTCTCACCTTCGGATTCTATAAAGCCAGTCAGTTTGTTACCCGAGTCTATTGGTCCCTTTCACATTAACATTAATAATATAAGTAATAACAACTAATAAGAAACCAAAAGACGAGGACAGAACACATTATCTGATAAAGATGCAAGTAATAAAATAAGAAAATTCCTTGTTACCTTTTGGATAAAACACCAGGTTCTTGAGCTCTGAGGATAGTCTGGTCGTCATTCCACCGGTCCCTCCTGTCACCCTCCATATACCGTCCACCTACAATAAGCTCCAAAAATAATAAATTTTATTTAGATTTCTTGGGCTTATTGGATGGTTGGTGGACGGAGGGAGGGACCCAAGAAACCCACACAAAACCAATAAAACTTACATTTTATTTTGGTTTTCTTTGGTTTCTTGCATGCCGTCGCAAGCGGGAAAGACCCCAATAAATTGTAATTTTTTAATGAATTTTTATTGGATTTATTGGGCTTTCCTTATTTCCAACAGACGAAGGCTGAAGGCAGGGAATGAATCACCAAAATATTATAGCGAGAGGAGAGAACCTGACTGGCCAAGAAGGAAAGCAAAGATTACACCTTCAGAATCCCTTCCACGGGGGCGTCCATGAGTGAATAAAAGATAATATTAATCCTATAGACGCCCCCGGTACAAGTATAATAATAACAAAAGTAATATCAGATACAAAGAAAACTATAAAAACTTATTATTTCTTATATAATTCTTAGTGTTCACTCGCCCGGCTGGTGTAAGAAAAGGCCAAAGGAATACAGCCGGCTTACAAGATTCATTTTTATTGTCTTTTATTGACACTTATTGGGCCCGAAGGCACTTGGCGTGGACTTAGAATATCCTAAAGAATCCCAAAAAACCATCATAATTTTGTATTAATATCCTTGGAATAGCGGGTTCATCTTCAGGAAAGACAGGCCAGCGGTAGGATAAAAGAGCATAAGATCCAAAATTCCAAGCTTTTTTCCTTTCAATAATATCCGCCCGCCGTAGGCGAGAGATGGCGGAATGAAGGCACGCCCCAACTCAAGGGCGAATGAATAAAAATATATTGTGAGTGTGAAGCAGCTTTTGCCATAGAATTCCTTAAAAACTATAAAAATAATAACTTTTTTATTCCTTAAAGCTGCTTCTACCCACGTGTGCTCCCTTCGGTCTCTTGGAAATTCCTTGATTGGTGGAAGAAAGTCTAGGCCGGAAGGACCAAAGATTCCACCAAAATATTCTGATTTTATAGTGACGGAAGCTAGGACGACTGCAACATTCCTTGAAAATATGAATTAATTATTGTTTTCTGAGATGATTTTTGAGTGAATTTACCCTTCTATTAATACAAATTCCTATTTTATTTTTATTATAATGAATTATTTATGGAATTTGTAAGGTATTTTAAGAGTGGAAACAGAAAGTCAAAGAAGATTTTGCAGATATAGATTGTATATGAAGGGAGAAGATAGGAGGGGTATGAATGAAGGGCGGATAAGGCGCTCATGGTCAGTCTAAGATTGTATCATTCAAGATTCTTGCTAGGCTAGGTCTAACCGCCTTATACATATAAAAATCAATAGTAAATTTTAGTTTTTACATCTTTAATAAGCTTCTTAGAAGTGATCCTAAAGACAGAAGTAATTTGTAATCCATTCTATGATCTTATCTGGACGTTCCTGAAGGTTGAAAAGGTTCTTAGGTGGTGTCCTGTGCTCCGTGTAAAATCTGGTCCAACTTTCCAACCGATCCTGTGTTCCATGTCCTAGAGATTACCAATAAAATCATAATTTCCTGATCATATTTTAAGGATTTCTGGGACAACATGCAAGCCATTCCAGGAATAATATTATTTTTGTTATTAGGTGGTTGTACGGGTGTGTAGGCGAGACATCGTATAATGAATCACTTTATAATTCTCTGTTAATAGTCTCGCCTAAACACCAACCACCATAATAATAAATAAAATAATTCACTTACAAGGGCCCAGCCGTAGGAAAGGAATGTATGCTGGGCCCACATATGATGGAAAATACAATAAATGTAGATGTAGGAAGGGAGTGAGCAAGCCATTTTCAAGAAGAATTCACCTTATTTTTGGCTTGCTAGTGACTCACTCCCTCCCTTCATCCTTCCCTCCTTCGTCTGTTGGTCCATTCTTCCTTCCGTGTCTTGGCTTTGTCCATATACAATATTATAATAAAGCCAAGACAAAGGACCAACAGACGAATCAAGTAAATATAAATAAAATAGTTGTTACGGGGGGACTTGGGGGGCATGTACTCGGGTGGCCCCCACCATAAGGACAAATAAACAAAAGATGAATCAATAATGAATGGTGAATGAGTTTAAGGATAAGATGCCAGGTACATAGAATTGATAATGAAAGAAGGAAATATTAATAGTAAATAATATAAGAAATAATAATAAATTAAAAGATTAATCCTTATAAATTTAATAAAGATTGCATGTTCATTCACCTCTAGATCTAGGATGTGATTCTAAGGTTAGTGTTGGCAAGAGCCTTGACCCGTAATACACCTTATAATTACCCATCAATAACTTAATAAATTCCAAGAATTATTGTTGAAAATGAGCACCAGATTTTACCCGAATGACTTCCCACATGTAAGCCGAGAGACTGAGGATGGACCCGCTATTGTCATTTCTATAGACTTATCCAGTTGGCACGGAATGGTTGAAAGAAGCTTCAGGAATAAAGAAAGTTCCTTATAAAATCCCTTAATTCTATTTATATTTACGTTTGCTGGGTTATTTGTACTAAAATGCCATTAAAGAAGGCCAGCAAACGGACCATAAGACAAGGCTCTAGTAAGAAACCTAAGGTATATTTTAGGCCAAAAGAGCCAAAGGAATTAATAAAAAGTGAATTCTTTCATGAATGATTCTATAGTGACTTTTGGCCGTATAAAGCTTAAAAACTATAAATTAATTATATGTTTCTATTATTGACCATTCATTCTAGGAAGTGATTCACCTTATAATAACTCATCAGAATTAATCTGTCGTAACTTTATGGCTTGTACAAGAGCTTAGAATGTGATGTCGCAAGCATTAATCCGTAGAAATCTTTACCAACTTTTCCTTTCACATAGTAATCCTTAGGTTTGGAGTGTAAGAAACCCTCAAAAACCATTCATTTTTTCATTTCTGTTTCCTATCATGTAGGCTCTCGCTCTAGTCGGTTCTTATTCTCTTTAAAGGAAGGTTGCCACTCGGTCGTAATAGGTGCAAAGAAGTCAATAATATTATCTGGGTTGTAGGTGGGTGAAGGGGTTTCTCCTTTCATGTGCATCCCGTGGACTGGTTCTCAAGCATAATAGCAGGATATAATCATTAATTTCCAAGATTTATTCAGGAAAGACAGGCAGTTTGGACCTCTCGCATATAGTCAGGACTTAGAATCCCGTATTATTTCTTAATTATTACAGGCTTTTCCTCTTCTCAGGACCTTTCAGCCTCTTATCTTTCTATTGATTTTATAAGGAATAACATTATTTTCTAGAGATTTTTAATAATCCTTCATAAAATCTTAAATTCATATTATTTCCTTATGTTTTCTATCTTAATAATCTACATTTAATATATATTTACAAGGCTTTCTATAATAAAATAATATGAATCCATAAGAAATAATCATAAAAATATAATCTGGAATAACTAATGAATCCACATATAATATTCTATTTATAATTACCTTCACAATAGTAATAACCTTATAATATGGGATAGAAATGAAGAAATATAAGATTTACAATATTCTTTGCTCTTTACTCGGTTCCTATAGACGGAGGGCCAACGGCCTGCATGAAAGACATTAAAATATAATTTGTATTTATAGTAGAAGAAGGAAGAATAAAGAAAATTTAATTGATATTTTCTTGGATGTGACCCTTTCTCTCAGGACTTTTAGCGGTTTCCCTGTCCAAATACACTAAATAATATAAAATTAAAAGATTTCTTATGTGGAGTGCCTGTGAAGGAACCTTTAGGACCGAATGATCAACCGTCTATTCACCACTTATTAACCTTAAAATTGCCAGTTTTATATGATTGACATTACTTTTTACATTTCTGTGGGATACTTGGCTTACCTTTTCCATCCACATCAGGCGTGAGAACCTTACCAGAGCTCATAAATATATTAAAGTTTTAATGATTTAGTTTATGAAGGAAGTAAGAACCTGTAACCCACCTTATCCGACCTCTCGTTTCCCTCGCAAGGATCTTGAATGTAGAATCCTGTCACCATAGAAATCGATAAACGTGGAGGCTGAATGTAGGGTGAACGGTTAGACCAAGATATGAGAATAGATTGGGGTGACCGTGCACCAGCCTCCCACATACGACCAAAAACCAAGAAAATATTGTATTTTTATTGACTTTTGGAGAGTATGTGGCTGGTGTAAGAGCCTCCACGCATGAAGTCGGATAACAAGTTATAACCTTTCCATTGGGTCAAGACATGAGGACTTCTCCCCTGACAGTATTCTAAGGTTGAAATTTCCTGATGTGACTGAAAGGTTCCCAGATTCTATCCTCCAAGGCCCTGGCTAGTGTAAAAGTCAATTATTTTTCTTATTCCTCTTGTGCCAGGGCCTTATAAATACATAAAATCTTATTTTTGTTACTTGGAATGTCCTGGAAAGATATAGAAAGTGTTACACCAGAAACTAAATGTCAAGGAATTTTCAAGTAACCGAGGTCCCGTCATATACGATAGAATGCTTAGAAGGTATTATAGTAGGCCCGCCCAATTATCTTTATGCTTCTCTTACACGGGCGGGGGAATGACAATAGGATTACCAGACGATTCAACCGTGAAACCTGAACCTTGTGATTCTTAGTGTGAGGAGAGCCCAACCACCTGATTCATATTTTATTATAGTTTTTTATGCTATTATTAAGGGAAAACAGGTGGTTGGTGGTCATATTTAATAGATTTAACCGGTGAATGACCTTTCCTACCTATACCCAGCATTAATTGTATGATCATATCCTGGTGTAAGAGTCCACATATAATTACCGGTTCATCTCGTCTTACCTGCCCCAGGGTCTTCCATCATACCAATCATCAAAGAAAATAATTAATATTTTTAAGGTTTTTTAGAAGATTCCACATCCATTATTAATATATGATCATAAAAACAGATTATTGTGTGGGTACATGTGCAGGAATAATACTTGCTCCGGAAGTTACATTTGTATGAAATAAATCAGGATAAAACTATGAGGCAGGACTGGCAAATGTCAATCAAAATCTGGTTCATATTTACTGGCGAATACTATTGAAACACTTATTAAAATCTCCATCACATTCAGGATTCTTCTTCCGGATCCTACCGTTGGACCATACTATGATTACAAGCTTCATGATCTTATTTTATGATTATTAATGCTGTTAACCCACTACACTAGGATAATAAGTCCCAAGAAAAGTGTTAATTCTTGCAATTTATTTCTCCTTTAAGGACCATTCCGTTATCTTAGGACATCATATTAATAGAAAAGGCTAGTAAAAATTAATCTTTCTATAGTTTCTGGAGCGTTCATAATGAAAGGGAATGGTGGTAGGAATGCTGTGTGAACGCTCCATATAAATCTATATTATTTGTACTTTCATCTCGTAATCATAGGATTGGAAGCTCTCGCAAGGGCATGGAAAGGGCAAGCCCACGTATAATATTATTATTACTTTTATAATTCTTGTATCATTTGTGGCTTGTCCTTGGCCATTTCTACTTCTTTTATTAAGCATTCCATGTATTCGGCCGCGAGGAGTCCCATAAGGAATAGGATATGATTGTGAGGTTAATAAGATTCCTATAAAATTCCTGGAATAATTATTAGTTCTTGAAGGGTAAACAGACGTTAGGCGGGCCAGAAGACACCACATAATTAATTTCTTCCTTCACTTTCTTACCGCCTCTGGCCCGTTCCCTTCAGTCACATCTTGTATTAATCCATTTATAAATTCAATAATCTTTGTACCTTATAGGACTGGAAGATAGCGGAAGGGCCTAGGGCCAGAGAAGGATGAACTGGTGTATCAATCCCTTATTATTATTATGAAAATAAAAAGTTATATTATTTCTTATAGGGTTAACAGTGGTCACGCTAGTCCTAACCTTACAGTTGATCCAAAATTATCTGGTGTTATCCTTACCGGGCTATATGTTCACGGCTCCGAGATCCTAAAATTATTATCAGTTTCTTAGGCCGGCCTAATAACACAGCCAATAAAATAGCAAAATAATGAAAAAATAACAGATTTTATGCTTGTGTGTGGCTGTGTTCTACCTTCAATTTCTTATTGTGTTTACTGTGGGGCTGGGTTTAATCACCAAAAGTCACTTAAGATAGCCCCAGCCCCTACTAAAACACTAAAATATAATCTTATGTTTAATATAATCTCAAGAAAGAATCATACAAATAATATAAAATATATGAATTCATTAATATGCAAAAATACATTAAGATAATAATATTATAAGAAGATTACAACTAAGAAAATAATATTAACAAAAGATTGCAATTATAGACCAAAAGATTCCAATTAATTTCTTGTTTTTATGGGTTATTTGGGTGAATTAATAAGGATTTTACAGACAAAATAATAAGTTTTAATGGATTAATTCACCCAAACAGAACAATAATAACAAAATAACTTGAATGTTTACTCGCGATAGCGTCAACCGGCCATAGGATTACATTATGATGGTCGGGGCAGAGCCCAAGTCAGAGCCCAAGTGTAAGCTGTAGAAACTAGACCTCGGGCACCAAGATACGACCACAAGCTCCATTCAAAGGCACTTAAACACAGATTATTATTGAGAAGACACCAGCCTGATATCCTTAAAGGTTTCGGTCAAAGACACTCCATTCCAGGTATTATGCCCAAGAACCCCAAAATTAACAATTAAATTTCATTTTTTCATTCATTTTGGGTTCTTGGAAGGGACGGGAATAAGGAAGTTATTTGATGGGAAGATACGGTAGACGGGAGCCCCTAAGGAACCAAAGATTTAATTTATTTTATTTAATATCTGGGGCTCCCCTCAAGTTATTTTGGTAATGAATTGTAAGGTAAGTTCTAGGTGAGAAGGATACGAAAGGCATGAAAGATTGACCCGTAAGTTCCTTCCCCGGGATGGGGCCCCAGCGTACTAGAATCCATCAATAATAAATATAAAATCTGGGACTTTTGCTCATAAATAACCCCAAGTAACCCGTCAATTTACTAGAGATTTATACCGTGAGAATAGGAATGTAAATAGAAGATGAGATTTTCTGAGACGGAATGCTTTTGAGATGGAACTAAGATTATTTTTGAAGTTTCTTATCAGGTATTATCCCGTCCTAGACACTTCTTTGGCCTAAGATAACACTTTAAATTCATTTCTACATCATGTGCGCCCCGCGTGTACCAAGAGAGCACAGAAGACAAGAAGTTACTAGCGGGAATGATTCACCAAAGATTAATCTTTATGGGCCTTTGGCACTTATATCCCCTAAAGAAACAGCATTAATAAAGTCATCAGAATCTCGTCTCATTCTCACTCTCTATTACCTTAAATTATTAATATATTTCTATTTATTTGTGTCTTAGTGCCTTTCACTCGGCTGCGTCACTCTGTTCCTCCCGCGTACATAACATTAATATATATTTTAGGAATTATCGCGGGAGAAGCCTGTCACACTACCAAAACACTTATAAAAATCCATAATATTTACATTCCTTAAGAGTGGAGGGAGCCTGCATGCATGAAATAATCTGGTGTACACTTGGGTTAGGAACGGCCTATAAGAACACAATAATAATTTGTATTTTTCTACCGGTGTATCCTTGTGTCCTATCTTAACCTTACATTATGCTTCTAATTCTATGAGATTCTCTGGGCATAACTGGGTCACACATCATCCACTTATAAGTCTCCATCACTGCTCCCGACCTCTTCCATCTTAAAATCCTAATAAAATCCTGCAGTTTTTAATTGGTTCCTAACGGTTCCTTCGGATTAAATTGGTAATTATAAAGTCATTTTAGAGGTGAAAGAACATATAAAATTGAATTCTTATAGGATTTTATATATATTTAATATTATTTCTTTTATTATTATTATTATGTGTTCGTCCTTGTCCCTCCACATAATAACCTTTCATCCTTATACCAGCCATTAAGACTCTTGGATTTTTATAAGACTTTTAATGAATAATAATGGCTGGTAAAGATACAAATAATATAAATTTACTATATAATCATTAGGCGGGGCCTCTACAAGAGTCTTTTGGTAGCCCCGCTTGCCTGCATAAGTGACTTAGCCGCGTCCAGCATACCCTTGGAGAATAGTGTGGTGCTTGTGGGTCTATAGCGGGATACCGGATGGGAATGAACTGACCTTAGACACAGCTTATGATTGAGGATTTTTCCGGTAGAAATCTCTATTATTATGAAGGGAAAAATCCTTAATAATTGCTGCGTCAAGGTTCATTCACAAGATCCCGCTAAAGAAGCCACCACATTATTACTCCCTTCCGCCACCGCTCTCACTTAATAAACCTCCAAAGAAGTGTCGCAAGCGGGCCACATCCCCACATAAAATCTATATAAAATTTATATTTATTTTATTTGGATGTGGGTGAGGAAGGGTCAACGGCTGGTGTAAAAGACAAAGAATTTAATTGTTAATTATGCTAGCGCCCGTGGACCAGCCGTTGAAGGGAATTATAATAATAAAATACATGGAATAATTAATGCTTTTTGTGCATTCTCCGGGCCTGGGCGTAGCCCGGTTCACCCTCCCATAATGCCAAAGAAACCCACCAAAAAGACAAATAAAATGCAATATTTTTGAGGTTTCTTGGCAGGAGGGTGGGCCCGGTGAATGGAAGGGAGCCCAAGAAAACAAAAGATAATTGTATTTTTATGGGTTTTTATAGGTTCCTTGGGCTCTCTTGCGAAGGGTGGAATGATTATTGGATGAACTGACTAATACACCGGTAGGATAGGAAGGAAGAACCTGTTGTACCTTTCCCTCCATATAGTTCCCACCAACAAAAGGAATAAAAATAATAATAATTATATAGTTGGTGGGCGTGTGTCAAGTGAGTTCTGGTATCCTAAAAGTCCTGAAAACTGACATAGAAAATTCCTTGATAGTTATGTTAGTACAAAGAGCCTCCAAAGGTAGGAAACGGTCAACTGCAAGCTCCAAAATTCTATCTTTTATTGGGTCTTCTATGACGGGACAAGTGCCCCAGTTACAAGATTCCTTTCCTCCGGTGCGTCATCCTAATATGATTCTATGGTGAGGGTTAGCAGGAATTGTATTAAAAATCTTAATTATTTATTGCTTTTAGGAATGGGGCGAAGGACGACCACCAGACAGGCTCCCAAACTCCTGATCAACTTGCAAATTCCTTGAAAGATACGTGAGGGCCCTTGGAAGAGATTAAGACACGCGTGGATTCTAGTGACGGAAAGGACCTGAAAACAGACCACCGCAAGTCTCTCTCAAGGGTAAACAGGATATTATCACATCAAAAGTCTTTGCCAGTACAGGAATAATAACTCAGGTTCACTTTTCCTGCCAGGTTTTGGAATTGTAATCTTGGACAACATTCCTTGCCTGGCCTAGTAATCTCTATCTCAGGATTATATCT
>Ga0099812_1128069_pt1 | contig 10009 bp, 8 predicted proteins | sample DipCnscriptome_3_FD_81134 | JGI IMG/M metagenome (GOLD analysis project Ga0099812, IMG submission 81134) | Coral microbial communities from Puerto Morelos, Mexico - Diploria C C metatranscriptome (Eukaryote Community Metatranscriptome) | ecosystem: Host-associated > Invertebrates > Cnidaria >... | reverse complement strand
TCGCTACTCAGTTGACTCTTTGTTACTGCCTTCCCGCGAGCAACTTCAGTGAATGTCAACTGGGAGGATGCATCCGACAGCCTGAACAATACATTTTCACACTCACTACCAGCATCAGTCTGTAAGGAATGGAAAGTTTATCAAACGATTGATGGACTATAATCAATGTTCATAAAAACATACAGGGGGGATAAAAACGGCATTGAAACCAATTACAAACCCATGCATGGGCTTACAACCGGAATACAAGAGGTTTCCACATTTTGAAGCAACATATGTACACCGACTACAAAGTGCGAAAGTCTTGCCATCAGTGTTTGCGCTCATTCAAAACGGCGGGAAAAGCCGCTGCGCGCATCACGTGGGAGAAATCAGCCCACCAATCAGAGTTTTCCACGCGAGAACAACATGACGAGCTCATGTGAAGAAAATCCTGTTCACTGATCGTTTACAGCTTCTTTCAATATTCCTTCACACTCAGAGGTTTACAGAAACCACGCCATAAAATGCGAAGGCTGGCGAAGAGACTGTAAATGAAATCTAAAGCCTCGGGCACGAAATAAGGTAAAGGCTTAGGGAAAATGTAGGAAACGTCACTTCGTTCTAAAAATGTTTTTATGACAAGAAATAGGACATTTCTCAAACAGACAGTTTTCCGTCTAGCATTTCCTTCTCGGAAGTTCTTTCAGTTCTTGAGGACTAAACTAAATTAGTGTAAGAACAAATACCTTTGCCTTAGATTATCAAATACCCTATAAAAAGTGTAGAAAAGAAATAGGTAAAATATTTGACCGCATTTTACAGAAAATTCAGAGCTCCACGTTTCTTCTTCATACATCATTTGTCGTGTCTGTAAATGTAGCGGACCTCTATGTTCGATGTCTTGATGAAATCAGATTTTAAGGAAATAATATCTAGATCTCACATCATATTCTCATAAATGCGCGTTTTTCGAACCATAACGACACAAGAAATTTTAATTGATTACTTAAAAAGTCTCCGAAAATGTTATTGATAATAAACAATTAGAATAATCAAGGTCGAATTAGGGGTTAGCCGAAGGCTGAGGCTGATAACCCTTACGGGAACCTTGATTATTCCAGATTTCACAAAAACCGACTGAACGAAAAAAAAAATGGTCGCAGCATGTCATGCTTTTGCTTCTTCACTGACGGCAAGTGACACGAAGCGCGCGAAATTGACATGATTAGTAATGGTAATAGGACTGAGTGGAGTCCATCGGTCTGTAATAATCATACGAGTGATAACAAAATGAGACGCCCGCGCAGCGGGAGTCTGATTTGTTTATCACGACACAAAGTCTTATTACCAATTAATCATAAAACTTACAATTTCCGAGGAAGAAAACCCCAATATAGGAGTTTGTACACTGTTTCTATGGTGATTGATTGATTTAAACGACAACTTTAAATGTGATTGGTTGATTTAAACTACAACTTTGAATGTGATTGGCTTATTGAACTGTCCGATAACAAACTGTTCGATAACAAGCTGCCGACAACAAACTGTCCGATAACAACTTGACAAGTGAATTAGTGGAAAATAGGAGTTTTTTTAAACCAATCACAATCAACTAAATTGTAATTTTTATGATTACCCTTAGAATCATGCACCATGGTCATACATGACATGATTACCCCTTTATCTGGACTGTCCGTGACAGGATCATTGTATAATCTGCAGTTTTGATTCAATTATTTATTTATGTATGTATGTAAGTTTTTTAAATTTATTTATTTACTAGAATTTATGGCATACAAAAACAAAAGCCAAAGGATGAAATGCAAGAGTCAAAGACCCATATTAAAACTGGATGGCGTCACAGACGCTGATTTAGAAAATTCACTGTACTCTTTTGGCCATTCAGAAAAGAGATTATCATAGTGAATTCAATGCATAATAACTGACAATACAGCACTTCCATACAAATGCTCAGAAACCATTTTTAACCATTTTAAAGGTAAGCTGATACAAGCCTGATCTTTAGGTCTTTTGGATCCAGGTTCTCCATCACCAGGGAAAATATCCAACAGCTCTTCAGGTATGTCACTAATCACACAGTTATCTGTTGGGAGTTACAAAAACAATCGATAAGTTAACTAACTGAACAGAAGGCATATGTCTGCCAGATCTACCAGCGAGATATACACTTAAAATATCAAGTTCTGAAAAGCAACCTTCACTTGATCTGAGGATAAACTACAAACAAATGCAAACAGGTGAAGTTGCCAATGGATTTTTCTCATGTTACGCACTACTTGTAGTTAAATGATAAAACATCAAACTTCATCTTAGATCATGTCACCTCTCTGTCAAGGATTTTTTTTATCTGACATTATTTTGTGTGACAAAGAATAATTATTTGATTTTGCAGTTGGTCCATCCAACAAGATGATGGCCTTTAAAGAAAATAGTAGCTAATTTTTTGGCATACAACACATTTAAATCCTTTAACAGTGAACACTGGAACACTATTTTTAATGGGGAAATATAATATATATAATGTCCAAAGTTTATCTACCCTCGAAAAAACAATATCATTTTTTGGCAATTAAGTTTATCTTATGTAAAGGTGTCTTTCACCCACAAAGATATTTAAATTGATTTGCTATGTTATTTAAATTAGTGATCATTAAACTTAATAAAACTTCATGTCTCTTAAATCACTGAAATTTAGCAAAATCTGAAATTTACCCAAAACCTCTACGCTTGGTTTGCCACCTCTTTCAGACTAAAAGACAATAACACAAAGCATGTGAACCAGGTTTGATAAAGAAAAAAAAAGGCATGATAGAATACTCCCAGTATAATTCTGAGGATACCTACCTTCAATTTGTTGGCATGTTGCCCTGCTTTAAACCTCTCATTTTTGTTACTGTTGTCACCATTCCACTACAGAAAACATAATATGCTAAGTACATGTAGATATATCAATTGACATTCTTAGCAAAGCTGCAAAAGTCAACAAGAGTTTCTTACCAGCTTGTAAAGCGTTCTCACCATTCTCATGTGAATTACTGTAACTTTATCTTATGCCTCAGAGTTAGAATTTGGTCACAGAAGTCTCAGAATCCAAAATGAAAAGGTTAGGGATGCTTATCGTCTCGTTTTGAGGTATAAATCAAGGATTTTGGTCTCACGTGGGGCGTTCATGAGAAAGTACCAGGGTCCAGTCTACTATTGCAGGCTCCATTCATGAACAGCAGTTGGCAATAAGCCACTTTAAGTGGTATTCCTGGACATGACAGTATCACTTTGTTCTATTCAGCATCATTGACTATGTTTATGCCATGTCAAGTTTCTGTACAGTTAAAAACTCAGACGCACACATGCATACACTATGTGTGCTTTCACTATACCTGATAAATCTTCAATCCCAAGTCAATCAGGAAGACATCATCGTCATTCAAGTATTTTTTGGTCAACTTAACTTCCTTGAAGCTAACATTGTTCTGCAGGGACAGAAAGTTATAGTTAATTGTGTAGTTCCATAAAATATCCAAAACCGATACAACCTGAGGAAGGACATTTGCAATCTACATTTAAAAAACCAAACAGTTCTCCAAAACTATCATTCATAGCATTGATTAGCCTTTCACCTTATCCCCAGACACATGAATAAGACGGGGAGTGTACTTGACAGCTTCTACATGTCGGAAACCTGTTTCAGCCCTGCAAAACAAATTATCTACATATTGGTAAATATGTCCACGAGATTGCAACCATTTTGGACCTTTTGTACAGTCGAAAAAAAAAAAATGACAAAAATCACCCTCTGAAGGTATTGTGTAACCTTAATCATGTGCACTGAGACTTTCAAACATACATTCACTATATAATGAACTTGCATAATGTGTTTCATTTGAATTTTAGAATGATGGCATGGAGCCATTGAAATGCCATTCTTTAACAGCACTGCCTTTAATTCTTAATGCCTTTAGTGCCTTTAATCCTTACATGTACATGGATAAATTTAGTGTTGGGTAGATTCTAAAAACCATATGGAACACTTTCCCCCTGAAATTTATTTTACTTGCTCAACTGTGCAGTCTGAACATTTGATACTATGAATTTTCTTTCTAAAATAATGATCAAAAGCCAAGTGACAGTTGGCACAGCTATAATAATCTATGTTTGTGTGCATTGTTTGATTTTCAAATCGCTTGAAATTCATGCTAGTGATTGGACGAATGGCACAGGAGGAAAAATTGACAGGAGCTAAAAGTCTCTCATTCTCACTGCATTTCACTCACCCTCCCTTCATGAGGGCAATAGCCTTGAAGTAAGATTTAAATCGGCCAGACTCGTGACCCATGACCTCACGATGCTGGACAGGTTTATCATCCAACTATAAAAGTAAGAATAAGTACACAATTTAATTAAAAGTATGAATTCCCTATGACCTTCATTGCATGGATACTGGGTAGGAAAAAAAGCTACGTCTGATTGCCAGGGGCAAGTAAATATTTTGCTTTTGGCAAAGTGAATGAATTAAAAGTTTAATGGCCTATCAGCCAACTGAAATTAGCCTTCAGTAGTCTTGACAAAACAAGGCCAGTTTGAAAAATGATAATTTCCAGTCAGAAGATACATTAATGTCAGTCATAATTAGTATTGATTTAAGCTATTGTTGATGCAATGATTGCAAAATGTCTGCCTAGAAATGGAGCATCATGCTTTGTCTACTCTGATGAATAAATATGTTTATCTTTTGTCTGAAAGATCTTTATAGTCAATCAGCTTATGTTTGGTTTAGGTGTGTCCATAAGATAAGAGAACATTTGATTGTAGTTTTAAATGAATAAAGGGTGAAAGTTTCTAAAGAAACTGTGGTGCTGCTAAGTTGAAAATGTAAATTGAATGATTGTAGTTTTAGTCAGTCAGAGAAATCTACCGTTGTGTATGCGAAGAGGTTTCAAGAAATTAAACCTGGAAGGGAAAAGCTAAAGTGTGGGTTCCTTACTCATTCCACATATAAGTGGCACCTCTGACAGGACATTTTATCCACAACTATGGAACCTAAACTCAAGGCTCTTGATGCCGAACTTCAACTTTTAACTCTAATGCATGGCATGACTGATGCATTTGTGGAAAAGGGAAGTGATGAGAAAATAGCTTGCCATTAAGAAGCTTTATGAAAAATTGTGGCAAACTTGAGAAAGGTACATGTAAGCTAGAAGCGGAAGAAAGTATCGGGGCAACAATCATACAAACAATTGATGAAGTAGACTTGCAAGTAGCGGATTTAACTCGTTATCTGGAAGTAGTTGGAACTAAAGAGGACAACAAAAAGCTTAAGAGGAACCAGCTTTCCTTGCCAAAAAGTGGGAGGACGAACTGAAATTTGAACAGAAATCAAAAATGGAATTATTAGATATTATTAGATCAACCTACCATAAAGCCTCCCAGTAAGAGAAATGTGAAAATGCACTAACTATGACAGCACTTGGAGAGTAATGTGTGTGAAATGATTGATGATTTGTTCTCTACTCTGAGGGGTTACCAACGTGCTAAGATAATCTTGAAATCTAATCACGGGAGAACAAGTGCGATCATGGGAGCTTACATTGGTAACATCAATACCTTGCTGGTGATATCTGGAAGCCAACCAAATGAAATCCACAAGTTTTCATGATTGAACTATAATGTTTAATCTCTAGAGACTCAAGGTAAACTGCATGGTTGTTTATCTATGGTGTGTGTGTTTCTTGATAAGTTGCCCGGCATATTAAGGGACAGTACATTATTTATGATGATGACTGGGTGGGATAAAAAGTGCCCGGGCCATGAAAAATTTCTTTCCCAAAATGACGGGCTACGGGTTCTGAAAAAAAGTCCTTTAATATTCCAACAGTAATACACTTTGACACTTCAAAGTATTGATGCTGTTAAATATACTTCTACCGCAGTTATCTATATCAACTTTTTAATATCATATAAGCACGATATTTATAATGAACCATACTATCCTCGTGCAATTTGTTCTCTCTTAAATTACAAATGCTAATCATGAATTCTCAGAACAAAAACAATGTTTGCTTACTTTTCTGAATGTTAAAATATAACTCGGTAGTACACTGAGGAACATCCATGCTCCAGTGTTATAAAACTGACATACTTGACAGGCTGACTAGACACAAAGCAAGCAAGCGACAAATTGTGGTCTGTTTTTCAGAGTGATTGCGAGGAAGAGGAATTTTATGGTTTCAGTTGAGTCATCAAAAATGACTGAGGCATGTACAATTGAAATATGAAACAAAAAAAAAACTCCTCTCAAAACTCGAAACGAAACCCCATTTCCAGAATAAAATCAACACCGCCCAAACAACTGAAACAGAAGCATTGAAACAATCGAAGGAATCGAAACAACACAAAACGAGGGCTTCGACAAAACAATGACTCCTGGTCAGCTGACCCCCTACTGACCCCCTTAAAAATCATCAGGAAAAAAAATACAAAGCCCTCCACAAATCAAGTTCATAAATATCACGTTACCTGAAGTTCCAAGATGCTGGGCAACTTCTGCAAAGGTCCGACACCCATCCTCCTCCGCCACAAGCACAGGCCCCACTCACAGACAAACAAACACAAAACAAGTTGAAACATCAAGAACGTGCGACATATTCGTAGCCATTAAAAATAATTTGGTGAGGAAAACAACAAAGGAACAAATATAAATTACAAATGTATTGCAAAAAGACTTCTGGTTTGTGTATTGTGCAAGCGTGTCCCTTGCGTTAAATTTGTAATTTTTATTTGTTCCTTCGTTGTTTTATTTGCTAAATATTTTTAATGGCTACAAATATATCGCACTTTCTTGATGTTCCAACCCACCCTGTGCCTGTTTATCCGTGAATGAAACCTGTACTTGCAACCAAAGAAGAAAGGTGTCAGACCATTGCAACACCTGCCATTCATCGTAGAACTTTATGAACTTGAACTTTTTTGCCTGGAAAAAAAATTTCTGTTCCTGTGACAAAAGCTGAGTTCAGATTTGCTAGTCGCTCAGCAATATTGAGTCGAAACACGTTTCACAATACCATTTACCTTCAATAAATCTTAGCCATGGATATATTTGTTTCCAACTTGGCTGAAAATTTCTATTGCATTTCTTTTTCCCTTCATGGGATAATTTGTCGTCTCTTGAAGAATGTAATTCTGGCTGGGAATTATCAGCTGCAGAATGTTTTCTCGAAGGTTGTAGCGTGTCAAAAAACCTTGAAATCATCTTCATTTGCCGAGAGACTGACAGGTCGCGCACAAAAAAATCAAAGATGGCAGACCACGGTGGCTCTATCTCAGGTCCCTTTTGAGTTACATGGAAGCGAGGATGAAAGGCCTTTTCCAAAATGGCGTTGGTTTGCGAGTGGAACGTGGCTTAGATAGGAAGGATGCGATTTTCCTCATAGTACCACTTTAAACATTGACATCTCAATGTACTAGAGCCACTGGAAAGTCCGTGGCCAAGTTCACTCTCTTTGGGTGGACAATTATGTCCCCAGGAACAGAGCAAAACCTTGACAACATGTTCTTCGCCCAGATGACTTCAACCAGTTATGAAGAGCTCTGCTGCATGGATGTCCAGGGGCTCGAAGATAACCCAAATGGACATCAGAGCGTCGTGTATGAAGAGTTCATCGAACAGCTCAGCCACAGCCCTGAAGGTTGGTACTGGCCTTCTCTGGAAAGGGGATCATCCCCCATTACCCTCCAACAAGTAGGGAAGCTTGAATCAACTCAGAAAACTAGTCCAAGTCCTCTAAAACAACAGTGGCAGAAACGGGAGATTTCTTTACCAAAAGAAGTTTCCTGCCCAAGAGCTTTGACCAGCACCCAAGGACCAATTGAGAAAATTGAGCTCCATGCCTTCGGGGTCATAAGCAGAAAGGGCATCACCACTGCTGTGAATGCTGTTGTCAAACAATCAAGCACTTTAAATCAAGGACTTGTCAAAACAAAAGCAAGACAAGCAAAACAAGGCCTAACTATACCTCGCAGAGAGCTGGTCTCTTGTCACCTGGCTGTAAACCTCTTGAGGCACTTCAAGTTTTCCCAGTAACTTACTTACCTTGTTGGCTTGACTCACAGCAGCATTGCCTTTCATTGGATATTAGGTGAAGTAGACTACAAGCAGTTTGTGGCCGAGTACAGAAGATTAGAGAGCATGTTGAGGTTATCTGGCAGTACATAACAACTGAACATAATCCTGGACATCTTGCCAGCTGTGGTGGACTGGTAGCCAAAGAGAATCAACTATGGTGAAGGGGACCAGAGTGGCTTAGTGACCCTTGAAAATGGCCAGAAACCCTTGTCACCACACCCAGTAAGGAATCCAATGAAGAGGTGAAAACCACAAAGGAACTGTTTGTCTTGAGGAACTCCTTGCCAAGAACTCCTGCTGGAAAACCTTACGAGTATGCTCCTAGATCAGACATCTTTTGGTTGTTGCGAGCCCACACCCAGGGGACTGAAAACATGGAAGAAGACTGACTGAGTCTCATCTTACACAGAAACAAAGATGGATTGCTGGAGTGCTCTAGAAGACTACCAGATCTCTATCCTATCTACATGTACATACTAGAAGCTACAACCTTTGCTGAGAAATTTGTTCAACTCGCCCACAAAACCACTCTCCATGGTGGAGTGGGGCTAACTATGGCCAAAATTAAAGAAGAGCATTGGATCCCATACCTTGGACACCTTGCAAAGAAAGTCATCAGGCAGTGGTATGGGTGAGAGCAATTTATTGTTAGACAAGGACAACCTTTGAAGATTTTCTCAGACAATGAAAGGACATTGTGCGAGCAGCAAAACTGCTGAAAGAAATCCAGAAAGACAAGCAAATGTACATGTAAGACTACCTAGCATCAGAGAAGATAACTTGGAGACTCAGTCTAAGCTGAGCATGCACTTTCTAGAAAAGTGGTTGGTGGAGGAATGTCAACCTGGTCAGAGCTCTCCACTTAAACTGTTGCTTCCTATCATATGTGGAAGATGACATCCAGCTCTTTCTACTGTACTGCACTGTACTGTACTGTACTGTACTGTACTGTAATGAATGTGGAATGTCTACATGGAAATCAAGCATCACATTCTATCTGCTGATGAATAAGTTTATCTTTTGTCTGAAAGATCTTTATAGCTAATCAACTTACATTTAATCAAGGTGGGTCCATAAGATAGAGAACAATTGATTGTAGTTTTAGTCAGAGATTTAACTTTGTTGTGTATACAGAGGTTTCAAAAACTGAAATTTGGAAGTGAAAAGTGATGTCCAGTGTGGGTTCCTTACTTTCCACATTGTACATGTATTTCAAAACTGCAAGATTAGTAAACCATTGAGTTGAAAGCATGGATTTGTTAGGAATCCAAGTATACTTTGTTTGCATTTGTCCTCTGATTGCCATTCTGGGTACCACTTCTGCAAACATTATTAAAGTGGGGTCAAGTGAAATTTACTTGTCCACTAGGCAAGTGGATTTCAAACTTGTTTTCCTGCCCAGGGATGGTGCACGATTCTGCATTTTTGTATCAGATGCCTTTAAATAATAATCTGATGCGGATGGGTTGTGCCATTGAGCCCTCTTTCTGGAAAAACAGCATCACCTTATTTGTTTACTAATACTCTACATCCAGAAATCTTAGGGGCCTTGCTGAGGAGCACTGCCCTCATTGGGTGTCTTTGGTATGCCTTGGTCTATTACTTCTACTTGCCATAGCTCTTTCTCCTTCCCATAAATCCAATATTTTGTATTCTGTCTGGTTCATTTTACTGTTTTGAGGAATGATGTGTCTGACTAGATTGGTGTCATTTCATGTTCTCAGCTTAATAATATTACTATTGCCACTCTCACTACACTACTCACAAAGGTATCAAGCTCAACCGTCTTGTATGCAGCTGTGCCATACTCATCCTGACTGGAATGCTGGCCAATCCAAAAGTGGACATCATAGTCAAGCTCCTCACTGCTGGGGTCCTTTTTGTAAG
>Ga0099812_1160138_pt1 | contig 10132 bp, 7 predicted proteins | sample DipCnscriptome_3_FD_81134 | JGI IMG/M metagenome (GOLD analysis project Ga0099812, IMG submission 81134) | Coral microbial communities from Puerto Morelos, Mexico - Diploria C C metatranscriptome (Eukaryote Community Metatranscriptome) | ecosystem: Host-associated > Invertebrates > Cnidaria >... | reverse complement strand
TAATGTGTAGCATTAGGCGTATACTGAAGAGCACATTTCGTGGAGGCTATTATTTCAAGTTGATCTTTCCAATATGGCGGAAACATACACTTTTATTATAAGGGAAGGCAGCATGTAATTTTGAAACCTGGTTGTCCTCGACACGACCTAGACGTTTTAGAACGAATATTATTTTAAAGTACTCTGTTGATACAAGCCAGCAAAGAATCTAAATTTGACTATATAATTAGATTAAGGAGCGCTTTCTTACTTATTAATTGAGATTGCACGCTAATTAGTTTAGAATGGACTTGAGTGTTCTACGTCTGGGAAGTTCTCTTAATTTGTGTTCGGGTCAAGTGCGACGTGCTACAAGCCAACTTACTTACTAAAAAATGTCTTCGCAATCAGTTACATAAAAGCGCAATTGTAATCATGGTACCCTTGATTATGGCTGGTGTATTACTTTCTTTGAAGTCCTGGTAACCAGCCTCCAACGAAGGGTTTACACTCGAAACATCGACTTTTCCAAATGCTCGCGAGCGGATAATTTAGAAACATTTACACCTGCAAAGAACCAGTCTCACAATTTTTTCCTACAAGTTTTAAAGCTTAGTAGACATAAAGCCACAACAAATATACAAAGAATCCTTGGAGGGCATTGCAGAACCGCCCCGGAAAGAAATATCAAACTGTCTGGGTTATGGGCCACCTTAATGCGGCGGAATCATGTCTCTTCTGTAACCCAACAGAGGTTTAGCGAATCACAAAAATTAATTAAGCAAGAAAGGAGACAATCTGCAGAGTTGACAAGATTAGTGGCATTAGTACAGGCTATATGACAGGCAAGCCTCTTTTCGTAGACGCTGTTTACATAGTTGGACAACACCTGAGGGATTAAAACAGCTTTTATACAAAGATGCATAGCTGAGACACTCTTCAGGATAACTTTGTGCTTCGGTAAATGCAATTTTTCTATTAATGTAAGAAAATAGGCTCTTTTAAAGGGGTGTTTAGTAACATTTATTACTCTAAAAATAATCTTGATACTAAAAATAATTTGGAGCTCACGTTTAGGCTGAAAAAAGGAATGTAATATACCATTCACAGAGAACACGTATCCAACACAGGTGGACTGGGTCCAAATTTATATCCACAGTTTTAAATACACTTGCGTGATTTGATATGCAGATCGGAAATATTCAAATTATTTAACTTAATGAATTATCAACTTTCTCCTTAAAATAAATTTGGGAATACCTGCAGCTAAAGGCTGCAACCTTTGCTACGCTTAATAGAAGCTTTGATTAATGATGCAGCAATGTTCTGTTAGTTTTCCTAATATCTCTAAAGGGTGCGAGACCCTTAATTTCGCTCAGGCGGGTAAAATGAAAGAAAATACGAGTTACTAATTTTCCTTACCGGAGGGAAAAAATGATGGGTGCGCTGTTGGAAAACAGCATTCAGAAAATTGAATAATGATTGTTTTCTTTGAAGTGAGAATAAATTGCATTTTGTTGTACAACTATTGAAAAGACTTGCATAAAATTTGTTAAGGGTAACTATAAGGATATTTATATTTAGTTAATAATGTTAAAAGTATTTAGCCAACCCTTTCCACTACAAGCTACTCTTCATGTTTCAAGATTGCTTGTATGCTTCCTCACACAAAGAGATATTTTAGAGTTGCTGTAAGTCAGATGATTTTAAATATTATCTACTGAAGGGGTTTGATATTATATGCCCGTGGCATTCGCACGACTTCGCCGGTGACTGCGATCTACCACGGACAGCTCTGTGGCCTGACATTGCTACCCTATTTCTCGGGTAAGAGGTATATTTCGAAACCAACGTGCGAGATTTCAAACATGTACTGTGCATTGTTCAAATTGAAAGTTGCCAACATCGAGTAGTTCGGCGTGGTGGGGGAATGGCAGGGCGATGCCTTGGGCAACTTATCGACACCTTATTCTGTATGCAGACTTCGGATAGTGTTTCCTTCCATAACCGATGTTATATTAAGTTAAAGTCTAATCAACTTTGGCAACCTACTGTACCGATTGTCTTGAGGTATGAGCAGTATGGCATATTAACATACCTCTTAAATCCCACACCGCTATTCAAAGACTTCAGAGGAGGGTACGCTGCTGAACCAGCCATAAATATCAACTAATCGCATCAAATCCATGATATATATATATATAAAACCAATCAGGACTTGAACTGTTTACTATGATAAAACAACTACATGCTGAAACCTGTTAAATCTACTGTAATCCGTACCATGGTAAAGTAAGTTCTCGTCGGTTTTTGTAATTTAGCGCTAATCAAGTATTTTCTTTCAGCGTTGTACAAGTCTCATTGTATGAAATAGCGGGAATAAAGTGGGCATTTTGCCAAACCTAGTTTACTTTACAGGAGGATTTTTCGTTTTCTACGTTGTCCTGCATCTAGCGAATACTCCAATGACTTTTTTAATCAATTATTAAAACTGAAACTAAAAGATCACCACTCGCGGTAATTTTATATTGCATTACTTGCAAGAAATTTCGGACAATTTCCTATTCGGACAAAAACGTTTCCGAAAACAAAACCTTCCGAAATTTTAAGTGTCCGAAATATTCACAGCACAGTACTAAACTTAGAAGTAGCTTCAAATCTCTTATTCTACTATATGCCGAGCTTTATAGAGCGAACTGCAGCTGAGACAAGACTTGACATGGTTTTACTACTACTGTATTTGTTATTTTCTCGTCCGGGTGTATTTATATTGGAGGTAAATCCTTGCGACTGGCAGTCAAGCTATCATTTTCTCAGGTGTTGTTTCAGTCTAATTCGTGTTTTGTAGGCGTAAATTTGCCTGTTTCAACGAAGTATCGGAATTCGTTCTACGAAATGTACCCGAAACGAGATCAAAGTGTCCGAAAACGTCGAAAATAAAATCCGCGAACTTTTAACGTCGGTCCGAATTTTTTTGCAAGTAATGTAAAATTGTTCTCTGTGGCACACAACATGAACGTTCTCCCACGGATAACCCAAGGTCTTAATCGTGTTGTATCAAACCTGTTTCGGCTAACTTGGTAAACCACTTTGAGCACTACCAAGACATCAGGTCAGATATCTTTTCATTGAATTACTGTATTGGTATTGCGTTTCATAGACGTTTTCCTAAGTGGGTTTGTCTACAAATGATAAGAATGTTGTTCATGTAGTGATCGTAATCATCAGATTGGGCCGAAACGAAACATAAGGAATAAAGCTTCAAAAGTACTGCATGTTAGTTTTTCCACGGAGAGGAGACAGGCCGCATTTATTGATTGCAAACACATTCTGAAATTTCGCGTATTGTAGAGTATTCAAATGAGATATTTTCATGCCTTTCACTGTCTCTGACGAGTATATGTCGAGTATGTTAGATAGTTGCGGTCAAATAACTGGCGGTTTTAGACTTCGTACGATTTGCATTTGTTTAAAAATGCCTCCAAGATTACTGATTTCTTAAGAGTATTCGAGTGTCCACAATGAGAAATATGACTTCCTCTACGCATGATCGTATTACGCTGACGAGTTTTATCCGTTTAATCTGCTACACAGACGTCGGCCTAAGACAAAAAAGAAACAGTGATAGTCAGGCCGTGTGCGCTCATTTCCCAACCTGAGAAATTCAACAGCCTATTTTATATTTTTCTGTAGCTTTTCAACGCTGCTTGCCCCAGTGTAACCAAAAGCATTTAACAGGCATATAACGTCAGAATTGGTTACCATGGTAACATCGACGTTGTAAAGTTTTATCAATGCACTATTATGTTTGACCTGAGGCCGGTATTTTAAATCTTAGCAATCGTTGAAAGTTCCTCGTTAGTTACATCATGTTATGCTCACTCACAAGATTGAAAGTTTGCTCAGTACATTTTGTAAAATTCTGTCAGAGATTTCAAGTCGTTTTGATGAGTTGTAGGTAGCTCTGATGGGCTACATTTATTCGACAGATGTTTTTTAGAAAATTGGCAGAAGTGCTGCTATGGGAGCTAATTTTGACCTCCGAGATTTGATTTTGTTTGATGGTAAAATGAAAAATCTACCGTTTTAATTTGCCATGCGCTTGTTTCTCTGTGAATTTTTTGTCTGGTATTTTGAACCAGGGTTGGCCTTAAAAAAAAAAAACAGACACCCCTCCCATGCTTTAAAAATATTTCTCATTCAATGGATGAAAATTCAGTGAAATCTCGTTACAACACCGAATGTTGTAAAACATCTACGCAATTAGATATATACGCAGTCGATGATCAACTGTACGCCTTCGATACGGATCCAGTATCTTCGAAAGGGCGGGCTCACGTAAGGTTAACTTAGCAAATGCCTGGTATGAGATCAATGGAATGATAGCCAATCCTAACAAACACCAAGGGATGATTTTAGGAACCACTGAGTATCAGTTCAAGTTTTCAGTGAACGACACAATGGATCTCTTTGGCGTAACAATTGATAAAGATCTTACATTCAAGAAATAGAACATGTATCCTCTATATGCAAAAAAGTAGATAATCAGTTCAGCGTTATGACAAAATTTGGGAAACTGATGTCAGTCGTAACCATGCCATGTCTTTACAAAGCATTAATACTTATTTCTACTTATTGTTTTATGGTGTGACATTTCTCTAGTGCACTAGACTCTTATAAACTGCACCTTAAAACCCGTATCCTTTCAAGGACTATAACTCTGACCACAATACGTTACTTAATCAGTACGCCAGGAGCTGTGAAGAAAAAGCGCTTATAAAACCGTCGTGATTCTTACTATTTTTAAATGCTTTCATTCTCCTGATTATCCAAGATATTTAAAAAATATGTTTCACTGGCGCTCTTGCAGCTTTTTTTCTACTGAAGAGGACACAACATACATTTGCCTAAGCCATCTGCCACTTCTTATAGGACTAATTCTCTTAGTTATCTTGCAGTAAAATCCTCAAACACTCTTCCTGATCAATATCGCACTATCTCTTATTTTAATTTGTTTCGTCGACTTACGTCTACCACCAATTTTGACAAGAAAGCATGAGTACAATTTTAAATTTCGTTTTGATTTCTTAACATATTTAGTTCTTCAGGTAGTTAGGTATTTTGATTATTACATTTAAGTAACTTGTTTATTGTGATTAGTTATCAATGTTAGTTAGCTCGAAGATATTAGCATCTGGGTGCTACTCTCTAAAATTCTAGACTAAATTAAGTTTGTATGTATACACACTCCCCGACACGTTTTTTTACCAGCCAATACAATCTTACAACACAACTTGATTTTCTTCAGCGAACAGATGAAAAGTACAAAAGAGTTGTTAAGAGTTGTCTCCTTTCATCTCTAAAAAAGTTGCCGGAACATGATATATTGTAAACAGAAACTGTTTGGGGATCGTGGTGAAGTAAACCACACAACGATTTCAAGCTTATGGCAGAAATTGCTTCGCTTCTATGAAGCCCGACTGTGTGAACGCAACTGATTCCGGAAAAGCTGTTTCTGAAACAGCGGAAGACGAAAATCTGCTGATGTTGCTTGTCGCATATTACCGGAAAGGGGCGGACGAAAATCTACACAATAATTAGCATACGAATATTATTAAAATGTATGAGGGTTTCTTTATGGCATCCAAGAGGTTAACAGTCGCACGAAAAAGGCGTGCGAACTTTAGCTGTAATTATCTCATTCACGTGTATTAATTTAACGGTTCGCGCGTCGTAAGGGCAAGTCAATCCTAAATTTTTTAAGTTCGTCGTTTAGAATCTGTGCTAAATTTTTAGCAACCTTGGCCATCTTTGTTCCTTTATGGTCTAGTATTACTAATTTGGTGTGTTTTTTAGCTAAGTAAAAATACTATTTTAGGTTTCCTTCAATTTAAAAGCAGTTTTGTGTAGGTGGCCGAAAGTTCGGGTGACTTCTCGAAATTCTCGAGATCGTCTGCGTTGGAATCGGGACCTCTTGCTGGCACAGCATTGTGAAGGGGAAATGTACCAAAGTTAATCCGACTGAGCACAGCCCGAGTTCATTCAATAAGAATAAAACCATCTACTGAGCAGTTGTTCACAACGAACACTCTAATGACCTCTTATACCAAGACACATCAGTCAACTACGGACAATATTTTTGACATGGACTTATTTTGTTCTGTACATTACTGCTGATGTATAGTCAGTTCATGCTAGGGATTGGACATAAACGCACTGCCAATTCGCTCATTGCGTGCGATTCCGCGTCGCCTCTGTCAGCCGTTCTGATCTTTGACCAAAACCGCCGCACGAGGGAATCAAACTAAAAAGTGCGTCGTCACGATGCCATTTTAAAAACAGTCTTTAGTGGTGTATTCTGCTGAAGGATTCTGTTGGGGTGTTATGGCAATCACTGCAAAACTAAAAGCATCATGCAAATAACTGCGCAGAAAAATACCGAAACAATACTTAACAGGAAGCCGAGTGGGCGGTCACACAACTGAGCCCCATAAAAAAAGCTTTTACTCTACTTAATAGTTCCTTTATTGACATATCTAGACAGTAGTTACGTTGCGTAGGAATAATACCATTTATTATTGTCGCGACCATGCACCAAAAATAGAGAAACCTACGTCCACACGCTACAGGGGCTTGAGTGGCATTGCTGTTTGCCGGCGTCATTCCATTTTCGCACCACTGAACTTCTTTTTCTTTCCAACTTAAAATCTCTTTAGCTGTCCGGTTGTTTTAACGGCGCAATATAGATTAGCCTTCCTCTCTGATTTAATGGCGAGGCGAGCATGTGGCAATTTTTTTCTTTGTTCAAAGTACTAGACTCAGCTGCGCGCAATTTAAATATGAATAACTCCGCTATTGTCTGGGTTGTAGATGAGAAGACCGACATACCGTATTACTAAATATATTTTCAAGAGTCTGAATTTGTTTCGGTTTCCCACAGAAAGTTGCTTCGATCTATTCATCTTTTTTGGCCATCTTCATGAGAATTACAGGGTCAAAAAAAAAATTCTAATAGACGGGGTAAAACAAAAGAACGGCATATAACACAATACATGAAGTGAAAAGCTGTCGAAGGTCATGAAATGATCAAAATTAAACTCGCACGGCAGAGCAAACAGCCAACTGAAACAAGCTACGTACTTCGATATGTTACAGAAAAAGATGCATCAAGTTTTCATATTTCCATGTCAATCTCAATATTGCATGCTTGAACGCGACCATGACGCGGTTTAATCAAGTTTCTGGGAATGTTTCGGAAGGGAACCGTTTCGTCTTTAACTAAAATTCCGTTTTCGCTCGTGTGGCCTTTTGTCAACGGATTTATCAATGATGTGGTGACCACAACTGAATGCAACCATTGTCTGTGAAATATTAAAGAGACAGGAAGGCAGCTAAATCCCCCAGACTTTCAATTTATTGATAACACACAATGCTTAAGCTTGCAAAAACGATTTTAGTGGATTATATAATACAAAATGTGAAAAGCCTTGAAATGAATTTTATGTCTGGAACCATAAGTTTAGCGCAATTTTCATAATCAGCACGATGTATTTGTTCCTAAAATTGCCCATTATGTAATGTCTGGAACAAATTTAAATCATGTTGCTGTAGTTTGAAACCAACAATTGCTCACGAACCGCCTACGCCTCACTACTTTTTACAGCACGATTTTAATGCCATTGACGTCAGAAATACTAGTGCTTTTACCAAGCTGCATATACATGTATTTATTAAGAAAATTCGAGGGGCCAAGATTGGAGAATGTACGTTCAAGCGACTACATGCTTTCCTTATTTTGTTACCACCGACCGAGCTATTTAATTATCGCTTTTATTCAATAACAATAATATTTCACTTTTCTCACCCTGTTGCTCTCTGGCTAAATGAAAAATTCGGTAAACGAAGGATTAGAAAAAAAAAACACTGCAAATAATCAATATAATTCTTAACAGTTTTATCCAATAGATTTAACCAGTACACAAAGAAACATACAGGCAAGTTTAAATTTAATGTGGGAGATATTCGGTTGATATAACTGGTGCGTCTTTGCCGAACGCGCTACGCGTTCATTTTGCGCACAAAAAGAGAGAAAAAAGCACCAAAGGGATTGCGTCGATAAACGCTTTCAAAGTAAAATTCTCGCTGCGAACGAAAAAACCCACGAGTACAGGCGCTTACTTCAGCTGAAAAACAACAGCTGCTCAACTCTCTTTCTCTTTCAATATATCGTCATGGATCTCATTTTGTAATGTCTGAAAATTATTCCCCCACACGCCGCCGCCCATGTCTATGAAAACCACCTTGAACTTCTCATTTGCATGCAATCCCGACATTTCCTAACGACGATTCACAAAACACAGAAAAGTTGTTTATATAAGTGTCAGTAGAGAGAGCGTGCTATCATGTGTGATGTTCGTATTTTCGTATTTTCGTGCAGGCAGTAACGTAACAGACATATCAATAAGCATAACAATTCCATATTAGCATATCGTTAACCATTCTCTTGGCCGTTACCTTTTCTCGGCTTTTGTTTCTCTTTCAAGGGCAAACTTTCAATTCCTTTCTCAATTTTAGTCACTACGATACGCAATTTTCATGTGTGTAGTTTGTAGACGAGAACAAGAAACACGTGAAAGTTCATTTGTACTTCACAAATCATGAGTGAAGCTCAATATCAAACTTTTAAGTCTCGGAAGCTTTTTGAAGCGCAACCACTCCGTCATTTACGAAAATATTTTCCTTGCATGCGCGCATTCAGGTGCGACCACACGTCGCATACTCTGACCGTACACGCGTGCCTGAAGAAGTGCCTTTACCATAAAAGGACGCTGCTCAGTCAACATGACTTGATTTATCGACCGTAATGTACACAAAGTGGTTTCAGGCCGATAACTCTGAATATATAGCTTAGCTGTGTCAAAAGACACTAGTTCTAAACATTAATCAGTGAGATAAGCAAGCTGTCTGAACGCTTCAATTAACCCTTCACCGGCTTTTAAGAGACTTATATTGCCCCAGAAACGAAGCATTAGTGTAGAAGCAAGCTATTCTTCCAATCGGAACGGATAAGTCGACTCATATGTCTGGCCACTCGCGTATGACAGATTAGTCTGAAATGACATCTGAGTAATTTCAAGACGAAAATGCACTCAGCACCTCCATACCGGATGTCGAGATACTTCAATGATTCAAGCCAACTCAATCACAAAACACGAGCCTGATTAAAAATATAATATATTCATTTTAGGTGTATTTCTTCACTCGCATAACAACATTATACAACAATAAAGCTGCACAAAGGATTATTTCTCCTAGGGAGAAGACTACTTTGCTGTCCAAATTTGACATGTTCTCGGACTTGGTCCGTTCATTTGCGTTCCTTAATTTATATTTTGGTTCAGTCAATATTCTATATACAATATACATAATATAATCTATGACGGTATCATACTTATGTTTCTATAACTCTGTGAAATACTAGACGATCGATCGAAGACATGCCGCATAAACAAATCACCTCTCTGAATGGTCCCTCCCTCTCCTCGCAGGCATACACGCGTGCTGCTACCGCGACACGAAGAGGTGCACTTCAATCCAACATGGACAAGAAGTTACAAGGGGTCGGCAATACTGTGAAGATGACGTTACACCCCAGCCTTTCTTAAAACTTATTCGAACCGATTCGGGATGATAACACCTAACTCCTGCGCTGTCCACCGCGCGGCATACTTCACCAGCGAGATTGTTGTAATCATACACCTTGAGCGAATAGCCGGGAGGAACTTTATGCACAAGAATATTATGTCTAGTTTTTCCGCCAGGACATTTTTCATTGGAATAACTCAGTGTTGGGCCATTTGCGAATAAATCACAACCGCTGCGATTATAAATCCATATTCCATCTTCTTCGCGTGTCAACTGAAGTCCATAACCAATTTGTGCTCGCACTCTCTTTGTCCTGTCGGGAACGTCAGTTCGTCGATTTAGAGCTGCTAAACAGAATCCGCTAGGCTCCGGTAGAGTTTCGAAAACATTGATAACATCAGTAGTTCCTTCAAATGAGGGTCCAATTCTTTCACTTTGTTCCCAGTAAGCTATCGAACACCAAGGTCTGGCCCAATCTTGATCAGTCGAAAAACAATAATCTGGCCCT
>Ga0099812_1203100_pt1 | contig 10271 bp, 6 predicted proteins | sample DipCnscriptome_3_FD_81134 | JGI IMG/M metagenome (GOLD analysis project Ga0099812, IMG submission 81134) | Coral microbial communities from Puerto Morelos, Mexico - Diploria C C metatranscriptome (Eukaryote Community Metatranscriptome) | ecosystem: Host-associated > Invertebrates > Cnidaria >... | reverse complement strand
ACCAAAATAATCCTAAGATAACTAGCCCTGGAGGGTCCTGTCCTAGCCCACATCAACCCTAACAACTGATTCACCTGGAAATTGACGGGCTACTGTAGGATATTGTGTCAGGACTTTACCAGATAATATTAATCTTATAATAGCAAGCCTCCCTTCACAGCCATATAATTCCCTTTAAAATATAAATAAAATTATTATTTTTGGGAATTATTATGGTGTGTGTAGGGGTCAGAGGCTTGCACATGAGGATGGGAGGAAGGAAGCATGTGATTGTAGGAATGAACTTGGGGACGGAAAGGCTTGGAAGAGAGACCAGAACCAGGCTAGGAAATGGAACTCCAAGACACGGTTTCTCCTTTAAATCCAGTATGTTGGACGATATTTCCTGACTTATACCTGGTCTGTATTCTAAGGTTACACTCGTCCACAATAGGATACACGGATTATTTTAGGATATTCTGGTGGTCCTTTCTATGGGTGGTTTGGAAGTCTGGCACTAGCTCTCACGCCTAAACCCGGATTATTCTCAAGTGTAAACCTTGTGTCCTGATGCGTCTGTGGGCGGGGTTTCCTCGGTTCCTTTCCCCCCGCCATATGTCCCACAGACGCATAATAATACCAAGAATTATAAAGGATTTTGTAAATATTATCAGGATTTTTACCTGAGTTACACTTCTATAACATAAAGATTCCTGAGATTATTTATGCGGGATTATTATTAGATTCTTATACGACTGTAAGGCAAGGCACATAAAGAAATAAAGAAAATAATAATTTTTGATTAGTAATGCCTTGCCCCAATCCCTTGAAAGCTCAAATAAAACGCGGGCAGAATCCCTTATGCGCCCCATTCCTTTCATAATTAATTAACCGTGTACTAGTCCACAAAAGGAAATTGATGTCAGATCCAGGATGAACCGGCTATTATCCTTCTAAGAACCTCCCGTCATGGCTCTAATCTCAGGTATAAAGTTGAAAGGCATTCTATGATGTCGAGAGCCTGGTATGGGGGAGAGGAGAACAAGCTTTTTATCTTTATTTATTGGTATTTATCTGTAAAATACACTTCTATAACCTTCTATTATGATTGGTTTCTTGGTAATTATTTGTTTATTGGTGTTTCCGCTGCCCAAATGAAGGAACTAATGCAGCGGGCGTACCAGACGATAGAAAATACAAGTTATTTTTGCTTGATTATCTGTCTTTCTTTCCCTTTTCTCTTTCTAGAAGGTTACAATCTCTAACAAATTATCAATATAAAGTTATCTGTGTGTTCCATCATAATAGAGTTACCTGGGGACCCTGTCCTAGCACATAAAAAGATAAAATTAATAAGGATTTTATAAGAGTGACAGGGTCCCGGTCCTACAATCTTCTCATATTCTATTTCTATTCTTAAAGCTGGACCAACCTCAGGTAGAATTATTAATGATTTTATACTGGCAGTGTGCAGGAGTTACTAGCGATTACCAATCATATCCTAAGAAATCTCATCTTGGAACTTCATGCACTAGCCGTTGCCTCTAGACTCTGGTACCAATCCTATGATCTTCTCCAGCGGTAATCCGGCTATCCCCAGACTAGATATTATGCTTAAAAACTCAAGAATTATTATAGAATTATTAGTGGGAGAGTGACCACCAGACCCTAAACACCCATTCTATTTCCTTGCGAGAGACATGAGGAGGGCCAAACATCACTCGTCAGTTCCATCCTGTTGTGCTTTAGTGGTGAAAGGAGTGTTCATTCATAAAATCATTTTATTATAGTGGTGCTAGGACATTAAAGATACAAAATCAATCTTTTCTACCTTTAAGCTCCTTACCAACCACTCAAGGAATCTTATTAATCCAGATAATACAAAAGGTTTCTAGATTTGGCCCTGAGGTTCCTTCCCAAGCTATATCTGGCGGTTACATCCTGACCCAATGAACCAACATAAATTCTGTATTCTCATGACATTAATAAGAGATTTGTAACTCATGATCTTGAACCAGTCTGTAGGCTCTTGACCTTTAATCCGGGTATCTTGTGACAAGATCCACTGGTTTTATCATCCTAGCATAACTCCTGAAATTGATTTGGTACAGTGGGTCTAGGATCTCATGCTCTCTTTCTATGGCGGTATCTAGGTTTCAATCATATTATAATGTCAATCTTAGGTTATTCCATAGAGACGAGGCATAGACCGGGTGTAAGATTTGCTTAGAATCTGGTGGTCAATGGTCATTCATGAAGGCTTACCCCGGTAACACTATTATCACTTTATAAATCTCATGTTATGATTCTTTGTTTACCTTCCAGCGCTAGTAGTGGACCTCCTGTAATGACCAAGAGTTGACACGGAATACCCCAAATATGAAGGCTTCTTAGGTTCCGAGTGAAGCGAGAGATGTGAGACGGAAACGAGATACAAAAGACAATAAAAATTCACTTTATAATTCCCTTTACCAACCATATAATTCAAAAGCTGTATCAAGAGTTAAGGATTTTACAGATAACCGTCTATTACAAAGAATTATTGACCATTAACTGCCAAGGAACAAATCATCCAAGAAGCATTCTATCTTTCATGGACATTACTGGTTAATATTGTCGGGTCTTATGCTTCTTCATTAATAATTTTATATAGATTCATCACGTAATAAGGCTTAGACCCGACATCACTTTCTTCTCATAATCAATCCCTAATAATCCTTGCCACTTATAATGTCAATATAATATCAGATAATAATTTCTTGAGATCTTATAAGCCTGAACCACCTATCATATACTATTAAAACAGAATAATACACAGATAATAAAATATTAGTAGAAAATAGTAAATTATTAAGTCTAGCGGCAGCGTTATTAACAGGAATAAGATTCTTTTTGTCTTTATCTTAGTCTTGTAAGCGTCTCTACCAAGGTCTTTCAATAGGATCCGCTAGCTGTATTCATCATAAAAATCCAATAAAAATACAATTAATAATTTCATGAATATAATAAGAGATTTAACAGATAATTTTCTTAATTCTTTGCTAATATTCCATTCCTCCAATAATCTGTTTCCTATCTTTTAATCCTTTCATCCTTTATTCTACCTTTAAATCTATAATATTAATACTTATTTTGTTTGATCTTAAGCTAGCATAATATTGAGAATTCTTTCCTGTTTTAACGCATGAGACAAAGGGTGAACCCTGTAACCCGTAATAAGACAAAGATCATTCACAAAGAAACCTCAAAAATTCATATTAATTTCCTAGATTCTTTGGTTTCTGATACATTCTCTGGCCGTCTTTACGCTCCTATCCTGGTATGGCCTAGACGATATATCCGAGTGACGGGCGTGCATGATAGTCTTTTGGCTTCAACTTACTTCCACCGTTCCATCTTGACTTCCTACAATAACTTTCAATCTTATGCTGTAATAATATAGTAAATGTAAGGGCCAAGCCAATAAGAATTCTTTTTATTTTCTTATCCTTTTCGTCGCTCCTTGCGTGGCTTGGCTATGCTTGAAAGGTATGCTGCCGCAGGCCGGGGAGCGGGTTAAGCGCGGAATGGGTGAAAGGAGCCCCCAGTACACATAAAATCCTTAAATTTTTAATACTTTTTTAATCATTTCTGGGGGCTCTTATTATCATTACTTTCATCCTTCTCTCGTCCAGGGGCGCCAGCGTTATGGCTAGTAAAAATATATAGTTTTTGAGACGCTGCCGCCACCAGCCTCTAGTCCTGACCCATCATACCCTTAAAATTCCTTATTAATCCCATGAATCCTTCAATCATACACTGTAAAATACCCAAAAATAAGATAATTTTCAATAATTGATTCATTCCGTGGCAAAGATTCATCATATTATCTTCTATCTCATATCCTAAGGACTGTTAACTGGCGTAATCTCTCTACCTAAAAACTCCTATATAATTCTGATAACTAATAACTTTATGGGACGGCAAGCCTCTGAGTAAACCCCAAGAATATAAATTTATTATTCTTTATTAATCTCTAGCGAGGGAACCTGAACACCCTGCATCTGGACGTCACTCCTTCGGTCTCCATAACACTCGATAGACAAGGAAATACAGATACAAAAATATAAGAAAATAATGCATTTCTAGGGCTCGTTTGTGGGAAATCACTTAATAAGACGAGCCCGAGCCCCTGGCACGCATAAACACAGAAAACAATAAAGTTATTTTGGATATTTGCCAGGGGCTCCCTCTCTCTTCCTCATTCCCTCCTCCCTTACACCACCTCATAAATCCCTTGAAAATATTAATTATTTTTGGTATTTTGGGTGGGTAAGGAGGGAATGAAGGAAGGAAGAAAGCATTGGTAGGGGGAAAAGAGCCAAAGAAACTCCCAAAATATACAATTTTTATATATTTTTAAGGCTCTTTTTCCTTCTTTCATCCTTACCGCCACTAGCCGCACCCCCTTACCAGAGCCTTATAATCAAAAGGATTCACTCACAACATCAAGATACAGATAATAAAATCCTGATTCATACAAAGACTGAAGATAGAAAAGATGGATTAAGAGAATGAAAATAGATGGTGAAGATAATAGGATTTTATTAAGAAAGTATTAATTATTATATGTATATTGTCCGGGTGTGTCCAGAAGAAATAAAATAAGTGTTTTTGCCCCAGACACACCCCTAGAAATAACTTAATAAAATCCACCATTCACAAGTTCCTTCCCTCCGCTACACCCTGCCTTCCATCCGTTGGTCCGCCTTTCAGCTCCCATCCGTTGGCACTTGGTGTAGCCTCTGAGTTTAAGGAAGGAATGCTAGCGTCAATCTTGTCTTCTGTCTCGCTACACTCGGGCTACCGCCACCCACATCTATAAACTTAATATTTACTTTTCCTGTGTTACATAATTCTCTTCTATTTTTATAGTAATTCATCTTAATATGACGGCTTATTACCTAGCAAAGATTAAGAAAGCTTTCAAGGATTTTTGCTTATCTTACCTTACCTACCGGTCCCCAGTCTCTCTAACAACAATAACTATAAATTTATTATGAATCCTGTGTTTTGTACGTGGAGCCCCTTAGAAGAGATCAAAAAAGATATTAAAATTGTTCCTTAGGGGCTCCTTTGGGATAGCTGTAATGACTTTATTAAGATAGAAAATTGATAGTTTTTATGTTTTTAATTAAAATTCTATGATCTTTGATTTACTATCCATTACAGGTATTTTGCTTGAGTTTTTATAGGATTCTGTGTCACTCGGTTACCTTAATCTCATGTCCTAAGGCCGGTTCAGCTCGCCAGGTTTCATCCGGATGCTAGAGTTACCGGTGGATTTATCTTATAATGACAATATCCACCGGTCTTAGGCGGATATTATTGTATTGGCCGGTCCTTTGTCTCATCTTAGTTTAACCTTTCATTATGCTTGCCTCACATTATTATTTTATTATCTTTTAATGTCACAAGTCCCCAGGCAAGCACACGATGGACAGGAAACCTAAAATGTAATCTTCTTTTGGGACTTGTCTGTGGGAGGAACCGCTATTCTAAGGTAAAATAACTTGATTTGGAGATGAAACCCGTGTTAACTCTCGTGTCGGATCATCCTAGATTGGTTCATACAAATGCTCAGGAACGACATTATGCTTGAGAATGGAACAATGAATCTTAGCACGCCAGACCCTACCATTACCAAGTTCTTTTCCTGTCCTCCTTTTACCCGTAACAAGAGATTGATGGTATGATCCGGAGGCAGGGTGTAATAATATAGAAATAATAATGAAAGACAAAACTAATTAATAATGTCAATAAACTTAATAATATATGGTTAGCCAAGAGGCTGGGGACAGGAAGTCTTCTAAAAAACCAATGATTTTATGTGGATGGAAGTGGTAACGCGAGCCTCTTGTACGCCCCACGGGATGAGTGAAGGAGCATGCGACAGGTGGCCAAGTTCCCTTCCATTAGGCTTACGGGCGCAGGCTCATGCTCTAGTCACAAGTGGAAGAAACTAAGAAATTTTAATAATAATTGTATTAATAGAAGCGTAACAGACGCACAAGAACCTAAAAAGTTAATTGATTTTGTCATATCTTATTATTTTCTGATTATATGTTGACTTTATGTTTATTCTGTGTAAATATGAGGCTGAGACTACTTGGGAAGGATCCTGATAATGAAAGATCAATTAATTTTGACTGAATAAAGCCTTTAAAAACCCATTAATCTTTCTTTCTTAACTTATGTAAGGGTGAAGAGAGTGGGCATGGGAAGCATCCGGAAGGAAGCGTGGAGTGACTTTATCACTTAATAATTCAATTCTATCTTCAATCTTATGCTCTTATTTTATTTATAATCTTGTGTTTCTATAATCTCTTTCTATAATCTCTGTAAAATCTTCTTATCAAGTGCTTTTCCTATTAAAATAAACCAATTATATCTTTTGGATCTTGTTGTTGATAGTGTCTTAGAATGGTGGTCCGTCTTTAGGATTCCCTTCATTCCCATAATATATTGTTATTATTATTATCTTTTTAGCTTATGTCTTGAGTAAATCCTATGATCATAAAGGTAACATAATAAAGAATCTTGGTATTTTGCTGTAGAAGGAGATTATAGGTGTGAGAGGGTGCCAACGGATGGAATGCTCTAAGGAAAAGATTAGGGCCAAGAGCCTCATGCAGATAATAAAGTGTTTTCCTTCTGGCACCTATAGGATAATGTAATTCTAAGATTAATTCTATGGAAATGCCGGATCAGATATTACAGTGGCTCTAGCTTCAGGTTCTTTCTTTGGCTATTATAAGTATAAAATACCTGAAAATATGCTGGAATTATCAATATAAAATAGTTTTTGCCCTTATAATTCCTTCTGTAATCTCTTATTTTTATAGGAATTACATGGTTTTTTAGTTATTGATGTTACTAGCAAGGACCAAAGGAAAGAAGAATGATAATAAGTTCTATCTTTGGAGGAGGAACACTGGGGCAGCAAACATACCATAGAATTAGAAACCAATTATTTCCAAAATACTTTCCTATCTTTATGGTTCATTTGCAGGCCCACTTTATTCTCTTGTGTTCTGCCTCCATCATATGTGAAGTGGTTCTAGTGTAACAAGCCAGCCAAAAGGATTATTTGTGTATTATGTGGTTATCTTCAGGATAAAATCATTCAAGAATAAATATTGGATAGAGACCAAAGATATCAAAAAATAATAGGGATTTTTAAGGATATTATGTACGAAAGGAGCCTGGCGACGCCCAGTGACCAAGAGAGAACCTAAAAACCATTCCCTTGGCCTAGTCTTCTCATCAATAAAAATCCTATTTTTGCATGGTTTTCTTGGGATGTGCTGGAGTCTCTTACCCTTACCACGCTATATCACCTATCTTACAATGTATTATTAATGTGTTTTTGCAGGATAAATCTCTTAATTTTATGATTATATCTGCCAAGGATTATTAAGGATTGTATCTGGGAACTAATCAAGAAGGAAATTATATGTGAATTGTATTTGGGATCTTGGTGGAGGGAATCTTGGATAATAGAAGCTTGTCGCATGCCAAAGATAACTCGCAAGGATATAGAAATGATAATATATTAGAGATTTATGTGGGATTATTATGGTTTTATTAGGATGAGATTATTGGCCCGTAAGGGAAGGGAGAATGGAAGTGGTAACCGGGCTCACGCCCCCATCAAGTAATAATTATTTGTTGTTTAATGTGTTAATTAGCAAAAATCTTTATTATTTTATAGTTTTATCAGGTAATTATCAGTCTTTTGGAGGGAATAATAGTCCCCAAATAACTCCCAAAATGTAAAAATAATTGATTTTTACTGGGAATTTGGGCGGTCTTATCCCTCCCACCATATCTCGCCACCGTCATAATCCCTGTAAAATAATCTTTTGTTCCTATTTTCATGTACTCGGCTACCAAGTTGTCATCATAAAAGTCATTCCGCGGTAAGTCTGTTCACCCTTAAAGTTATATCTGGAGCAAGATATTATGCTGTTTTATTTTGGTTTTATTGATTATTACCAGTACACCAGCTCCAGATTCTTCAACCGACCGTACAAACTAATTCTTGATCATATGTCCCACCTCCTACGACTGGCATGGTTCTGAGATCTCGGATTCTATGTACACGGCAGGTTGGTCTCCATCTCAGGGTGAAAGGCAGGAAAGATTAATAAGAATAATAAAGTGAATGGAATCGTCTTGGTAGGATGAAAAAGATATGGAAAAAGCATTAAAAAATAGAAATAAAATGTAGATTTAGACGATTCCATGCCCATCAGATCTTGTATGTGTCTCACCTGGCATGGACCACCGGTCGTATCTGGAGGTTAACATTAGGATAAGAAAGGTAAAAAGAATTATAAATAGAATAAGAATAATAGAAATACCCATAAAATATAATATTAATTTTAATAGATTATTTGTTATACCTTGCATGTTATCATTAAAGATTAAAAGATTAATCCCGTCATGTGGATAGGATTCTATAGTAGATGTAGAAAGTGGCACAAGTGTGCAAGGATGACGGGTTATCTCTCTAAGAAATCTATTAACTTTATAGAAAACCATATAATAATTCATTAATATTTTCTTAGTTTGTGTGGTTTTATGGTATCTTGGTGTGTTCACTTGGGCTAGAACCTACATTATGATGGGATAAGATAGGACGCGGTAGCGGGAATTAATATAGATTTTAAGGTTACTGCCGGTCGGATCTGGTGTTTATTGTCCTTAGAATGACTTACAAGGGACCGGTGGTAGGAAATAGGAACAGAAAACCATAAGATTATTATTGAATCCTGGTATGTCGACAGCCTGTAATAATTAAAAAATATATTTATTTTGGTGTGTAATAGGCTGTCGGGTGCCATGTCACAAGTTAATAATATGAGTTTATTGATGCCATTCCCAGGTGTAACCCGTCCATAAGGTGAGACAAGTGTGCAAGCAGTCCTACAAAGGAGTGGAACGAAGGAATGATCATTAGACGGCCAAAATACCATTCTGTTATCGTTTCTACCTTAAATGAAATCTTTATTAATATTTTATGATATTTTATTAATAATTAACTGGTGAATCAAGTGTCCCGAAGGAATTAATAATATTATGTAGACTGCGTCAGGCCGCTTCCATCTTAATATTGTATCTTGAGTATATGTATGAGGCTGGGAAACCACTCCAATTAACAAGTTATTTTATTAGGTTTTTCTATTAATAAAGGTTCCCAGCCAGTAAAGTGCCCAAGAAACTTCAACAATTTTTAATCTATAAGGCTCTTTCTCAGTCACTTGGGTCATAGCTTGGGCACTTATAAGGCTGAATGGATGCTAGGTTTACTCGCTAGAACAGGACTTTTCTTCTTATAAAATCAATATTAATTGTTATTTCTTATAGGTTTTCTGGATTATTCCTTTAGTGACCAATGCACGCTGGCGCTTAATAACCAATTATAACATTAATATTCACTCAAAAATCATGTGTTCCATCCCCCGACAGGTACTAGAAGCCCGGAAGAAAGAGGAAGGGACCAATGAACTCGGTTAACACATTAATTCTTCCTGCCAGGTACCAAGGTTTCATCATTATATTTTATATGGATTAATCTTTTCCTTGAATTCATTGCCAGTTATCTTAGGACTTACTAACTTACCCGTCCTATATGATTGAAGGTAAGAGTCTGTTGCACCAAAATACCTGAATTAATATAAAATTGCATGATTTTCTGATAATAATCTCTTGAAAGGAACATAGAATGGATAATCATGCAATAATAATAGTATAAGAAATAAGTAATAAAATGTATAATCCCGGGAATGAAACGGTTAATCCTTCATTTTGCTAGTTTCTTTGTCCAAATACTACAATATTAACCGTTTCATTCATACAAATACCATAAATTATTAATAGAATTACCTAGAAACTCATATAAAATTAAGAATTGTAAAGATTAATATTAATAATTTATTGTATTTGTGAGGTTCCTTGCGCCTTATTCATTCCCCCTTCCATTACGTGCCTTCATGTTGGGGGTATGCGCCCGGCGTAGCCGAGAGACGGCGCAATGAACACGCACGCGAGTAGACGCGGATGATCAAAGACACGGCAAAAAGACAAATAAAATCTGGGCTTTTTGCACCTACAGGATTCTTCATTCTAATTCTCTTATTATGGGCTTTTCTTGGTAATTCTTTGGCCCGGCCACTCCCTATCGGGCCCCATTAATAACTGTAAAATCTTCTTCAGGAAAATAAGACATTAAAACTCTTATATTTTTT
>Ga0099812_1107310_pt1 | contig 10767 bp, 3 predicted proteins | sample DipCnscriptome_3_FD_81134 | JGI IMG/M metagenome (GOLD analysis project Ga0099812, IMG submission 81134) | Coral microbial communities from Puerto Morelos, Mexico - Diploria C C metatranscriptome (Eukaryote Community Metatranscriptome) | ecosystem: Host-associated > Invertebrates > Cnidaria >... | reverse complement strand
TTTTTTCTTGGTTAGACATTTCTTATTGTTTCCGGTTACACTACTAAACATGGCTGCCGTAAAATCGCTCTACAGCAAAAGTAGCTCAACAGATTTCATGTCAGTGTTTCTTTCCAATCAAAACCCGAGGGTTTACTTACGAACAAAAGTGAACACACCTTACGATACGATTAGTCCGTGGCCCTGTGACAGAAGTGTACAGAGCCACTTTACTTGAAAACCGTATTTTTCAATTAATGTGGCATGGCTGCTAAAAACGCTGCATCAGTATGACGTTATTCATTTCTACAATTGTGGTTTGTGAAAGTTACAACAAAAAATGCGTCAAAGTATTTGCATGTAATCCTAGGTCAGTGTGAATAAGAAAAGTTGCTAAATTTATAGTTAAACAGATTGAATCCCCTATAATTAAATAAACACCTTACCAATCAAGTGTTTATAGTCCAAAAGCGCGATTTCTTGGCTAAAATCGGCAGAGAGTAACTTTGCACAGGATGCGACAACTAAAAAAAACGAAGGGTGGATTTTCACAAACGTTTCCTTCGCGGAAACCCAGCCAACGAGTCCTTGTTTCCATTATGCGTTTATTAAAGTACACATATGTTAGTTCTGAGGGGGATTTCCGTCCGACATTCCAATAAATTCGGAGTGGATATAGTAGACTGGTGTATTCTATTCGCCATGGTTATCCCTTGACCTACGTAGTAGAAGCTATGTTACCTGTTCTGGTAGTTTGCACAGGCAAGCGTCACAAACAGCATTAATGAAACTCCCACTCACAAGGTGAATGTTTGTCTCTGATCGAAGAATAACAGAACTATGTCGATACGGCTGACTCGCAAAGATAACGAAATAATTGAATTGCTGAAAATTGACCACAAATTTCCACTGAGCGACATATGTCAGAAGTGTCAACCTGCAAAAAGCCCCGTCAACACTAGCTACACCAGAGGAAGTTGAAAACTGAAGTTTCACTCTAAAAATGCATCAAGTGTTTACCGTCCACACTCCGTTTTCAAATTTCTGCAGCGTAGTATGGACGCCACTTAAAATGTACCTGTTTTAGAGACGAATGTGTAAGATACTTGTATCACACGGCCAAGCGAACCTGAAGGCATCTGACAAGCTGAAGTCCTATCGAGGCCTTATATAGTTGCTTTACATTGCCGGCGTGGACATAGCAGCTTAAAAGTTACATTTTTCCAGCCGCCCACAATACGAATCCATCCGCTAAAGTTGGCAACTGTTTATCAATATTGTAGCACACCCGCAAAGACGTTTTTGGTTCTCTGATCTCAAAATAGACCGCTAGTACTTATCTTGCCTAGAGCTGTGATATTTTTAGGACCGCTGTGGTGCAGTCACGTTCTCTTGATACGGCTGTAATTGCGTCAAAATCAAGACGAAACCTTGTTTTAAGTATTGCAAATTAAGTTATTTAGGAGCACTATTTGAGAAAGTGTAAACTTCCACTCACAAGAAAGGAATTTAAGTGTACAATCATGGAACAGACGTAGCAACATGTCATGAAGAGCTCTTTAACATTTGAGCCTGATATTAGTCAAAGAATTTCAGTCTTGTGTGTGCTTTTTTCAATAAAACAACGAAAAAATCTTCTGGTTTACTGGATTCAAGTCGAACTCAAACAATGCCTATGGCGATTTCTTTCCAAAAGCACAAATTTGTCTATTTCGAAGCCTATCGCCAAGGTATCGCCAACTCAGAGGCGAGTCTTTACAGTTTACAGCTTACTATATCAAAGATATAACTGAGAACGCTATCGACGTACTTACGGTACACTGGCAACTTATATTGCAACTGTTTCTAAGCAGACACAAGATTTCCTTAAAGTGAAACGGTATTGTAAACATTCATAACAAAAGAATGCAGTTATGCCAAGTCTCCGATCAAATGTCTTTGTCACTTCGGTTTTACTGTCAATGTGTGTGCTAGCTGTTCCGTGCAGATGTTATCATCTCCTTAACATCACTTGCTTCTAATCTCTGATCGTTATCGTTTGGCAAAACAAAATCCACTGACTGTCTCGTGCGGAACCTCACGCGATAGGGTTTGCTGTTTTGAAGACAAAAAGAATCTTTTATTCTTTTGTATGGCGTGTTTCTGATAAAGTTGTGTGTGGAGTTTCCTTTAAGTGTTGCTTCTATGACTTAATGCGTGGGTTTCGAAAGAGTATCACACAAACTTGAAATTGAAGCGAGTTCCAATTAACCTAATTAACTAGTGATTATCATATCTTAAGTTTTTAATAGAAGAATCTTATTCTTGTCTGAGTTGGTTTCTCATTTGTCTCAATGCCCCTAAATTCAGTGATATATGACGTTCTAAGAATCACACAACAACAGCTTAGCGCATTCCGTTGTGGAAAAAAAGCAAACATCGTTTGGAATACCTGAAAGTTTTTAACTATTTTCGCCGAGGCATTCGTGGGCATATTGATTAGTTTAGCTATCTACATCCCCGCAAAAGGTTTTGCTCACATGTCTGTGTCAAAAAAAACTTACACGACATTGGTAGTACTTCCCTGGCCTGTGGTGAAACACAATGCACTTTCAGCCAGTTCGTGCACATGTGGTCGCCAACCGCCGGGAATCAAAATATATGCAAAGGTGGAGAAATAACTCGCAGAAGCTACCAAATATGATCGGCTTAAAAAACAATGCAGTTTTATCTGTTCTGTTTTTGCTCTAAGATATTCATGTAACAATTTTCATAGAGCAAATTAGCTTACAATTCGTCACAGTGTCTTGTGGTGACCTCGTTGACCTATTTTCCACATTCTTTCACTCATTTCTAAAGGAGAGCTTTCTTTTCCTTTTCAGTTTTCTTGTCTCAGTCTTTTTCGTACTCGTGAGAATTTTGGCTTATTCCTTTTTACGCTGGATTAATCCGAAAAACAGATGGAAAGATTTACTCGCAAGCCAAAAAAATACTTGAACCATTTCCGAACGATCTTGCTGTTTCAAGATATTTACCCCGAGGACATGACCTTAAATTATTAAAGACAGATACATTCTTCTCTACCGGCGCACGTATTTTGTCTTCTTTCTTTTTTCCTCTCCTTTTGGTTTCTTTTTCGCGGATTATTGCGGAAAATCCACCAAAAAAACGCTGCGATGATCGTTAAGTTTTCCTTAAGAGAACGCCCTCTTTGAGAAAATGACACTTCTAGCGAAAAGACTCCTGTTTACCTGTAATATCGTGCAGTTTGAATCCACGCCGTCAAAATTAAAGATCCTACTTTTCCTAGAATCCAAAACAAGGTTGCAGTCACCGAAATCATCACCCTCATTAATTTTGCGCGAGAATTTTTGTTACGGTTGTTGTTGTTGTCAACCATCGAGTTCATTTACATTTACGAAGAGAACTGATTTTCATTTTCCACTTTGACAGCTGCTAAGTGTATTTGATATTTTCAAAGAATAGTCAAAATGAAAAAAAAAAACATTGTATGACAATGACTGACCGTTGGACGCAAGGGGCAACCAATTTCAGCAGTTTGATTCCAACCTAATTTGAATCGTTCCTGTAGATTAAAATCTCTCAACTTTGTCCCACAAAATCCGGCCACAACAACTATGCTCACTGAAACATTTAATTCAGTGTAGGTGAACTTTGCTGTCGTTGAATGACATGCAACATAGTGGTGACGTCACGAGGCGTTTGCCGTTATTATTATCTTCGTGATAATCGCACTGAAGTGTATTCGGGTTAAGATGCGTGCAAAAGATTACCCAAGAGGGTGGGCACACGCCTACCCGTGCTAGATTAAGGAACATAATCGTTTTACCCGCGACAAGCTATTTCACGACAAGATCGAAGATGATTAAATTGTCTACAAATTCGAATTTATGCAATAACCATCTTAAAGGTAAACTTTTGGTTTCGCCGATGAAAGCTGTTCCTAAGTTCCTCGAACCTCAATTAATTGTCAATGCTGCGACCGCATCAGAATGATTTTTTAAGCACACTGAGAGGCCCAATGAGTAGGACATTATGTAACCGACATTACACCTATTAAGTTTCGTTTGTGTTACTAACTTTTAAGTCTCTGAGGACTGTCCACATGCCCCGCATTCTATCCAGTGAAATAGACAGTTTCTTGCCCAAGCAAATATAGGTATTCTAAAACAGAAAACGTTCAAAATCAGCGGGCGTTACCTCCGGAAAGAACACAGGAAGAACTTGGGAATGACCGGCGGGAAAGAGCTCAGTGAAAATCTTTGTTTGTTTGTTTTTTTTTATCGCTTGAGGAAGTAATTCTCCACCTCTTGATGCAAGTTGTAAACACCTTTCTGGATTTGGAACTTTCTCCATTGCTGCACCCACGATTTGGAATTCCTTAACTACTGTTATATTGATATGATCAGAAGCTTAAACTTAGCTTAACATTTATCCCTATTGACGTATTAGATTTCTGTTTTATCAGTTGAACCGATGTTGCGTTTATTACAAGCCTGGCATTTCACGTTACGCATTTTGAAAACACAGTCGGAAGGTTTCTCATTATTGTCACAGAATTGATCACAACATCACTTCTCGGACAAAATAGTTTTGTAACTAAATTTATTTCTATTGTAGACAGATACCTGTAATGCCTTGAAAAGTGATGAACATAGCCGTATGAGTTTGCACACCTCGTCAATTTTTCAATTCCATGTCAGTTGTGTTGCAATTTTAAAGCCGTTAATCCATACTTAAGGGGATTATCATTCAATTATTTTTGTTTTTATTTTTAGAACATTCTCACCGGAAAGTAAGGCAACAAATAAATAGCACTGATCATGCTGATGTTCCGATTAAATCTGTAATAGGTCATCACCGATCGGAAATCTCTAAAGAAGTCTTGATGTGACATGTCAACATTTCACTCGAGTCCAATGTCGTGGTAAAAAGGTCCATGCAAATCACGAATTCGATGTCCCAAGAATATTTTCCAGTGTCTGGATCTCTGTGTTGTTGACGAGTTGAAAAGCACCAAACGTTTTTCGTGTCTGATCGGTTTTAGATCCGCGTTTAGTTTCTGCTTGGACAAGAAATTACTGCAATCGTGACAGAAAGTGGGTTTAAAAGTCTGTCAAACAATAGTCCCATTTATACATGTAGCTGCTCCGATAGCGATCAAAGCTTACGGGACTCGGACATAAATGCTAGAAGGCTTATGTCAGACAAAAGAAATAACTTGGTGATTTTTTGGAGTCTGAGACCGTGATTATAAATTTGTATTGTTTCATTCCGTTTATCTTCTTCATCAATTGGAATCTATGTAAATTCAATGCGTCACTTTTGCCTTCGATTAGGTTCGTTAACTTGCCAACTCGACACGGAATGTTTTAGCCTTGCGAGGGTGTGAACCTCGTCCAAGGCTGTTCTTAAATAAAGGTTGTACAGTGTAAATGTATTGTGCTTGCTCAGAGATCTTACTGGTTAGAAATGCCCGGCGTATACTGTGATTTCAACCAATCAGGAGCTAAACCTAAACTAGCCAGTCGTAACTTGGCATGCGCGCGTTTTTTTTTCGCGCTTGGCTAGGGTTGCATTTTCGCCTCAAATTCCGATTGGTTTACTCGTTAGTTGCGCTTGTCGTGATTAGCCAGACTTGATTACATTCGTTGTTTGGTGCTGCCAGAGATATGCGTAATTTTGTCGGTGCACAGAGCTGTGTGTTTTTTTATTGGCCAAAATGGAAACTTCATGCGATTGAAATTTCAACCTTGTCCCACTATTTTTTTTTGTTTTATCTTGGTGTTGAAATCCAATGCGACGTCCTGTTCTTCATTATAGATTTAACGCCGAGAAGATCCTGGGAACTAGATTTGGTGTATCCAACTGTCTGATAATGAACTTCGTGTACGTCATACTGTAATATAGCCCGAGGCAATGACAAAACAGACATCCCGGGCGTACAGATAAGCACTGATTTATGATTACTCTAGAAAATTGTGAAGAAAACTAAAATAAACGAGATTGAATGTAAAGGCTTCTAGAATTTGACTCACACAGTTCCACGTTACTTTTTGATGTAAACTTTTTATGATAGCGAACCAAGCTTGGGACTGCAACTCAGTTGTTAGGAGGACATTTACAATTTGTATTATATACCTTAAGGAATCTACGGTTCCAGTTTAAAGTATTTTAGGACGATCCTTCACAAGGAAGATTTCAGTGATCAATTGTTTCGAGCCTCTTGCATGACTCTTAACTGTAAATCTTTCTTAAGGTTAACGTCTCGCAATCCAGTGAACGCCGCGAGAAGAATTATATATTGGCAAACTAGAAGAAATAAGTTTGAACACAAATCTATGACAATCTTCAATATTTTGATCTCGAAGGTAGCATTACATTGGAAATCTCAAGCCATTTGTTTTCTCGCTTTTACTGCAGCTTTGTAAACGTGCCCATTTAATCAGTGCTTGGTGATCAGGAACATGCTTTTATCTCATTCAAAATCGGCGATTTCGGTATGTTTATCATGTTTTGGTCTGCGGTATTAGTTAATGTGAGAGTGACTGCAGTCTACATGTCATGAAATGAGTGCCTTGCCGGCTAATTGAAATTACTGAAATTAGCTCCCCTCTTACACTTGAAAGGTCACCGTCTACAACTACATGCGACAAGATTCTTTTTTTTTTAGGAGAGCGTGTTGTCATCTGTCCAGTGGTGATCATAGTCAGGGTCCTGCAGCTAGAGAGCGTTGAAATAACAGAGAAACGCCCAATTCTTTAAGTTCCTCGGCATCTAAACCAAGGCTTGCCACCTCGATTTCTCTTTTTCTCTAATCTAATTTCTTATGTGCAGTAATTTCGGCTTGGTTCACTGATTTTTCCTTATTTCAGTTATGTAATTAATAATAGTGTGGTATCTCATAGGATGACGCAAATATGGAAGCAATGTTTGTGTATATTTGTCATGCGATGTATCCGACAGGTAACGTCCGGCTAAGATTTACATATCTGCGTCGAGGCAACCTCTGAGATAAAAAATTCACCACATTGAGAATTCAGCTTGACTACCTAACATTAAATTCTATCAAATAGATTATTCACGGACAAAACAAAGAGTTGAGACTCCTTGTCACTATTGTAGAGTTAAGAGTCTTGCCTTTTACATCGGAGATGACAAAAGAGCAAACTAGCCAAAAAAACAAGCTAGTTTGATGGATGGTTAAAAGTGGCCCAGTATTCAGTAGTTTAGCCGATCAGGAAATGAACAATATAATTCCAATTTTATAGCCTATCAATTATGCTACAATTTCTTATCAAAAGTGTCGGAGTACACAGCTGAGATTTAATCAATTCTGGTATGCGGTCACGGGTCTGCTAATCCCCAGACAGCGCAACTCTGGCAATGTTTTATCGTCGATTGTGGTTTTTCAACAACTTCAATGGGTGCTTCTCCCAGAAGCAGATTAAACTGTGTTACAGATTGGAATTACCTGATTTGTGGCTTCCGTTTAAATGCTTTATTTCCCAGTAACTAAAATTAGATGCTGGGAAACGTATTTTTACAGTTGGTAAACAGGCGACGTCCTTTTGTATAGCGGAAAAGACCGGCGGACAATGAACCTTGTGGGTTCGACTTTTCCACCGCAAAAATTCTCTCAATTATGTGAGAAATATGCACAGTTCAAAAATAGAAAATAAATAAACACATGAATTGTTGGCGACCTCCTTCAAGGTATTTCGCAACAATGTGGCAAATAGGTTTGAGAGCCTTTCCTTAAATCACTAAGCCATTTTTCTTGTAATTTTGTTTTCTTAGAAGCATTTTGTAATAAGCGGTTTATGAGCACAGAAGGCCCTCTTTTTTTCCGGTAACACAAGTATCAAATTGTCATTACTGTTTTTTATAACTTTTCCTATAATTGTCTTCCAAAGAACTTCGGATTTTAAAATTTTTAAGTCAAGATCTTTGTTTTCTTCTTGAGAAGATTAAGTCGATAACTTTTTAATGACTTTTAACGCTTCCTGCGTTTCTTTATCTCCTTCGATATTCCGATGGTATGTTAGTATTGGCGCGATTTCAAAGGCTTTCTTTGACGTTTTTTTTTACAAGGAAAATACCTTAACGAAGGCTTTTCATTTCGGAAACATACTGCTACAAGTTCAGATAATGAATTTTGCGCGGGTCCATTGTTTCATTTCCTTAATTTATTCAAAATTATGTCCTTGTTCGAGCCTCATATTGCTGATATTATTAGTTTAATCCCTCTCAAAGATCAAGGTCACAGTATTCCTTCGTTTGTTTAATCGTTTCCGTATTTCTACTCGATCAATTTTCAAGTTATCTGTTAATTAAATTTCTAAGTCCTTCCTGAGGTCATAATTGCGGTATTTCCCCCCCCCAATCTTTTTTCATTTGCTCTCTGTCTGCGTTAAAAACACAAGCTCACAAAAGTTGGCTAACGGCCATATTTTCAGTCCAGCATTTTTTCCCCAAAAATTGTTTTTTTTTTAACTTTTATACGTGCGCTGTAGACTCAAGTTTTTGCTGAACTAAATCAGAAAAATCATCTAAAGGTCAGTCAACTATTTTTAAAATTTCTTCGTCAGTGCGGCTTTTGCTACTCACAAAAAACGTCGCGATTTTGCGGTTTTTCTGCTGTTTTTCTTCACTGAAATAATCGCTCCAAGTAAGGAAATTGGGCAATCACACAGGAAATGCACTCGGCATAAAATGTTTTAGGGTCAATTTAATAAAGCCTAAACATTGCACGACGAAAAAACAACAACTGAATAGGCTTTTGTGAAATAAAAAAAAAAAGTTTACGCTTAATCTCAGAATCGACCAGTCCGACCTTTATAATTCATTTAAATTTATTTATGGCGCAAGATGCCCTTATCAGAAATCTAAGATAAGTGAATTGAAAAGCGATAAGTCCATTTTCTATAAAAAGCTACGTCGAAACCCTAAAGAAAGCGGCAAGCTACATTATCGATAACTCCAGTTCGTCTGATAGCATGTGTATAAACTCTTTCATTCGTAGTCATCCAAGCGTTGGTGTACTTGGCCGACTTCAATACGCTATTGAGGAGAGAGACTTGATCAAATACCTCAACCGGATGTTTAACGGAAAGAGGTTTTGAAATTAATTTCGTTTAGAGCAGCCAACAAAGCGATAAACTGGCAACTATTTTAAAACTGGGACTATCATTACCTAAATCTGCAGTGAGCTTCGATTGATTATTTGTCGCGCGTAGGCGCGACGCGTCATAATTGAGACATACAGAATAACTGACTTTTAAATAAAGAAGATTAAACTAAAAATAACGTGGAAGTGAACAAAACTAATAAAGCCCTCGAACTCTGCGGTTTAGAATAATAAACAACAGAGACCTGGTAGAGCAATTTATGCAATAGGCGGTGAAAAACAGCACACTCTCCTTGACAAAATAAACATTTTGCCCCTCTTGTGCAGTTATAATACAATGTAATTACTTTTCGTCGATGACAACTTTCGAGCCAGCTTTCTTCCATCTTTGTCTCTATTTCCTGTCAGTGACCCTACGTTTTAAGTTTCTGTGGACTCCTGGCTTTGAAAAAACAAATATTCTAGAATTTGACCTGGCTAGGGCAGATAACTTTTAAGATGGACGCACAAGTTAAAGTTTAAAAAAAACTTTGGAAGAAAAGGACAAGGAAACCTATGAATACCAACCGTTACATTAAGTTGAAATACTATTACTGTATTCAATTTTCGATGGCGGCATCGTTGGAATAGCTTCCTGTTTTCTAGTTCAATGATTGAAAACTTGAAGCAAGCCGTATGAGTTTTGCAGGTTCTATCTTTCAACGCATAGTTTAAGTAGCCATCATGTTACCCATTTAATGAACCGACTTTCTCCTACGTTTAAAAAGCAATACTCGATTCCGTATTGTAATCTGTGGTTGAACAAGCGGCACAATTCTCTCGCTGATAACATTAGCGAAGACTTAAAACAGTGCTGCCTAGCACGTTCGGAACTGTATGTGTTGTATCTGCAAGGCGTCATCTGGAAACATAATTGCAGCCATATTTCTTGCTTTCAAGATTGTCGACAAAAAACAACCTGGAATGTTAAACTGAAATCCTTGTCTTACATAGATCCGTAGTCCATATCCGCATTAAATCATACTGAAACGTAACCTGAAAAACTATCAGATCGCATACACTCGCATATCTCTCCCAGCTTGAGCCCCTTTCCTCTGCAAACTTCGTTTCGATTTTATCTATTTATTTTACAAATTAATCGTGCACATTAGAATTTCAACAAACGTTACTCTGTATTCACGAGCGCCCATGCCATGAATGGGTTACAGTTCTTCGCAAGACTCGCTCAAGTTCGACTGAGACAAATGTTCTTGGAGGTAGTTCAGCTTTGTTTGACGGTGCGGCGCTGGATTCAAGTAAAGATCATGAATCATTAAATTAGAGACTGGTAGAAAACTTTGACGTACAGAGTAATCAATAGATCAAATTATCCGTGCTGTGCTTTGTGAATGAAAAACACTACAAAAAAATGGTCTGTTATGAAGTTTCCAACCGCAAGAATGTGTACTTGTATTTTAATTTTGCGCTTCGAAAAAAGCAACTGGATTCACTGTAGTTTCTGTACTGTAGTTAACTTGCACAACGTTAAAAACTCACCGATGTCCGAAATGACAGTTGCTGACTTCACAATCCAACTTTCGCCGCTTTGTTCTGCTGGAATAATAGGCCCACGGTCCAACACACTGTGAAATTCATTCACGGTTTCCTACAAAAAAACA
>Ga0099812_1088852_pt1 | contig 10820 bp, 8 predicted proteins | sample DipCnscriptome_3_FD_81134 | JGI IMG/M metagenome (GOLD analysis project Ga0099812, IMG submission 81134) | Coral microbial communities from Puerto Morelos, Mexico - Diploria C C metatranscriptome (Eukaryote Community Metatranscriptome) | ecosystem: Host-associated > Invertebrates > Cnidaria >... | reverse complement strand
TCGTATTGCTTGAAGTTTCGCGTTAAAATTACCACTCACTCTGCAGCAGTATGGGAAAGTCAAGCACCTTGCACTGCGAAGTTCAACTGCTAGACGATCAAAGCACAGTTCTGGACCTAGATGTAGGCTTTTTGTATTTTGTAAACTGGTATTTTGGTTCCGAAATGGTGGATCTGTTTATACATAAGATTATGTTTGCTAATATTACCAATAGTTTGCGATCCTACGTTATTCTTTTATGGTTATAAGCGACAAAATGTATTTGCAAAATTTCATTGGGTATATTGAGAGTCTTGCAGAGAGATCCGATGCGATGTTGATGCAATTATTCGCAATTCGCACATGATCACAAGCAAGTCTTATGCAGACATATTCGTCGAATAATTCTTTGAGTAACAAATTGACTAGGATATAGGTATAATTCGTTTAATTTGCTTGGAAAATGTTCAAACTTGATTATTTGTGGTATATGCCCAGCAGTAGTTATTGGTTAGACCAAAACTGATTATGTTAACTGTGCAATTAAGACTAGACATATATAAATTTTCATTTCAAAGAAGCCGTTTACAGTGAGAACATTCCTAGACGAAAAAAAAATTATTTCAAACTTAAACGGAATGTTGACAAAAGATTTAATCTTTCTGATCCTATCTGATCTTACATTGGGTTGTGGTGGTTATTTCTTTACCACGCAATAATTTTTCTGTAACCTTCTTACAAATTTTAGATACAAGTCAGTTGTTGATCATGAATTTGCTGGTGTTTGCCAATCAAGTACAGACCTAGACGTTATTGAATTTCTGCTCTAATAGTACAGGGATCAAATAATATTTGTTTACATGTTGTCTGTGTGGCACTTTTTTTTATCTGAAACTGGTATCCTAAATTCTGGGTTTCTATTGATAAAATGATTATAGTAAAATATTATCCTACATTAGAATAGTGTTGAAGTACCTCTCAGCTGTTCAAAGAGCAAGGAACCAAAGTTTACCATTGTGCATGTTCATGTGAAATGTACTTTGACCAATCTATCTTCGAACCCAGCAGATTACTGTTTTGTTTTGCTTTTTCTCTATTTGAAAATAGCTTAAAATAGCTGAACTTAACAGTGTTTTCAAAAGAGTCCATTCTGAAAGTCCAACAAATAAGTTGTTATTTCAATATTTAATTTTAGTATAATATACCACACAAGTGAATAGTGCTTTTCACACACACATGCTGATTGTCTAGCTCGGAGGTGATTAGCCAAGTACTACCGGTATTCACCTCCGAGTAGCCAAAGAAAAACAAAACGGCTTCCCGTTTCAAATAAAGTTAAGTTACTCTTTGGTTTTGCTAGTTATTCAGCTTGTGTGGTATATACTAAAACAATTATTCACCTTAGTGTCAGTGACAGTGGTGGATATTTACCTCCACTTTGGTGAATAATTGTTAAATATTGTATGTTAAGTTTAAAGTACCTAGAAATTAACTGCTAAAGAGAGTTCAAGGGTTAGAGAATTTGCTAACGAGATGTACAGTGTATGCACACAGTGCCAATTTTTTAAATTATTTGGGAAATTACATTTAGTTTGGAAAACTGAAAGCATGCATGTGTTGTAGGTACATGCCTGTTTGATTTAGAATCACTTAAGTTCTTTATTTGTTGTGTCATACTTTGATAAGTAAACTCTTTTGTGTAATGAATTGTGTTGTGTCTTTATTACCAGTTAAGTCACTTGCTTATAATATTATTTGCAGAAAAATGCAAAAGGCCAGGTTTTGTTTGACAAGATCTGCGAGAAAATTGAAGTTGCTGAGAAGGATTACTTTGGTTTGCGGTACATTGACGAAAAGGATGGGCAGGTATTTTACTAAGAAATATATTTCTACTTTCTAAACAAGTATATATTTTTAAAAGTAACTTGTAGACCTGGTCAACCTCTATACTTACGGTACCATTCAAATGTAAGTTGACAGTCTCAACTCGAAACTCGGTTCTCGATCCTCAAAGTTTTCGATTATCGAGAATTGAGTTTTGAGGCTTGAGTTTCAATTTTCGAGGATCGAGAATCGAGTTTTGAGGATTGAGTTTCAAAGAATTTTTCGAGGATCTCAAACAGAGATTTCGAGGAAAATTCTTGTAAACAATTAAATTCTTGTAAACAAAACAATAGCGATGAACAAAGCAATTGACGCGTGGCTTTATTCTCGCAAACCCGCTTCAAATGAATATTATATACAAATATTTTTTCGTGTTGTACATTTTCTACAAGGCGCATGCGGCTTGCTTATAGGTATCTGCACTGAAGCAGATAACTCATTGACAGCAAGCTAACATTCCCATGTGTGTCTGTGTGGGCTTTTTGACAATAATTTTAGTAAAATACTTACAAAATCAAACATGACGATTTCAAATGAACCTTTTTAAGGTTAAAGAAAAAAGTGGCTTCTTAAGACAGGCAAAACAACAAAGAAGCTCGGGATTCTTTGAAAACGACTCGTTACAAAGCATGTGTTATGGAATTATTTTGGTAGCCAAGCCTCACAATTAGTCGAGTACTGGGAACTGAAATGAGACTGCCAGGTTACTAAGCAGATAAGTTTGAAGCGCGAAAGAAGCTTTCTCCGAGCAGCTTTACGGCTTGTTTGCAGGAAAAATATTGGTTCTTTTTGCAAAAATTGAGGCAGTGAGTATCAAAACCATTCAGGTTTAACATTTAGCGAATAAATGTTGATGTATTTTAACTTTTGAAGCTCTGATAGACGAAACAGATTACTAAGCGAACGTATGTTGTAAACTGTGCTGCCGTTTGTTAACATTAAAAGACAATTGTTCTGCTAATTATTTAACTGATGCTTGGATGTCAAGATGCATAAGTCGAGGGCGATTTTTTTGTACCTGCCTGGTCTTAAAAGGTCGACTTGGGTAAATATGGTACTTCATATTCCAGATGCTCTCTGGGCTTTTTGTGTTTGAAATACTTTGTAGATGGCAAAATCAGCCATCTGCTCCAACAATACAAATAAACCATGTTGTTGTAATTATGCCATCAACCACAATTGTGACAGCCCTGCAAAGTGCTCTTGGTAAGTGTTTTTTGTAAGCGTAGTTTTACATGTAGTTTAATGAGAAGTTCACTCTTGGTTACAGTATAATTGGTTGGACCCATTGAGGCCTATCAAGAAACAGCTTAAGCACGGTAAGGCTTGTACATACACACGTAATTCCTTTTTTAAATGAACACAGTGTACATTTTGTCCTTTTCTATACAATATGTTTCTTAAAACTTTTGTTGGAATATCGTGAGTCGGACTTGTCAAGGTAATTTGTAAAAGGAAAGATTGTTGTCACTTAGTCCTACAACTCCTCCTATAACTTGCACTTAATCCAAATAATCTGTAGAACTCTGTGTGTTCATCTAGATGGCGGTTGTAAACTTGCTTATTTTTCCAGGTCCAGTGAAACTACATTGTAATGTTCAAGTATGACCTGGAAACAAAGTAAAAAAATATAGTTTAAATTGGTGTTATTGAAATAATCTGGGAAGATAAAGTTGGCCTGTAGACAATTCTAGCTCAAAAGGGGAGTTTTTTCTTTATAGAACCATATCATTTCTACTTTGCTGTCAAGTTTTATCCACCCAACCCAACTGCGCTTGTTGAAGATATCACAAGGTAAGAAGGTACATGTAAAAATTACAGGACATAGATTACTGTATAATTGTACTGAAAAGTAACATTGGTTTTGCATTACTATACTGCACAATTGGCTTGAAAATCTTGTCCCACTTTTTCAAAAGTGAATGAAAACTAATCTTAAAATTTTTGCTTGCACACATCTTTCATGCTTCATGTCAGCTACATGACTGCACAGTATTTACTTTGGAATGGTTGGTTCATTGGATTGTCTGCATCTTTTGTCACTGGCTGGAGCCAGTACAGTATTTTGGTCTTGGTTTTATAACACTCAGTTGAAAACTGCTCTTATGCAACAAGTTAATGTGTTAGCAAACATGCAGCAACATGGCAGAAATGATGCAGCAAAACTCTGCATGCTCTGACAAAGCTCCTCTTCTGAGTACCGGTACCTGCCAAATTCTGTTGCTTACATGTACAACATTCATAAAAGATTTAACTCTTGAAATGTCTTAATCTACATACCTTGTGAATGATATCTTTGTGAATATGCCACAAATTTTATTGTTTGAAATCAAAAACATATCATTTATCACTTCTACAGTGCTAAGACTTGTGCACTGAAATTTCTATCCGACCAGTGTTTTACTGTTTGAACAGTTGTTTTTCGACTATTAGACGATCATTTGATAGTTGTTCAAAAGTGGGTGTCCAGTGTATGACTTTTATGTGTAACTTTATTCCGAGCAGACCAACAAAGTATTTCATGCAGAATGTATCTGTGTAATTTTGTACTTTTTTATAGGTACTTGATGGTTCTACAACTCAGAGAGGATCTTCTTAAAGGAAGGTAAGAAAGATATGAAAGACACTAACAATAAGAGTTTTCTTTGAGCAATATTACTCATGGGGCATAGCCAAGCTGACCATCACTCACAGAAAACAAGGGGCGAGTAGTTTATTGTTTCAGTAGACATTCCAATGGATAGCAGCACAAACCTACAATTTTGTGTATTTTTAAGCCTAAAATTAAGAACAATTTTCAGTGCAAAAAGCAGGGAGTGAATAGAAAACGTTGAGAGAACACATGTTTTAAATAATTCATTGGTTTGTCAACACAGGGATTTTTAGAGTCAATGTAACATTACAAAATAAAAAAAAAACATTACAAAATTAAAGAAAGCTCAACACATGACAATAATAAAGCAAAGAGAAGACAAAGGTTGAATAAGAAGTAGGCGTTTGAAATTTGTCAAGGATGGGCTAAGTTTGAGCGCAGGCTGCAACTCATTCCACAGCAAGGTCTCTCTATATTGAAAGGTCCTTTGGTTGTCAGCAGTGCAGAAGAGAACCACTACAAATTTTCAATATGAAGTATATAATGTGCTTCACTATTGCCGTAATTGCATTTATGTGACTGTGATCTCTGAAGAGTACTTGTAATTTAATTATTCCTAAGTTGAGTTAGGACAATCAGTTTGTTAATGATCTTATATCACTGGACCTTTTTTCTGTGGATATTTTTCTATAAAAAGACACTCCTGTGAAGAAACACTGTGATCGCTGCCAAAAACCAAGAAATCTACATTTTAATGGCACATTCTTCAATATCATACCTAATTTCCCAATAACCTTCTTGTCCCAGTCCCAGAAAGATCAGGCTTTTTGCAGGATTTGAAAAGTGGGTGTCCAAAGTGTTGTATACATGTAGGGTCTGCTCAAATGAACATGATATTATTTATAAGGTAACATTTGAACAGTGAGGTGTGTTCTATTTTTGTAGATTACAGTGCTCTATTCCTATCCATGCTCTTCTTGGCTCATTTATTGTGCAAGGTAAAGCCAATTAAATTTATATTGTAAAGTTGGATGCTACTGTATCTTAAGGTCACTTGTGCATGTACATTTTCATGTAGGTGAACTATTTAAAAGGTCTGGCTTGATATTTTTAAAATAGAAAGGTACATGTAGGTACAAATGTAGTGGTAGAAAATTCATTTTCAAGGGGTGCAAGATACATGAACAGCGAAGTGGAGGGTGCTAATATGACCTTGTGAACAATACTCTACAATGTACATTGTTGTAAATGGTGCCAAACAAATAAACTTACTGTAACTGAGGCATTTACCGAAAAGACATACATGTGTATTTTGTTATTACTCATTTACATGTATTTACATGTACTATAGAGCGCTTTTCAAAAACCAAAACCAATTACTCAGCCAACCTCAAACCGTAGTAAAACCAAAACCAAAGTTATCGTAAAATTACTTTCGATACTCAATTGAAAACGGCTCTGTACAGTATGGAAACTAATTTTGCAAAAGACTTTTACATTGTATCTTTTAAGTTAGTGTGTGAATGTACAGACTCTTATCACATTAGGTATATGTTGTATTTGTTGCACCTAAACCGTCCCATGTATTATAATCACTGTTTTTGTAGCTGAAGTTGGAGACTATGATCCTGAGGAACAAGGAGAAGGTGCAGGATATCTTTCAGAGTTTAAATTCTGTCCGAAGCAGGTACTAAAATAATAAGTCTTCATTACCCTTTAATATTATCATAGAATAAGCCCTACCTAAGAGTGATACTAGTCATTGAATACCTTGTTTTGGCAGGTGTTAATTGACCGTTATCGAGTCCAATATCAAAGAAGTTCAGTATAAACCAAAGCTGCATACCTTGGTCAATTTTTTAGCTGCGGTATGGTCGCCATATTGCACAACATTATAATTGTTTTTAGTCATAAGATGCATGCACCTGTGATCCATGCTTCTAGCCATGTCAACCATGAAAAAGAGTTGCATGGTTTTCTATTCCTATGATTGCATGTGGTTCTGCTCTGCTTCGGGGTCCTTTGCACCAGTATGCAGAACAGACAGGTGAGGAGAATAAAGAAAGTAATCAAGTAGGATATAGTATGTTTATATATAATTATATGTATGCAGTGTACATTGTACATGCATAGATGTACACTACCACCAAATTCCCAACAAAAAAAAATAAAAAGGTATTTTCTCCATAAGTAATTCAATAGAGACGTACATTTATTATATACATGTACATGTGAGAGTATCAACCCTTTAACCCCTAAGGGGGGCTCCCTTTGATGAATAAAATGGTTTGGCATTAGACAGACAGTAAAATCTACGAGTCACTCTTGGGGAGTAAAAGGTTAATGGATAATACAATGCTCATAAAATTCATACAAAACCACAGCTGGGTCAGTGTGACCAGTTTGTTTTTCCTATCCTCACTGGTGAGGATATCAAATGATGATTTCATTTCCTGCATTTTCATGGTTAATTGTGTACACACAAGAAAATTACATGGTATGAATTGTATTCTCTTGTGTTAAAAACAAACTTTTATTCACTTGCTGCGCTCATTCATTAAAATAGTATGGTTTTGGCCACTGGGAAATAAAACTCATATCTTTGTGCCACTGTGTAATATCCGCTGTGAAACGTGAACTGCATTATATGTATTGAAAGATGAAGCCACTGTGGCAAGTGGTACTGCAGTTTCTCGTGGTAAGATGTCAGCCTGCTGTTAAATATACTTTTTATCTAGTACATTTGCAAAGTTTCTACTGTGATGAAAATATACCTTTCTTTATTGTTTTTGTAGCCAGATGAGATGCTTCAAAAAGTACACGAGTTTCACAAGAAACACAGGTCAGATTAGCACCCACTTCTGTATTACAATGTGCAGTTCTAGAGAAATACCCATACTCCCTTCACAGATGGGGATTAGAATTTCTTGGTGGCAGGGATGTGGGTAAGGGTGGTGTAGGGGTTCTGTAAAACCAAAACATTTAAAACAATGTACTGTATGAAGCTTAATTGGAATTTCTAGATGGTGGCAAGTGGGGGATCTTGGAAAAACTCCCTTCTGTGACAGAGGTGTGCATATTTTTCCAGAAGTACATGTATACAGTGTACTAAGCAAAGAGAATATTTTGCAACTGAATTTTGTCACAATCAATTAAACTTGTCATAACTTTCAAGAACCCAAAGATTTCACTGTCTGTAACCACAAACCAGACATACAATGTACATACACAGTGTTACATTGTACCTGGCCTGTCAGATTTGAAACAATTAACAGGGCTGTCATTAAGTTTTCAAGCAGCCGTTGCATGTAAGTTATCACCCATAGCAGTGAAATATGTGGCCAATGGGCATGTTCTGAACGCCCGGAAGGACCTGAGCATCTAGGGGGGTCTGGGGCATGCCCCTCCCCCAGAAATTTTGAACATGAAACGCCTGGAAATGCATTTTCCTGCTTTCTAGGGCATGAAAATGGCAATTTTTTCTAATCTAAAATGCTGATAAAACAGAGGGATAATATGCAAGAGTAAGTCATCAGCAAATAGTGAAATAACATCTTTGTTGCACCAGCCTATGCAAGTGGTCCTTATTTTATTTGAAATTATTTGACATGTGATGGAAATGCATGTATGCTATTCATTTCTTTACAAGTAAATATAATTATGAAAGATCATACAACGTATATTTTAATTTCAGAGAAAGACATAAAAACATTGTCTTTTTGAATTATCGTCACAGTTATGTGCCCAACTTAAGCAGTTGTGAAATTAAAGCTGGACAAAAGACTGTACAGGCTTGAATGGGATTCGAACCCATGACTTCTGCGATACTGGTGCAGTGCTCTACCAACTGAGCTATCAAGCCAACTTGGAGCAGATCACATTGTGATTGTGTAATATGCATGCCTGTATTTGGTGGAGAATGCAAGTGAATATATGAAAGATCATAACATGCTGAGAAAGATCTGAATAATTTTTTTCAGGCCTCATTTCACAACTGCTTAAGTGATGATCGATCATGTCTTCATATCTTTATGAGTGATATTTGTACCCTGCAGGGGAATGACACCAGAGGATGCCGAGTTGCAGTATTTGGATAATGCCAGGAAGCTTCCCCTGTATGGAGTTGACCTCCATCAAGCTGTGGTGTGTACCATTTCATTTTTGCACCAGTTAGTTGCATAGCCTTAAGCCTGGTTGGTACTTGTGAGATAATTGCAAGTGCAAATGGAAGCATAAGTGCAAGAAAATGCTAGTGTGAACCAAGGTGAAAGAAGAATAATTAGTAGAGGTTGTTATACTATTTCGAGTTCAATTTGGAATTAGTTTGCATGAGTGAGTTTTACAGAAAGCTGAAATTGCATTGAGCTGGTTTTTGAAGTGGGCTTACGTGTCCACTTTATCTGCATGTAGGATGTCATTTGATGTAACTCTCATCCACTTTGTTGTAAAATTATTGTCACAATTAAAACATTATTATCTTGCACCTGACTGACTGATGCACTCATACCTCAACTTTTGAATGTGTTTGGTTGTTTGGTGAAGGAAAAATACTTGAAGCTCCTCATACGATTGTTTTAAACACATTTCAGGATGCAGAAGGACAGCCTGTGATTATTGGTGTGTCTGCATGGGGAATTCACATCTTCCACAACAACCGACTGATCAACAAATTTGTTTGGTAAGCATAGAAGTTGTGGAGGCAATGGCAGGAAGGCTTCTTGATATACAAGTTTAAATTTATGTTATTGACAGACTTGACTGACTTTTCTTTGCACAAGGAAGTCACTTATACACAAAATTATCTTCAGTTTTTTTTTTTTGTTGATAGAGCCAATGATGTTATCACCCAAAAATATTTTTAGTCAAATGTAATAATAATAATTATTTGGTGACTCTTAATTGCCTAGAATTTGGGGGAAAAAAGTGTAATGCATCTTGCTTTGTTTTTGTGTGCAATCACATTGTGTAAGGTACCGTAACCTGTTTATGTTCTGGAAATTGTTAGACCTTGCATGCTAACATGCCTTTGTAACGTTTGAACCTACAGTTGGACCCAACCAATTCGAACTCGGTTGTTTACAATTCCCTGTTATTTTGAACTCAAAACCATAACCCTTGGATTTGCACTTCAGTCATTTTCTCTGAGAGTTCAAAATAGTTAACTTGTAAATAGTAAGGTTTTTCAAAACAGCAATCTGTAACCATGTCTATGCCAATGAAGTTCGTTCAAAAGTTGTTTTATTTAATGTTTTCTGTGGATGTAATCTCTTATGATATGTTAGGCAGAAGTTCCTCTTGATCAAAGTTGAAGAACTGAAATTTCAATGTTTGTATCTTGTGATTTTGCAACAGGCCCAAGATTGTAAAAATTGCCTTCAAAAAGAAGAAGTTTACATTAACAATCAGACCAGCAAGTGAGGTAAACATGCCATAATTTTGTCTTTAATAATAATTATTTCTTTTATAACATAGCATGCAGACTGGTTCTACCTAATTCCTATTGAGCCATTATGGTAGAAATCTCTCTTTATTGGTAAATAACGTGACATGTGCAGATTCATTTTAGCTGCAAAATTTCTCTCAAGTTTAGCTGCAGTTTTCTTTTACTAAAGTTTTGGCAGTGTGAACATCATTTTGAACAATCCGAACCCTACTTCAATTGTTTGACTTTTATAAAGTTGAGAAGTTGACTAAAACTTGAGTTTTTTTAGTCTTTTTGTCTACATTTTCATCAGTTGAAATGACAATTCATTGACAATTAATTTCTAGAAATCAGGTGAAGCGTTTTTGTTAAAATTGTTGCTCAACTGATTGTGGCCTGATTTTAACCAAGCAATAGGATCGTTGTTTTGTTTTCTTTCACTGTGAATAATGAGAACTTTGTAGTCAGTCACAAATTATACATGCTTTAGCGCATATTGCCACAATGTTATAAAATAATTGGTTTATGCTTTAAGCTGTGGATATATTGGGAAGTTTGGAGAGCACTCCAAAAGCTAGAGTTGCTCTGGGCTTCATTCAAGCAACTCTTACGCTTCTCTTTTGTTCTCCAAACATCCTGTGTGCATCCAGAACTCAATATGCACATGCTAAGCACAAACCATGTATTTAATATTTTCTATACTTGTTGTAATTGCTTGATTCTACTTTTGAATAAAACTCACGTATATGTTATTGTCTGTCTCATCCATTTTATTTTCTTACTTTTCAATTACTTTATTTTCTTCAAAATACCACACTACAGAGTGATTACTATGTTGCAACAATGTTGAGCTTTAAGCTTGGTAGTTTGAGGGCTACAAAACGACTCTGGAAAGTTGGAGTGGAAAACCATTCATTCTTTAGATTGTCACAGGCTGATCTG
>Ga0099812_1090245_pt1 | contig 11324 bp, 5 predicted proteins | sample DipCnscriptome_3_FD_81134 | JGI IMG/M metagenome (GOLD analysis project Ga0099812, IMG submission 81134) | Coral microbial communities from Puerto Morelos, Mexico - Diploria C C metatranscriptome (Eukaryote Community Metatranscriptome) | ecosystem: Host-associated > Invertebrates > Cnidaria >... | reverse complement strand
ACTGGAAAATGGCTCTATTCCTGCAGGTTTTCCCTCGTCAGACGTAGCAATCGGAAGAAATTCAGAGCAGTTTATTTCCCCGCTACAAGCGCAATACTATTCACCAACGGTGCCCAGCGCAGGTAAGTTCGCACAGTTTTCTTCGCTTGTTCAATTATTTATTGTGCGAGTTCGTGCAAAGTCGTAGACAGCCAACGGCTTGTATGATTTTTTTGTAAACTAGCACGTGGGACGTAAAACTGCTTTTTGTCGTAGCATAGTTCTGTAATATTTCGTGCTTACTCGAAGGGGCGAAGTTTGGGATTATTGCCGCGACTACGTAATCGCCACTCTGAAACGTTGTGCTACGGTTTGGTGGGTCGTCTGATATTAGCTAACTTGCGAAGGAAGCGCAAATAACAGAGAAAAAATTGATTTCTGTGAATTTTTGAGTCAGTAGTTTGTACAGAATTATATTTCTTAGGGACTTGCACCTTCGCGGCGGTATGTGTGCCTTAGCTTGTCGCAAGACGAAACGATAATGTATCGTGGAGAGGTGGAATCTGGACTCAGACAATCTGTATTCGATCATGTTACGTACCTCCTAGCTAATAGGACCAAAAGCTATTTCGTCCTCGTGAGTTCTACGTGACTAAATGCAATCTCGAGTGAGATCGATTGAAACAACTATTTTACTAGAACTCGAGTAATGTGTTGTAAATTCCCTCTGTTGCAGCGGAACGGGAATTTTTATTTTCAATTCGTGGATTTCGAAAACGTGAAATCGTTTAAGGGTGATTCCTTTCAGGAGGAGGACCGACAATAAATGCCAAGTCATGCTTTGAAAGAGCCCTTTATTCGCACAAGTAATTGTAGGACTATGCTGCACTCGGTGTTATTGATAATTTCGTTTTGGATCACGCTAAAATGGGGTATGTCTGTATGTGGGGCATTGGTCTCGTCGAGTATTTTAAGTGATATTCATCACGGCATACGGATATCTCTCCCCATGTGAGTCGTTACCGTTGGGGGTTTCTATCGTCCTCTTCATTGCCAAGCGTAGGCGAGAAGAAAAACAACACGAGAAAAACTGCAACAGCACGACTTAGACAAGAGCGCGAACACTTTGACTTGAGAAGTCGTTACTCTTTTTTCCGATGCAGTGGTCAGTTCTTTGTAAATTCACTTCCTCAAGGCGTCGTCCACATCGAGTTGAAACGGTCGCGGAAAGCAACGAAGATGTTGAATCGACATGCCAAAGTGTAGGGCAATGCTTATAGATCACGGGAAAATTATTGAAATGTTTATTTTGCACACGAAAGACAATTTAGCGCTTTTTGAGCGCTTTGCCTTCTCGCGAAAGCGTCAAGTCGCCAACACGCGATCTCGCAATTTTTGCGTCCGATTGGGCGTTCGATATTCTCTCTCCCATATTTTGGTATTTTTGCTATGTTGTTTGTCCCGAAACTCCCAGTTTAGTTGCTTTGTTTTTATTTTGATCGTTGTTTTTACTAAAACTGTATTTTTTAACTTTGTATCTTTGATTTTTCGTCGATGGTCGCTTGCGCTAATTTTGTCCGTGATCCGTTCATGTGTATTCACAGAAAATAGTATGCCTTCGTTTACTTCAAAGTTTAATCTGTGTGTTCCTTCGTCGCTTTCAAGCGGCAAAATTAACGCACATTTGTTAAATACATTTCGCGACTCAGTGTGTTCGTAGGCGAGTCAAGAACATAGTTTTCAAATGGAATCACTGTTTTAAATTCTTAGCATGTTCAATTTCAACTCGGCCAGCAATGGTTATTTTAACCACCCAGTATTTCTTCTCCGTTAATCTACACTTTGTTAACCTTTGAAATTCTTCGGTTTTGATGGTTTAACTTTCACGAAAAAATATTACCTAAGGGAAAATATTCACTGTTTGGCGCAAAAAACTGGAGAAACCGCAACCAAATTGAGGCTGGTCAAATCTGTATTTAATACTCGGTGATCTCTAGACGAGACACAGTGGTAACCTCCTCCGCTCACACGACCTCAGGTCGATCTCTCCTTTGAATCTGTATTCCAAGAAGCTTTCCTTCGAAGGGTTAAAATACGAAACTGCATTTACACAGAAATTGACTCGGACGACAAAAAAATCGAAACTGGAAGCTTTTACCGTCATAATTGTTTGATAATGGTTTGTATGAGATGGCTTTTATCGACTTGGAAACAGAGTTTTCTCGGAATTCTAAGCTCAAATAGCAAAGTCCCTTTGCAGTGAGCAGAAATTTTCACTGCCGTTACTGCATTGCATTCGCGTCGCGTGGTCAACCTGACATGATTTGAGTCTCGGTAATTGAAAACCCAGGCATTTTCAATTTACTCATATAACCATAACAAATACCAGACGATCTGATGTTGACATCCGGCCGAATTCGTTTGCGTCAGTGAAACCGGTTTCGAAAAAAAATTTCGGGAGTTATCGCGAGAATTTTATATAAAATCTTGACTTCTGTGCCAAACTTGTTTTTGTGTAACGCACGGTTGAGAGATGATGCACTCGTATATTAACCCAAGTTGGCTCGTAATATTGAACAGGGTCCATTGTTGTATTGTAATTTAGATCTGATCCTCACGCATGCTTGCGCAGAAACGCGCCTTGTCACTATGTTAAAATATAAATAGAATGTACTCTTATTGGAATGCAAATTCGAGCCACAAAACTGCCTCTTCGGGGTCTGTAATATTTAGATATCACGTATGGCTTCTTATACGTAGCAATTTTTTTCCTTTTCGGACCCGAGAAAGCTCCCTACTACGGAAGTACTATAATCGATTTAAGCGTACAATGTTTTAAAACGTTAAATTCTGTAGATGTTTCTGACCAGGACAGCTAACATGCACGAAAAATTCGCTGATGAAGCGATACTGAAAAGCGCTAAAGCCGAAATTGGTGCGTTACGTCATTAATGATAGCGTCGTATTTGAGATTTCTCGTCTTCTTTCTTTCCGGGTTTGCTTTCCTTTTAGCATTTTCACGTGCTGCAAACCTTTTCTCTGTGGGTTCGCAAAGTGTTGTATCACTTTAATGGCTTGATAAATAACTGAAGATACGCTCGCGACGTCCAGCCAAAGATTTTTTCACAGTTTCATAAACTGCGATAAGGTAACGGAATGAGCTTCCTTGAGTTTATAGATTTAACATTGTTGAATCCTCTCTAGCTCAATCGGTAGCAGAGCCAGGTTAACGTATGTAGAAGTTGCTGAGGCCTTCTAGCTTTAGTTCTCAACGAAATGCCTGCACGAAAGCGAAAAGCACATGTTATCAAATTTGTATCCCTATAGTTAAAGCAACAATTGTTATGAAAACTTTCGTTTATTTGTGACAAAGACAACTTTCACTCATTTATTTCTTTATTCATCCAAGACAGACAGAGCGTAGCTCAAAAACACTACAGCCGACCCTTGTGCGTAGTCTGCGAATGATTGGACATTTTCTAGACAAAATCGAATGATTTAGAAAGAAAAGAAAGTTCTGTATGAGAGTGAATACATTGACTTAATGTTTTTCAGTCGATGTTTTCGTTTTCCAGCTTTACACTTCGTCAAATCGAGATATTTGTTAATTCGACGGCAATAGCTATGCAACGCTCTGGTGAAAAAGGTTACACCGCGATAACAGTATGAGAACTTTTAAAACGATTAAATATTTGCAATCTGCATTTATTATAGCTTCGAAATATACCGAGTTGCTTATTTGAAAAGGAAAAAAATGTACTAAAAGCTTTGTGTTATGAATCTTCTACCGTTTAACATTTGAATTGCTTTCAAAAACGTTTGCCCCTCAAGACTGTTTCTAGCTCCACAACGTCTAATTTTTACGAGTAAACGTTTAAAGAAAAGCAATGTCATCCAGTTTTTTTGTAGATAAAATAATCGCTAATATAAACGTTGGTTGCCGTGAGATTAAGTTTTTAATCAGCTACGTTAATTAAAACCCTGTTTTAGACAGGCCGAGAGGTGAAAGTCTTTGGCTGCTATAGTTAAAATTTTTAAGAAATCTTCATTTAGTTATTTTTGAAATCAGATTTTTTGGGGATTTAAAGTAAAAAAGAAAACTACCTGAAGGATATTTGCAGACTTTGTTTTCTTTATCCCGAGACACCTAGCCAAACATCGTTCCTGCTGTTTAAAATTTCGGTTTCATTGTAGCCATCATGAATTGATAACATACAGCGTGAATGAACACATGTTATGTAATTTTTTTTACCGTGACGCAGAAAACGTTTTGTGCAAAACACTAATAAAAACTGCCGTGTATATCATTAAAACCTTAAACGAAGATAACAAAGCCAAAAGTTATTTAAAGAAAGAACCTCCCTACCAAAGACAAGAGAGAAGGAGAAACGTAAAATATGGCTTATTTATGTACTTTGATCTCTACATATTGACGTGTCAAGCTCGCTCGCGTATTAAAGCATTGAGCTGTAACACTCTCTGCTAATGTGTAAGACTCTCAATTTTAAGTTTCGCGAGGTGTTTAATCGCAAAGAAAATATTGTTACCTGGCATTTGGCGGTTTTTATGATCTATTGACAACAATCTGCAGGTACCAAAGCGCCAATTGGGATGGAAGTGTTTTCGATACAAATGCTAAATTGCAACAGCGAATGAGCTATTTCGCTGGCACTGTGCAGTTAATTTCAACAGCTGGGAGACTTTTTTGGTCTGTGAAATGTGTGTCCGAGAAAAGAGGGTCACGGATATTGCATGCCTGCCAAAATTTTTGAACGGCTAACTTTGTTTACAATCCACAATGGAGTGAAGAGTAGCGCTGCGAGCGATTTGAATAAAAGAACAGATTTACATAATAATTATCAAACCACTATAGTGCGCCCCCGCTTGCAGCCAGTTCTCTATTTACACGCTCACACTTTCTCATGTGTGTATTTTAAGTGCCGTTCAAATGACAAGAAAAATCTTTTGTCCGTGTTATTGAAAAACATGTGTCTTCGGAGATGTACTTGAAAATCATAACGAAATCGGCGATGTGCTTCTCGCCTAACTGAAACGTTTTACGAGGCATTATCGACTGAAAGTGAAGGTACATAGTGTATGGCCGGATCCGACGCGCTTCCTTAATATCGAAACTGAGGTACGTTTCTCTTCTTTTGTGATTGATTATTTCAAACCGAAATCCGTGTTTTGAAACGGCCGGTTCTGGTCTTCTTTTTGTTTGAGAGAAACGCGGTCTTCAAACGATGTATGTAGACCCTGTTTGTACTTTTTTCTCAAAATGGTACTTGGATTTCGGCACGAAAATTCAACTGCGCGCCTTAGTTGCTCTCTATGATCTGTTATTCACAGTAAGTTGGATTTCTTTCTTGTTATAACTAACTGTAAGCTTCTGTTTAACGCCTGTTCCGTGCCGAAAGCGCTGCGAAAAAATCGTCGAATACTCATGCGATATTCGCCAAATCCAGACTCTGTGCTGTATATTTTTCTGATTCATTTTGCGACAGCTGATGACACTTCTGGTACATTGGACCAAGCCCGTGGAGTTTTCAGTAAATTTTGCTCGTCTGCTTCTTTTTTCTCCTTTTATTCCGGGCAAAAACTTTCAGTTCTCGATGTTTGTTAGTCTAGAATTTTGCGCTGCATTTCTTTTGTTTTTAAAGCGTTCGATATTGAAGCGTTCGATATCTTAAGATGATCGACCTCGGCATTGAACCTTTAAATACAGCACTGGCAAATGTCGCTCATTTTTTTTCGTTATAATTTCCGCAAATTTAAAACCTCCAGAGACGTTAAATCGTCCGGTTATATAAAAAAAAACCTGCTAGGGTTGACATATATAGCCGACATATGTCGTGTCGATATGGTAGGCATATTACCCTGGGCTTATTACTAACATTTTCACACTTGCATTCAGTATAAACGTCAAATGACTCTGTCATTACAACTCTATATTTTTTTCGTTTTCTAGACTTTTTTCCTTTTTTGTATATTCCTGTTTGAAACTGATGTGCTTTGATCGACGGTTGCGCGTATTTCGATAAAAATATGGCTCGATACGCCTTACATAACTGTTACCCAATGCAGTTTTTTTGCTCGTCGAGTGAGTCGTTTTATACGTAACCAGGAAGAACAGAAAGCTATTTTTCACCGAGTAGAAGGCAGCTTTGTCTTCGCTTTGCCCTCGAAATTCAATGGGTCACGTAACACGGAGGCGGAATTGTTAATTTTAATCACACGCCGTTTCGTCGCAGCTTCGCCAAATAATTGATCGAATTCGGTCTTTGAATGCACAAAGCGCTAGAACGAAATACTGAACAAGCGTGGACTGCCTTAAGGCAGAGAGGAAACAGATTCAGAAAGACAGAGACAGGAGAGGAAAAAGAAAAAAAACACTATTTGTTTGTGTTTGCACTATTTGTTCAAATGCAGTTACTGTAGTCTTAAGCTTTTGAATAGTGAAAGCGCTTTTCACTCTTTGGAGCCTTGCCGTCTAAACACCCGGTTTCCCTATCGTTAAATTCTCGAAATGATAAACAGGATAAACTGGGTATATATTTAAAACCGCTTGATTTAAATAGACTATATCAGTTAAGTGCTGTAAGCGTCGAACTTTTTATGCCTGTTGCGTATGTTTCCAAAACGAAGTTTCCAAAAAACACATCTTTTTCTTTTTTTTTTGTAGTCTTTTGTATTTTGTTATGCTCAAATTTCGTTGATAGCGATGAAAAATCACCAGAATTTGTGACTAACCAGAAATTGTTTCTTCATTCTAAAACAGAACGAACATCTTAATTGCCCAATAATCCTTAATTCCGGTTTTGCCAACGGAAGCTGGGATAAAAAACATCAGTTTCTGGTGAAAGCCGTTCAAAAATAAATCGTTGCTTTTTGTTATTATTTGGAAAAAACAAATAGGTGAGTTTTTTTGCTCATTGTGACGCCTTTGTGGAAAAACAACAAATTGTATCCAGAAAAATTTGTTATCATCGATTAGATTCGATTTAATTTAAGATGAAAAAAGTATTATTTCAGTTCCGTTAAAGCATAATTTTTATATTGCACAATTAGATCAATATTGTGCTGTTTTGTATGTTATTTCACGGCGTTCCTACAATCTTTTGATGTGAGCGTTCCCAAGTCCTTTTTTATATTTCAGGTATGTTATATTACATTGAAAACTCAGGTTTTTTTTATGTCGAAGAATTGTTTTAACTCGATGTATGCGTTTCTTATCATTGTTTATATGACACAAGATGTAACGCCGCATCCGTGAAATACAATTAGATTTACAACTTCCCTTTTTTCTGTTGCGTTTTAATAATTCCCCAACTGTTTGTACTACAAAGAAATTTCCTCTTGTTTCAATTCAAATTGCTTTCAGACTAGGATGATAGTTGCAAAGGACCGCTTCAAAAAATTATTTCTTGTTCAGAAGTAAAATAACGGACGGGCTTGCAATATTCCCACAAATCAACTTTGTCACGTGCTTCTTATGAAGGCCTTTGTACTCTTGTCTTGCGGTTAAGTTACCTTATACCTAAGGTTGAAACGATACGTCGTCAACAGTGTTGTTTGTTTCCTACACAACTGAATCACAAACCTGCTCGTCTTGTATGTGACAAGTTAGTGTATGTGTGGTACGAAGATTTCGGTTTTCATCATTTCGATCAACTTTGTAACGTTTTCGTGCAAGTGCCATTTGAATTCTGAAACTTTAGTGATTCGTTTAACCATGTAAATTCGTCATCACTAGAAGTACTGTTTCCTCTGTCTTCGATACACCAAAAGAGATAAACAGCGAAAATTAACAGATTGGTGTATTCAAGGCTACTTTTCTGTCGGTTTGCTTTAAAAGAATCATTTTCTCGGATGGGTGATAGTGGCTGCAGTCACATCTACACGTTAACTATAAGTTGCTCGGGTTAGTTTTAAGTTAACGTCGACTTTAATTTACGGTCACAAGACACCGATGTTGCTAACTGTGCTTAGTTGTATGACGTTAGACTTTAAAGTACCGTATCCCGCAGTCATGCAGTTCATTTCAGGCCTAATTTGGTGATCTGTGAAATGCAAACATGGCTGACCACAAAAGACCACGTCTGTCTGTCGTTCTCGGTTCATATCTTCGTGCAAGTAGACGTTGTCGAAAATTCGCAAATAATATATTACGAAGAATACAAGTGGTGTTTTTGCGTGATGCAAATTTTCTTTGCTAGGTATTGATTTTTTTTTTGCAAACTGAGGTTTAACCCAGCAGCTAACTTAAGCGTGACTCTAAAATTAGTTTGTGTATTGTTTTGGATGGAAAGAAATGGAAATGGAAATTATTGTTAAGTGAGATTTAGTTAGAAGTTAGAGTGAATAGAGAAGAAGTCGCACTGTCGAAATAGCGAACGTAAGTTATCTCTGTCTTAACTTAAGTCACTTAAGTCAATCGTCTTGGTGTCAACACGACCATTGCTCCAGGCACAATTTCCGGGTGTGCACCTCAGCATGAAGATTATTGTGACTGTGTTGTTGTTTTGCAATGTTAAGCGAGACAGACTTAATGACTTCATTTGCGTTAAAAAAAGAAAGCAGACGTTATCTAGATCTGCAAGTAACCTTTCGTTATTTGAATTTTCTCTATGAAAGAACCGTGAATATTAGAATAGTCTAGAGGGCTATCTTGCGGAATTCTTTTGCTGAGTGGTAAGTTACCTTGAATATAGACACGCGATATACACACATTAATTTTTGTTTGGGTTTTGTGGTTTTAAAGACAAGAAATGAATAATTCACGTACATTGTTTTCAGATCTCTTAATTTGATCTGTAAACTCAGTTCATTGTTGTACTGCTGGGTAATTTTTGTTATGGCAACGATGTATTTTACGCTTTGCGTTTCACTGATAACGGATTCGTCGCCAAACTAAACAAGGAATTGTTATTGTAAAGCATATTTCCTTGGCCACGTAAGAGAAAATAATTAGAAGTATCAGCCCGGTTGTAATATAGTGTGCGTTGTGAACTAGACCCAAACAGTAAACAAAGCATTCACTCTATGAAAAGGTCAAGATTCTAGTTTCTGAAAATGAGGCTTTGCATGGTACTAAATTGATCTCGTGTCTGTGTGATGATTTTTGTTGGTGTTTCGCACGATGTTAGTTATATGTTTGTGTTGAGTTGCATAGATCACGCGATGTCATGCTATTTCACACGCGAAAGGATGTTAAAAATAAGTATGACAACCTTTTGTATAAAGTTATGACCTGAGATTACATAAGGACAAAAAACAGAAATGGTACAAAGTGGTAGAATCTACGGTTGGCAAGACTACGAGACCCAGTTTGGCTGTGTTCCTGGTCTGCTTGTACAAATCTTCATAAATCGTATTAGTTTGTATCCTAACGGCTGAAATTTTATAATCGAGTATTTCCTTTGCGGTATCAACTGTCACTTAAGCAGCTAAATAATTTACTGAGTCACAGCATCGTGTGTTTAGGAAAATCTTTCGCTTTCTGCTTGTGTTGTTTTCATGCGTAGCGTCTTACGTTAATTGAAAGGAATTTCTCTGGTTTTCCACCCGCCTCGAAAACAACATTCAAAATTGAATTCTAATTTTATTTCTACTAGCTTGCTACAACGAAGGCCGTTCTCTTATGGGTTCCCTTCTCGCTTCTCGCTAGTGACGAAATGACAGCTGCTTCTTCGCGTTTTCTAACTAGTGTCAGTTTTGAATGACTGTAGTAGATTTGTACAAAGACAATTAGGTTATTCGCTCTTGAATTCAACTCGTTATGGTTTACTCAGTCCCGAGATAGAAATCTCGATCTCATAATTTCATTTTGTTAAATATAAACACCCATGGGAACGAACAAAGGCGGACGTCGTACAGTTTTTATTGCAGTTGGTAGTTAAATGGAGCTATACCAGTTAATGAAAAGATTAAATTAAACCAAAAGGAGTCTAGAATGGTCGCGGTTGACGTAAATTCGTGACATCTGGTCAAATCTTCTTTAACTGCCTCAAAGCCCTTGTCGGTGCAATTTCATGAGTGTGTTACAAGATGCCGTGCCGAAACATTTGTTCCTGTTGTGGCTTCCTGAACTAAGAAAGTTCTGCCCAGTGTCATGAATACGACCGGCCTCGTAATGTAATCTCGTAGCCCTTTCGCTGTCAGAGTCGAGCCTAGCAACGACATTCAATGGATTGTGTTGAATGCGGAAGTGAAATGACTATAAGTGGATTTTGAGGATAATATTCCTGACAGGGATTTAACGTGTAACGCAGCATAATACACAGTGTTTTGATATGTTTTAAGAAGCCTTTATTGTTACCAGAAGCTTGAAAATGCGCAATATAATTGGGTGGATGCACAAAATTATTGCTGAATATCATGTGATTTTGACGTCATGTGTCCTGAGTTCCGGTTCAAAGTCTAACTTATTCTCTTCATGCCTTTGGCGTAAAAGTAATTTTACTGTCGCAGTGTTCGCGTATGTGGTCATAACTTTCTGCGTTTGCTGTGGATGCAGAGCAAATGTATATCTTGCAAAAATTTTCTGAACTTTAAGTTGCGGACACTTTTAATCTCATTTCAGGCAAATTTCTGAAAAAAATTTCAGATGACACTTGTGAAGCGTACCTGAAGTACATTTGCGCCCAAAAACACAAATTAGACTGAAACAACATCAGTGAAAATGAGGGTTTTACTACACCCTAATGCTTTTACAGATCACCGACGAGAAAATACAAATTCTATCAAGCCGTTACAGGTCTTAAGTGTCTCAAGTAGAGTTCTATAAATTAGACTAAAAGTTGATACTGTGCTGTCATATTGTGATATTTCGAACGCTTAAAATTCGGGCGCTCATTGTTTTGCAAACAATGTGATTCATCACGAGCTTACGACGGTAGTCTCTTGGTGCCATTCAGGAGCAAAGCCACTGAACCCATCACGAACTAGCTTGCGGACATATTCCCGCGCTTTGCACGGTTGCAAGCTTCTGCTTCGTCTTCTGATTGGTTCGTGGCCTTGTATCTTCACTGATTCGCCACTTCCGGTTACTTGAGGTTCGGCTGTGCTAAATTAAGTCCCTTATAATGTCCTTACAATGTCCCTTGTCAAGGTATTCAACTGAATCATTATGACAAAACGTTTACCGCGCTTAAGTGCTTGAATAACTTCCCGTCATTATGCTGTATCAAAAATCTGTTTTAGCTTATGTTCCTTCAATATCTCCATCTAACCGTCATATCCTCTGTCTTTTCAGCGCTCGGGATGAGTCTACCATACGTTACCGGGATGATCGCGGGACAGGGAATGGACCCGCGGGCATTAAACGCGGGAAATCTCGTTTACCC
>Ga0099812_1077808_pt1 | contig 11391 bp, 6 predicted proteins | sample DipCnscriptome_3_FD_81134 | JGI IMG/M metagenome (GOLD analysis project Ga0099812, IMG submission 81134) | Coral microbial communities from Puerto Morelos, Mexico - Diploria C C metatranscriptome (Eukaryote Community Metatranscriptome) | ecosystem: Host-associated > Invertebrates > Cnidaria >... | reverse complement strand
TTACAAAGCCAAGCGAACGTTCAGTCAGTTTTGGACGGTAAAGCGAATAAGGCTCAGTGTTTGCGTCATTCCCTACTTTAGTACTACCACTCTTCCAAAGTACAAAGTTTCATTAGCGTTTCAGAAGTGAACGGTACAAAGATTTGCTTCAAGGAAAGCGGAAAAAGTAGCGATCTGTAGAGAAAGCAAACGTCATTCTTGCCAAGTTATCAAGCCATCGTGACTGAATAGCATTAGCTCAGCTTGGCAACAATAGGATTGCAGAGCAAACAGGAAAAACGCTCGTGATCCAGAACTCTCGCTCTGATAAGCACATGGAGCTGCAGCACTACGGTGTGAGTCATGGAACAACGCATTGGGGGACGAATCTTTGCAATGGAAGACCATCGACCTTCGACCAGAGCCACTATCAGCAACTGATACAGCACTGTCACGGTGATGAGTTTACTCCGGCAAAACTCTGCTTCGAAGACAACAGAAACATCGCTCCCTGTTCGAATGAGAAGCAAGGTAAGTAATTGTAATAAGCTCATGTGTTTGGTATATACTATTTTCATAGCGCGATTAAGGCAATGTGAAATTTTACGCGTTGAATGAAAGCAAAAACCATTGATTCCACTTCCGTGTTTTCAATAACAACTAGGTGTTCTTCGAAGCCATAACAAGGTCTTCAGCTTGGAATTGCCTGCGCTTAATACTCATCTGAATCACAACATATAAAACTAAAAATAAAATCTTGGTACGATTTTAGAGCTAGGCTTACGATGCCTCCGCTGAAAATAAGCTTTGTTTTGCCGTTCTTCTTTGTCGTTTATATAAACCCACGCAATGATATCCGATCGACAGTTACAAATCTGACGACCGCGTAGATTTTGAACGCCTGTTCTCTAGATGGGAATTTCCCTGATCGTTTTGACCTCGTTTTCGTTGTGGCTTCCTTTAACGCTAATTGAATTTCGTTTTACTTTGACCAGACCAGCCTTCGTGGTTGCTCTTAAAATACAGCTCAACACTAGCCCGGTAACCCTAATTAATGGGTTGCAGGCGAACGAGTTGTGTAAATCGGCTGACTGGATGTATAAAGACATTCATCAAACACGGTCGGGCGGGAAAACTGTGTGTATATACACGCTGTTTATTTACCCATTAATGCTTCGAGTTTGTGTAAGATAACAAGGCTAATTGACGTTTGCAAAGAGTGATCGATGGATATTCATACATGTCGGTGTTTGCAACTCTACAACCGGTTCTACTGAAGCCGGCTGACGCGGGTTCGTTCTCCAGCCTTCAGGTGTCTGTACTTGTTTCTTAAGGTAGAACTGCTGTCCTCCAGTGCGTAGGAATTGTTCTCTTACAAGATAAATTCACCTAGTTTGAAAGGAATACGGCTACTTCTGAGTAAAACCTCAATGCAGTGATAAATTCGAATTACTATACAGGCATGCTCTGTCTCAACTAACTCGATGCTATTTGAGCAACTAGCTCGCGTTTTGCTTGAATTGTGTTTGAGCTGTTTAGATGCCTTATTTCACTTTCTTGACACAATAATATTTAACATGTTTTAATGGATGTGAAGCCATATCTACTTGCCCGCTTGATATTATTTTAATTATACACGCTCAACAAAGTAAGGCCGGTAGAGTACTGTATATTAGCCACTCCCAGATCGATCTTAGCTCGTTATGTTTCTCTGCTTTCGTTTTCGGCCACTAAAAGAAACCACAATTCATGTCAAAAACTCACTATTACACATTTCTTTCTTTTTGAAATTCTCTGATTCGGAAGTATCGCATTCGTCACGAGATTTTCTTTCCGATTGACAATTTATCATGCCTCGAATTCGCGGGTTCTGCCAGTGGAAATGTCTGTTTCTCTGAGGTACAGGTAGAGTTTGAACGACGCACGAGTATTCCTCGAGCCCAAGTCAGTCATTTGTCACGAGTCTTCGAGTAACTTCCTTTCGATGTCTGTTTAGGTCCTTTAATTTTTCAGTTACAGTTTCGATATGTTAGTGTCACTGTTATCTTTTCAACGCCGAATATCATTTCAAAACAAGATGAACTTCGGTAAGTATAGCCAACTTCACTCGTGAATTATGCGTTGGGTTAGCGTAAAGTGTAGTTCTATTTTAACCTGCTTTTACATCGATAAAAACGAACGTTAACTGAGAACGTCTGAAATAACATTAAGGTAGTCGAACTTTAACACGCCAAGCGAGGTGAAGTGTACTGTGTTTTAATGGTTCTATCTTTGACACTGCTGTTATATCAACGGCTCGTCTGTTGGATTTCACCATTTCTTTTAATCAATTGCGTGTTACCCGAAGATCCTTCATATTCCAAGAAGATACTGTAAACCACTGCTTTCTTCACAGACTCCTTTCACAATACATGTGTACGTATGATTCACAATAGGTTGATGTCTTTGCTAAACATTGATAGCGAACAATTATCATCAAACAGGAATTGCGGAAAGATGGTGTTAGGTCCATGATTCTACTTAAAGATATACCAAGTATAATTCCGTCTTGGCCTGTACTGAAACTAGTTCTAGATATACTCCAGCCGAACTCACTTGACGAATTTGCTGAATTCATCTCCAGTCGATTGTTCAATCATTTCTAAACTTGAATACAGAGATTACACATGATATCATTACACACCATCCTATAAACTTAAGGCCAAATGCAACTTTTATTTTAGAAATCCAGACATCGTTGTATCATGCAGATTCACTTGTAAACGTAACGTTAGTAATAAGAGGAAAAACAGATTTCCGTATGCTCCATTCAGTTTGCCTTAATTCAACTTCTAGCTGATAGCTACAGTGCCAATGGCTGAACCGGTGTCACACTTTTCCAAACACCGAAATTGTTCATTTCACTTGCTTACTAAAGATGAATGAAAATACATGTACCTGATAATATTTCAACGGGCTTTTGCTACAAGGATCTTAAATATATATCAGTCAGTTGTGAAAAAAGGTGTCATGATTCTAATGAAAGGTTTTAACTTTGGAATGTTCGGGACCTGCAAATAATTGGAAGATTGCCTCACCAAAACTTCACAAACTTTCTTATGTTTTGTTGAAGACATTACATATTGTCTGCAAGAGCTGATCACAGGAATTTGTCACTGAGTGTACTTAAAACGTTAGAAAAATATCAAAGGATAGTGTCCTAATTCTCAAAAGAAACGAGAAGCCAGTTATTTTGTTGGAAAATTAGTCTGCTAAAGATTTCTTCAGTACAAAGCAGGATGAGTTGAACCCATCTTGAAAAGAAAGTCAGTTTTCTTAGCCAGGCACAGATCAAGAAGATGAGGATTGCATTTGTTTTGATTCAACAAGAATGGAATTGAATGAAGCACACTTAAATTTAAAGACTATAGAACGGATATGAACGAAAGTATGGTTATAAGATGGACTTATGGAGTGTTAACAAGAGTGAGCAAGGGTTATTAAAGGCCCACGAATATGTATTTGAGTTTGAAGCATACTTCATACATAATTGAATGAGAGAAACTAAGAACAGTGTATGTGCCGGGTAAAGGCATTTTAAATCTTTATCAAGTAAACTCGAAGGAAGACTCCAGACCACACAGAGCAGTTGTATTCCATATTTTACTGTCTCTACGTGATTTAACAAAGTGCTGAGTGTCACATGCCTCCATCACATGCCCACCAGGCTGTCTGAATGTAGGAATGGAAACATTTCGCGCTGGAAGAAGTTTTTAGAAACTATTGAAAGTTCGCTATGTGAACTAGTTGCAATCTTAAAAACTATTGCATGAGCTACGATAAAAAGGTATACTTGTAAAATATAAATTTTGTTCCCTAAGGGCAGTTTAGAATGATGATGTTCAGTATTTAAGAAACATAAATTTTTTAATATAGGTCACAAACAGAAAATACAAATCACTTCAGAAGTTATTATAGTTTTAAAAGCAGTTTGACTTACCAAGTATATACCGAGCTTTGACCGTAAGAAGAGCAATATTCAAGGAATGAACTAGAATTCTCGAATTCGAGGAAGCTCGAAACCTTTTATAGGGTCTATGACAGTGCATAGGAATAGTGAAAGAATATACTTTAGATTACTCTAAATTTAAGAAGTTAGGCCAGTTGCCAGTAAATGGTCTAAAATGACGCTAGTAAATCCGCCAAGGAATCCGTCAAGAGATTGAGCACAATTTGTATAGAAAAGGCAAGTTTGATTTGCCTATGTATATTTTAGAATTGGCCTATCAGGAGTGCTGCATTAGTAACCTCTGGACAAAGGTGCAATTTTTTGTTTTTTTAACAGTCACTACGTGCAAATTTATTTCCAAAAACAAATGAACCTTTGTTTGAAGTATATCTGTAATTATAATCTCAGATTTTAAATTTATATTCATTGCACGTACTTTGACAATGAAATGAAAAAAAAAATTATATTCATTTGTATTCATTTGAAGAAAACAAATGTATCAGGAAATACCTAAGATTCTTGAAACTAAATAAGTGAATTTAAAGGAAAAGAATGACTAGAAATATAATTTACGTTTGTAAAACAAAAAAACTTAAAACTCGTTTCAAAATGTAGTTCTTTGCTTGTAATCTTGGATATTAATTAATTACTAATGTCATCCCAAGAAACCCCACTAAATCAAAACATAAAAATCATCTCATGTTTATGGCTCCAATTAAGTAAATTTTATATAAGTGTTACTACAAGAATTTTCAAACTGAATTATGTTTTTGGAGGCTTTATTTGGAGACTGGAAGTAGAAGAATCAAGGAAATATTCGCTTAAACTGAGAGGTCATATGTATTGAACCGAAATCCTGACACGTTTGAGTTTGAGTATTCTTTGCCAACCACACTCAAATGATATGGTAACCATGTTTATTTTCAAACACTCTGGCACGTTGTTAGATCGTTAAGGACAGATAGAGTAGAAAATACTAACAGAACAAAATTTACCGGCATCTTTGCCTTCGTAATATAGTCCAAGCAATGCCAGAGATGGTAACCATGTCTATTTTCAAACACTCTGGCACGTTGTTAGATCGTTAAGGACAGATAGACGGAGTAGAAAATACTAACAGAACAAAATTTACCAGTATCTTTACCTTCGCAATATAGTCCAAGCAATGCCAGAGGAATGAGGAAGAACACTTGTGTACGTGTTGACTTTGCGCTCATTAACTGAACATTCGTCAGTGATATCCGCTTTTGCTGAACATGACTGTCACCTTATAATGACTGAATTAAAAGTATTGCCTTGTTTTGGTTGAGCATCATTGTGGAGTGTTAAACAGGCCCCTGTAGAGTGGAAAAGCTGTTGGGACAAAAGACTTGCACAAGCTCGACTTTAACAAGACATCTGTAAAACAGCGGTGAGGCAAAGTATGAAATAGAAAACAAGTAGTGCTAAATAAATACTAGAATGTTCTGGTTATGCGAAGCCCTCAGTGTAAAATTTACATACAAGATTCTTTCATTCGGCCATATGAATTTCTGGTGAGATCTTGTAGTCAGTGTCTTTCAAGCAGAGATGCTAGAATGATGGTGGTATCCAAAATGCCCTTTTACATCTAAGACCACAAAACCCAAAATTTGTAACATTAAAACCACATCTTTCATAACAATTGTTATAATCATAGAACAAAACAATTATCGTACTAACCTAGAATATGAAATAAGGCCTGAAACAGTAGCATTAACTTTGCACTGCATCGTAACATGACTAAGTGCTTTAAATAGTCTTAAATGTTTCCCCTAAAAATTTCGAACATGTTATTTTTTCTACAGAACTTTGTGATGTAACATTATGATATGTATGCTGCACGGAGGCAAACAGATTTTATTGTTTGGGGTTATTTTCCTGAACGCATTAAATAAGTCAGTTCTGTTTCCGTTTTGAGCCCTCTTTGTGCCTCGCACATATATTAAAGTAAGAATTTGATCGAAATGGATTTATACAGTTCGTACGTTCATCTTTCACATTACACATCGACGCTTCTTTGTCTGTAGTCCGTCTATAGATCATCATTTTAGACACGATAAGTGAAGAAGCGAGATGCTTTCATGATTGACTCATATTAAAGTGTTTTTGTATTCCAAAACTTAATTTATTTAGAGGTTTAACCCGAATTCAACAATAATTACCATTAACTATTCTAAATATTAGATCAAGGGACCAAACACCTCACATTTTTCCTTGAACATGTTTATTCATTTGGGTGGTATTACTGCAACAGCCCACAGCTACGCTTCACCTTTGACTCTCATGTTGGTAGATATCATCTTGGCAGATGATATTAGCTTTTACTCTTCATGATACAGCCTTTTCACGACCATACTAGCTTCTGCGTGATTTCCTTGGCTTACACACAACATCAACCCAGTCAAAACTTGTTGAGACAAACCAGTAGGGGGCAGTCCCGGGGGGGCAGTCCACTGATTTCGTATCCGTAGGCTTTTAACCACTAAATAAAATTCCTCTCCTTTCCTTCCCGTTCCTTATTCAATGTAAAAATTATTCGTGTTAAATGTTTGGCTGTATACAGTCTTAAAGAGGCTGTGGTGTTTTTTTGACAAGCCCGGAAAAGGATTCGAATTTTAACAACATCAATTTCATTTGTTTAAGATCACTTAACCATTTATGTAGTGAGAAATTGCTTGACATGAAATAAAAGAACCAGTGAACAAGCATTTATAGATCAATGCTATAAAAAACGAATCAAGGTTTTAAAAAGTGATATCTAAACCACTGAAAAATGATATATTTACCTAAAAAGAACACGAGGATCATTTTCAATTTCATTTGCGTGACAGAAGGAAAAATTGCTAAATATGTGTCTGCAAAATTCAGTCAACTAGAAGTTCATGGTTCCCCAAATACAAACAAATGCCCACACTGAGAAAGTATACAAACATCGAATGAAAATATGTAGTGAAATTATACACCAAAACATCGAATAAGTGACTAATTATACGACTATGGAATCAACAATTTATATAGTCAAAAATAAGACTGCAATAGAGGCAAAAATATTGTTCTCTCCCTGAAACATGCTTTGGTTACTGTTCAGATAACTGATTTAATCGTCAATGAAGCTATGTTCTTGCATATAGATCCACATAAGTAATTTTTGACTATTTGGAAAAGCAGAATAAAATATTCTTAACTCAGCAGTCCCAGTGCAGCAGTAACAAAGTGCCACAAAACAAAGTGTCCAGTGACATTAGCGTGCCGAGTGCCTCTCATTGTACTCTACTACAACTTGTAAATCAATACTCCTTCACATTCCAAAAGCCTTTTAGAAATGGCTTCTTCTCAAAAACAAGTTGTTATTCAGATGCTATATAGATGAAAAATCATCTAAAAATCGAGTTTGTCAGATATGTTGTCAAGTATTTTTAGAGTCATGTCGGCGACAGAGTCCAAATTAGACTCCACAAAGTCCAAAACGATCTATAGCCAAAACATACAGAAAACTAAATACAAGTATCTCGGGACATTTGTACTCGTTTAAGCGTTCATCATTATGTGTTGTATGCAGCTGGACAATAATTTTTCCACAGCATGTAGAACATTTGCGCGTATGTAATACTGACATTATAAGGGAGGAATTTTACAAAACACAGGTATATGAACAAATCCAAAGTCCTGTCACACGTTGCAAGCCAACTGAAATATTTAACTTTTGCCAAGTACCGAGACCACATGAATTCGGACCGGAATTTCACTTTCCTTAGTATTAGGTAGTTTCGATAATGATCGATTGCACTGTTGCGAAATCAAGCGAAGACTCGCGAAGAGCACGTGTCCATACCGCACAGCGACCATAAAGCACGTGCAACAGATGAAGGGGCGCGTTGTAACTTAGCACTGAGTTGTTGCTTTTAAAAGCTGATAAATTGATAAACTCAGACTTAAATAGATTCATTCTCTCAAATGTTTTTCAGAAACTATTTACAATAATAAAATGAAAAACATGTTCTATGTTAAAACACTACCAAAATGACATAATACAAAACAATAAGTAAAGCCGTTTTTCACGGCAGCTCAAAATGACTTTAGGGATTTAATTTCCTTAGAACCTGTTCTGTTGTATGCTGAAATTGCGATGAGATTCGTTTACTTTCAAAATAAAAGAACAAAAAAATAATTATTTTCTTGCAGATTGAGTCAATTTCAGTAGCTTTCAGGGTAAGCCATTTCCGACAAACATAGTAAAATTTGCTTATATTATTCACATAATTAATTATTGGCCCTCGAGGTTCGTTGAAAAAATTGAAAACAAAATGGCTTTACTGTGGGAGAACCTTGAAACGCCTGGGTAAACGCTCAGAAAGATCAAAATGTACCTATTTTTTTGAAAAAAATTCTTTATTTATTCAAATTTGATTGAATACCCTTACTACAACCTCTCAAACAAAGCTGCTTAAACTGTTTCTCTGTTATATAGCTGTAGTTTAGCATAGAGTAATAAAGCAAGGCGAAAAATATCGGCCATGAGTTAAGATCGAATCTAGTCATTGCATTGTTGAGTTAATTATGCAATCAATTAAAAACGTACAGAAATATGATAATGCTTGGAGAAATGCACAAAAGAGCACACGACCTTTCATAAACTGATTTGTTTAGGAGAGCATTAAAAGGTTATGATAACATTATTTTGCTCCAGAAGATGCGCCTGTAACTGCATTTCAAGTTTCCTGCCTTTAAATTACCTTAAAGTGGCATTCTGGTCTTCTAGTTTTGTGCAGAATTCGTCAAGCTGGCAAAGCAGTCGAGTTCAGTTTTTGAGTAGCTTTCTCCTTTTTCCGGCACAAGACGAGATATTTCATCTGTAGAAAGGCTGGCAAAACTCATCTTCTTACTTGCAGCTTTTGTTTTCGAACGTTTTGGCACAAATTGACCACAAACGACAGAAGTGATTTTACTGGTTCAAATATTTGGAACAGGAATGTGAAAAAAAATACATCACGCCACCTGTGGCACAAGCAAATGATAAATGATGACATGAAACCTGGGATTATGTTAATTATACGGCTAGGGTCATGCAAGATTCCGGGGGGACTTCCTTACATGAAAGATTGGGGTGCTCGTCGGAAATTTTGAAAAGAGCCACTAAGGGGTTAGGAGGTACCAAGATTCTGTTTTAAGGGCGTGGCTTGTATGTAATTTTTCACCTCTAATAAGGTACCAATTCTAAGACAACACATCATCTCCTGTCCAATATTTTCTGCTCAATACTTTTAAAGCTGAACATCCTATGAGATACGAGATCCGCTCTTTTAACCCCTTAAAAAAAAGGTTCGACGACAACCCCGTCTGTTTTAAATGTGAGTCCTCCTCCCCCGGACGAAAGATGTTGTCGAGGTAGAGCATTTGGTCGGCAGCTTTTTAGTCGACGTTCAGATACGTACTAGGCCGAAATCTCCGAAATCTCACGCTATGGGATGTAAACATGTTTACGCTTGGGCAAAATCAAGCAGAAGAAGGAATCACCACGTTCGCCAAAGAATAAAAATATTAAACCGGAACACTGGTAAAGGGGTAGTAGAGAATGTATATGAAAGAGGAAGCCTATATTTGCTTATTTCTCCGTGTTTAAAGCAACAGCTGATCAAATGACAAAATAAATGCTCTTATATTTTCTCAAGGCACGAGTAAATTGACCTCTTTGAAACCAATATTATTGAGTTACCTTTGTAACGCAAATCGTGCAGCGAATGTCACGCCGAGAAACACGCAGTCTCAGTCTGTGAGCAGTCTGTTTCTTCTACCAGCATGCGAGGAAGTCGCGAAACAAACAAAAACTATCGAGTGGCGAGCATGAAGCCACGCGACACAGGAATATATCTCGCCTTTGCTCCTCTTTTTTTCGTTATTTTATTTTTGCCCAGTTGTAAAATTCTTCAACATTGACACGTGACCATCAATTAACCAACTAAAGGCCCGCTTTTGATTAACTTTTTTTCAGCTATATAAGTTTTCAAAATGGCCATTTTTCGGATGCTGCATACATTCTTGAGGAGGGAAAACAATCTGTAAAGCACGGTGATTTTAGCGTTTGTTTGTAGATGGAACGCTTTTCTGTGACCATTCAAATAAACTCAAGTTATCGAGTAGTACTTTCATGTGGTACTGTTTATTATGCTGTGCGAGATTTAAAGTCTCTGGTTGAAACTTCACAGCGGTGTCCAGCCATTTAAATGGAAGCTACCAGCGGTAGTGAAAGCATTTGAAAGAGTATGTAACTTTTGAATTTTTCAGTGTGTGTCGCCATTATATTTAAATTTTGTTAACATGTACGTTCACGCAGAACTGTTTACATACGCCTTACGGGGCGGTTTTTAAGTCCACGGATGCAATTCTGGTTAAGAGCCATTGGAATAACGATGCGGTCGAAAGTATTTAAGAGGAGGCTGAGGATCAATCATGAAGCATACTCGTGAACTACTTTCAGTTGAAAAGTTTTCACCATCTTAAATTTGCCTCCCTTTTATTAGATAACAGATAGTTATCACTTCACCACTTCGCGCTCATTTAGCTACAGGTTTCACCCGCAAACGCAGATCTTGACTTAGATTCGTGAACTGAAGTATCAGAGAACGGTCTCAAAACTCGGATCAGGTTAGGGAAGGACCCTGGGGCCCCACACCTGAGACTAGTGTTCGCTGAAAGCTCTTTGAGTTCGTCCAGGCGGCCCAAATTGGCCCTTCCCTCCCTCCTTTTTCTCGAGTTCCATGAAATCATAAACAAGTTTGACAGGCTGCAATCTCGCTCAACCGTCACATGTTTATGATCAATTTGACAGTGTTAGAAGCCCAATAGCAATCTATGCTCACTTCTTAACCGGAGACTGTTTATTGAATTATTAATTAACTATTTGGGTGTTCCTCGATAAACTGATAAACAAAATGAAAAAGAGGAAAAACTTGCTTGTCAACATTTCTTGGAAAACTTGTGTTGTGTTAAAATTTTTGTCAACAGAAATTCATTTCAGTGGGGGTGGGGGTGGGGATAAGTGGCTCGTCGTCTGCAAGAACATTTTAAAACAGTCTTCTATTCATCGCGAGTCAGTTCTTCAACGAGTTGTAAAATCCTTCATAAAGAAAAGTCGAGCATAAATAAAGCACGTTGTTCTTGGAACTTTCTGTAGTCCTTTAGATCGTCCACATCTAAGATCTTTGTTAACGCCTATGGCTATTCGAAGTTAATGTCACATAAATTTCCGGGAAACGCTGCTTTCTTAGAAATAGGCAAGCGTCTTCATTGACATGCGTCATGCTAAATTTAAACAGACGCGGTGATACTACAGATCGTGTATGTAGTATGGATGCTGTGGTCTTCGTTCCTTGTAATTCTCTTAGGAATGAATTGCAAACCTTATG
>Ga0099812_1220891_pt1 | contig 11857 bp, 9 predicted proteins | sample DipCnscriptome_3_FD_81134 | JGI IMG/M metagenome (GOLD analysis project Ga0099812, IMG submission 81134) | Coral microbial communities from Puerto Morelos, Mexico - Diploria C C metatranscriptome (Eukaryote Community Metatranscriptome) | ecosystem: Host-associated > Invertebrates > Cnidaria >... | reverse complement strand
ACCAGTGGAAGATTATTTCATATCTTCTACAGATACTTTACAGCGCCTCGTTGCAACTATGGCTCACTATGACGGGAATTGCCCATTGTGCGGCTTCACTTTAGATTTATCGTCGTTTTCAGTCTTACAGCATGGACACGCAGCTCGAATAAGCATCTCTTGTATCGCTGGTCATTGTCTCCGGTGGTATTCAAGTAGCACTGCCACTGGAAAATTTACAGCCAATTTGAGGTCCTGTAATTTCATTTTGTGAATGTCTATTATTTCTTGTTTTGATCTTTGGATCTGTATGTTCAGTGGTAATTATTTACATAGGAAATGTAGCAAGTATTCACCAGTTTCCTGTACTTATTTAGGATGGTTCATGGCTTTACTTGCTCAGGTCTAACAGAGACCCAGTATATAAACTCCTGCAAGGCAGCTCGCATTGGTCATGCGGAGCAGCAGTATATCTTCACTGGTAATTGTGCTTGTACTTGATATTATATTTATTATCCATAATGGAGTAACAATCACAGCTAAATGTATTCTTTTCCTTTGAGTTTTACACCATCACCATCTTCTAGTGGAATCCTTGTAATAATAATTAATAATTATTATAATTATTATTGAGTTGGGCTCGCATTCTTGTTTTGTTATTAATTTTCTCTACAGTTTGTAAGGACTGGAAAGTATATTCAATTATACCATCTAACCCTTTACCTTGCTCTTTATTTTTTCGATGGCAGTTCATTCTTCCTTGGAGTACAAGAATGCAGTGAAAGCTGTCTATGAAAGAGCATTAGTGGAGGCTCGCACGAAGGCACAGCAAGATCCTCAATATCTACTACGTGGTGATGTTAGTAGATCATATTTTGGAAAACAACCATTACTTCTTACATTTTACGCCCTTGCTGTAGTCCAGCCTTTTTTTGTCGTATATATCATATTTCAGTTAGTGGTCTTTTTGCTACTTTCAAATATCAGATCAATGGTCATCGCTCAAGACAAACAACACCTGTTTATCATGTAGATCAGCGATTATGATGGCAAAGAATTAGCTTTCACCGAGGAAGTTACAAAAACTCTCAAGTATTATGCAAAATTAAACAGATAAATACCAAATGTCTTGGGTCCAATTTACTACATGTTTTATATCTCACCATGTACTGCTAGACATATATTGGCAAGCCTACATTTTAATGAAAACCTGAGACGAAAACCAAAGAAGACAAAAGAAGGGAAAACACGTATGAATGTAACCAACCCAAAATGGGTGAAGAAGTTGTAAGAGAGAAGAGCCACCTACATACGGTATGTACATGAACAGCAACCTGCACTGCATTTTTCTGTCATTTTTAGTAATACAAACACAGCCAAAAGTTAATGTAACCATTTCATATCAAATGTCAAAGAGGTAACAGTCTCTTATAAAGAACTCCGTAAAACTGCAAGTACAGCTATGATCTTTTTACCAAAGGATATTTCAGGTTGCCAATTTCATCCTTCTGGTTGTTTTTGTATCAACATTAATGTTTGCAGTCTTGATCGAAAGATTTGATCATTTGTTTTTTGCTCTTATAGATTACATGGAACAGATCAAGCAATTACTTTTTAGCATCACCAAGAAAGAGAGGGAAACAATTAGAGAGAAAATAATACAAGGGCAAAATCCCTGGAACCTGGACCAATCAGTTTCTTGACCGGGCAGCTAATAAAACAGCCATAGAGCGTCATGAGGCAAGGAAGCAGTTATGAACACAGTTATTTCCTTAAGTTAAAATATCAATACATTAAAAATTAAGAGTCATGTTCAACTAGCCTGGATAAAGCAAAATATGGAGATCTAGTATGTGTAGTTACAGTCACAGAAAATAATCATTCTGTCCAGGAAATTGAGGTTCAGATATTTGATAATTCAAAATTGGGAAGTGAAGTTTTCACTTCAGCTCTTAAAATAGCTTATTTTACTTTCAAAACCAGAACAATTGAAGATGCAGCTACAGGCAACATCGATATTAACGAGAACCAACCAAATGCTCTACATTGCCATTTCCACAATTACTCATCATCATCATACTTTATTTACCCTTGGATTTTAGAGTAGCGTTAACAACACAATGGGCAAAGACCAGACTACTGACCATTAACAGTGAAGATGCAGGAGATGGGGTCTACTGTTTATCGTCCTTATCCGAGAAGACTAGATTATCTATCCATTTGCAGATGTCATTGCAAAGGCAGTTTTTTTAAGACCCTGAGTGTTGGTCCGGTCTGGGGCTTGAACCCGAGACCTCCCACACAGTAGTCCGACGCTGTACCAACTGAGCTAACTGGTCGGCGGTCTACTTACCAGGATGATCAACGTATTTCAGAGTACAAAAATTTTGTTTCAGTAACACTTTAAAGACTTGGTTCCATGGCAGAGCCACCAAAGCAAAGTCACTGTCTCATTACATTGGACTAGTAGCCTAAGGCTTCCATTTATATAGTCTTTAGATCTAAGTTTCAAGATGTCAATACTTAAGAGCAGTGATAATTGAAATAAGGTGCTGCTGAATAAAAAGTTGACATTAGGCTCAGCACTTGGAAGTGCAGAGATAACTCGGAAATAATTGCCCGAATTGCAAATAATTCCATAACCATGTTGGAACTGTTCAAGTGATAAAAAACTTACATAGATGTCAATGACATTGTGCTGTGTAAAGACACCCTTTTCAACCTAATCGACCCAATGAGGATCTCTTGGTTATTAAAGAGGATCATCTCTTGTTCATCCATTAACTTATAAAGACTTTTTAGTTCTATGAAAGAAAACAAGATATTCTTGTAGAAGGGTGGATGCTTGATGAAAAGCACACCTTCACACAAGCAGGCCACATTTGTAAACCTGGCCTCAGCAAGATTTGTCAGTGGATTTCAGACAGCTGGAATTCCATTTCCCCTGACACCATCAGACGTTCATTTCTCAAATCGTGCATCACAAACGCACTTGATGGTACAGAAGACGAAGTCTGATCCCTTTACTGATGATGACAGAATGGAGTCAATTGTTGATGAAGAAGGTGCACCAAATAGAATACTGTGAAATTGATGTTTGTGAAAGTGATTTTATTGGATTTTAATTTTGATATACTGTAGCATTACACTTCATTTCACTCATGTTTGTCCATACGGCCTGTGATTTACTCTGTATATAACATGTCAGCAAAAAAGGTTTGAATTATTGTTTGAACATTTTCACATTGGTATATATGGTTGATTTGATACACATCAGCTGCTGTTCATTTAAAAGTTTGCTTTCACTCATCCGGTTCCTCAACATCAATCATTTTTTCATGAAAACTATTCGAAAGATTGGCATGTGACCTATGTACCGATGCGTTCAAGCTAAAGGGTGGACACAGCAGATGCGGCCTCTCCTCGGGTAAATATTGTAGTTAGCAACATTTTACTTAAAATGTGTGACTGAAGTGTGACAGCATGTCTTTCCATACAATGTAAAAAACAGAATAACGAGACTAAGCAGTTTCCTGCGGGTGAAGTTGTGCACAGTTTCTACCACTGCACTGAAACGAAATGCAGCTACCAGAAGGAGAAAGGAAAGAAAAAATTTGACCATGCATGGCTCTTTCGAAACCATCTAAGTTACGATGCAACAACAGCGCTGTGGTGGTTGCTTTTCGTCAAGGAACAGGGCATGTATTGTCTGCTCTGCCGACTCCACCATGCCAAGGGCAAGCATACAGTGTAACAAGAGTACATCATATGGAATGGAACCCGCCGGTGGGAAGAAACATCAAGATTCGATTGCAGCAGAAATGTTGAAGAGGACCTCGATTTTTCAAGAAAAACTTGATGAGCATAATCTCCACCGGCAAGAAATTCTGTATAGTGCTTTCATGTCGTTGTACTGGCAGGTTCAGCATGGCATTGCCTACCGTAACTTCCCCTCCTTGTTGAAGATGATGCGGGCAATAGGTCTGGAAAAGCTGGAGCATTTCCAACACGAATCACTGTGTTCTGTAAGAGGAATCCTCACGACTATGGGCAGAGTGATCAAGGAAAAGATCACAAAAGCTGCAAAAGAAGCAAAGTGTTACGGCCTCATAGTAGATGATGTTACTGACATTCAAATCAAAGAACAGAACATCATCTTCATTCAATATGTTCAAAACGCGAAAGTGCAAATCCACTTGCTAGCTGTCAATGATCTACTGGACGGTGCTGTTTCGGCGAACGCCCAAGCCATCACTGACAACGTCAAACATGAACTGGGGAAGAGTGGCCTTGATATTTAAAACTTCTTGAGCTTTGCATCAGATGGAGCTTCAGTAATGGTTGGCAAGCACAATGGGGTGTCAGCTCTGCTAAAAAGGGAGAATCCGAGGCTGATCAATGTCCACTGCATCTGCCACAGACTTGCTTTGGCTTGTGGGGACTCCAATAACGAGGTGCAGTACATGCTCACCATAGAACATCTCCTGTTACAGCTTTACAAGTGGCTGGAAAATTCATGTGCGAAGACGGCGGCATACCTAAAGATGCAATTTCTTTTTCAAGTTGTTCTACAGGAAAATCAGTCGAGCAACATGTACAGTTTTATAATTTGGGAAACATAACCACTTCTATGAAATATTGGTTGATCTACATTAGCAACATTAATTTTAAGTCTTCAGCATGCCTAATACCCTCCTGTTATACTTGGTTATAGGACTTGCAACCTGAAGGATGACTTCACTTAGTTCTAAAAGACTTGCGACCAACTGACCAGCCGGACCAATCACTGCCAACATCACATCAAGAAACACAGTTAAAAAGCTTCTTGAAGAAATATGTTGAAGCCTTAACCGAGAACATCAACGCTTGTTTTCAAGAGTCCTCACCCGTACTGGATTCCTTCAAAATATTTGATCTGCTTTCTGTTCCTGCAAAAACTGATGATGGCTTCAGGTATTGTTTAGTCTTGGTTTTAAGCATATTTCTACAAATAAAACTGTCTGGTGTACTTTGTGTTTTTAATTTTTGTTTTTGTGATTTTTTTAAAGTGAATATGGCACCAACATGATTAAAAAGCTGGCAGACCATTACTATCCAGGGCCTCAGCATGCAGGTGACCGCCAGCAGATTGTAGTTGAGTGGCAAAAGGCAAAGTATGACCTGCTGCAGTGGAAAGAGGACGACCTGCCACAAGCCATCCGTGACGGAGAAGGGTCGATCACAGCCACTGACTGGTGCTTATACAAATTACTGCAGCCAACCTATCGGTCACACTACCCTATGCTATCCTTTATTGTGGAAGTCTGCTTGAGTTGCCCAGTAAGCAATGCTTGGCCTGAGAGGGGTGCCAGTGTTCTCAAATGGCAGAAGAATCGGTTGCGTTCTCGAATTAAAAATGATTTGCTGAATCTGTTGCTTCAAATTTCCATAAATGGTCCAAAACCAGAGTCGAAGGAGCTGCCATCATTAATCCATGAAGTGGTTGCTGAGTGGCTGAACGAAAAGGAACGGAGAAAGCTTAAGAGGCTTCCTCCTATCTCAACTGTGGCATCTTCTTCCTCAGCCATCACAACACCTGCTGCTACTTTGGTACCTGAGGTCATAGAAGTACATGTAGACCGTCTACGACAAGAATATGAACAAGAGGATCATGAGTTGCCATCCTCCATGGAGCCTGATGACCCACCGTCTTTACATGTTCCACAAAGTGCAGACCTAGAAGAACCAAACTTTGATGTATATGTTGCTGCTCTTGAGCTCCAAGACTGTGATGAAGATCAAAGTACACCCAACATGGAAGATTCTGACTATGAATCGGACTATTTGTCAGATTAGAGATCAATTTTAGAACATTGTTTTACCCCTCTGATAGATTTTAAGCCCAAAAGATGTTGTAGTGCAATGTGTTATGTGACATGAGATAAAATGAATACATGAAATAAACTAAATCTGTGAACAAAATAGAATAATTGTCATAAATGTAATAAAGAAAAACACGAAAGTGCAAATCCACTTCCTAGCTGTATATCAATGGGATATAGCAAGCCATGATTTAACCACAGAATAAATGTATTTTATTTCCTGAAGTGTATAAGCCATTGATGTTGAATTTTAATTCAAAACGAACAGAATTGAGATTGAGAGTGTAACGTAAGCAAGATTGTGAAAGGATTAAAACTCAAACTCCTTTACACTGTGAACCAGTGTTGGGGGAGAATCCCAAACACTTTCACAACACAAGTTCTTTGAGCCGCCAGATAATCTAATCACTAGAAATGACAAGAAAGAAGAATTTTAAGCAAAAATGGCTGTTAAGGGAAATGAAAGTTACGAGGCAGATAGAGAGCATGATTCAACCTGCAGCAAAGGAGCTTGCCATAGGAGAGTGTACCACACAAACAACGCTCTGAATCTCACAGTTAAGGCAAGGCTAGAGGAACTATTGAAAAATTAATTGCCTACTGTTATTCCTCATCAACAGGGCAAGTAACCCCAAAATGGCGCTGCTGTGTTTGTTTTGCTATAGTGTTTTCACTGTTCCACTTGGTGATCCAGGATACAGACTGTTTTTGAATCTTAGCATATTAAAGAACCCAACAAAACAAAAAACACACGACACATACACATGTGTTTCTGTTTCCATCTTATTTTTTATTTTCTTTTTTTACCTGCTTTTTCCTTTTGTGTCCTTTTTTCTTGACTTGTTTAATGAATGGTGTGATGGATAGTAAGAGCCTTAAGACGTAGGTCACCTTCATGTCCAAAAACCGAATAAGCATCTGTATTTTTACCACATATGATTTTGCTTATATTATGTACATAAGAATGTTACTTCAATCAAAAGTGTAGTTCAATTAACTTAGTGTGACTTACTCCATACTTTTTCTCAGATAAACTTGAAGGACAGAGATTACCATTGATTCAACAGGTTGACATCAACCAAACTAAGAATCCACCTCAAAATTGTCAATAGGTTTTACTAGATCTGATAGTAAGAAGTATAAATTTCCACATTGTCCTTACAGGTTGAAGTGGAACCACAAAACAGCAGAAGCATAATTCACAGTCTCCTTCCAACTTTCGCAAATCAATTAAATCATCAAAAGCACAATTAAGAATACACAGCCCTTAAAGAGTGAGAAATTTATAAAGCAAAAACTGTTAGACAACGAAATTCATTGCCTTGAGCTAGCATTTAAAACAAGCAATGAGCATGAAGACTAATCAATCAGTATTTGTTATTTAAAAGGTTTTCCTTTGGTTTGAATATTGAGTTTCCAATAAAACACATTACTGCTCAGGTACATGTAAGATGCTGTCAAAATCAGGTTTTATCCTTCGTCATCATCGTCATCATCATATTTTATTTACCCTCGGATTTTAGAGTAGCTTTAACAGCTAATGTCTCCGAGCATTTCAACAACACAACAGCACAATGGGCAAAGACCAGACCACAACACCGGGAACTCTGTGCCCTACTCTTTGCAATGAGTGTGTGGGTTCTTTAACGTCCCCTGTTGACCATAATAGTGAAGATGCAGGAGACGGGGCCTATGGTTTATCGTCCTTATCCGAGAAGACTAGAATATCTAACCATTTGCACATGTCATTGCAAAGGCAGCATATTCTCCTCAGTTATTTTAAGACCCTGAGTGTTGGTTCGGTCTGGGGCTCAAACCCGAGACCTACCGCACAGTAGTCCGACGCTCTACCGACTGAGCTAACCGGTCGGTCTTGTACACATTATTTCTGTTTTTTTTTTTAATCTTAACTGAGAGTACCAATGAAATTTGTCACCAGACTTCCACAAAGAAACCTTTTCAAACTACATTTCATCTTACAAGTTCACACTTGAAAATGGAAAATCCAGTTGCAAATTGCTTTACAATTAACATGCTATGATGAGATGTCATTGCAATTGCTGTGCTCAGCATAACACAATGTAAACAATCTTCAATTTGCAAAGCCACATGTAAGAAGGATAAAGTGAAACTCATATCCATACCTACAACCTGGTTAATACAAATGTAAAGGGGGAAAAATAGAGCAACCATAAAGAAATCAAACAGAGTAGGGCAAGAGAGCAAGTAGGGCAAAAACGTCCACTCATATCCCTCCAAGTACTGAGAAAAAAAACTTAAATGATCCAAGTCACTGTGTTTAAATGGTATTTGTATATCTTTTCATTATTTTATGCAGTTGTAAAAAAATGACAAACTGTTAGTAACAAGAGAACGTCAAGTATCTAAAAAAAAAAAAAAGATTTTCCTAGCAAGTTCCCAAATATGTCAAGTGGAGCTAGGCCCTGATTAGTACTGTTTAACAAGACTGTTTATAAAGAAAAATAAATTTTTTCTTTTAATTACCAATTGCACATGATTAAGCACTTTCCCTTGTAAAGTATTTAATATACTACTTTTAGAAGTCTTTCACATGCATATTTCCTTTTTTTATTTATTTGTATAGCGACTGAAGAGCCCAATGAAATTACACAATGCAGAAACAGGCACAAGCGTGTGTGTGGCGCATCTGGGAGTGCAAAGCTGCAAGATGAGAAAGTTTTTATGGTGCCTCTTCACAAGACTATTAATCCCGGATTACTTTGCTCTTCACTGTCTGCGCATGTGACTCAAAGGTGGCCTAACAATTAACAAAACATAAGACTTACAGGCAATACAAATGACCTTCACCTAATGGATTTATTAAAACATCTGAATCAATCCAGGTCCAGTCAACTGATGAAGCCACCTCTCATTTATCAAGTCAAGACTTTTTTTACTTTTAATACTTCTCTCTCCAGCAAATTTCCAAACACAACCTGATAGAAGCTCTTCACTTTGTACTTCCAGTATGGGAAAATCCCACCATCGACTACTCTAGATGATGCCACTGATTTTCTAGGGGAATTTAATTTTGAAATTTTATTTGATGAGAGATGTTATCCAACTAAGCCTATTCCCTAGACTTTTTCCTCATCATTGGAGAAATTATTTGAAAAGATAAACTCCATGGCACCAATTGCAATAAGGCTGCAAGGTAAATGGATGAAACTCAATTGAGAGATTTTTGCCAGATCTATATGTTACTCGTTAATCATTTTAACTGAGATGTAAATATAGAATATTGTAAATTATTATATAGCAAGGTAGTTGAGGTAAATCTGAGTGTTCTGATTGGTTCTCTCTTGGTCAGAATTTTGCCATATGGACCATTTCCACAGAAACAATAAGCTAAGCAGCCAGCAAAATTCAAGACTCAGGTACCACATAATAAACTACCTATTAACCAAGCCTGCTTGAGCCATACTAGGAAATAATTGCCCTCAGTCATTGTTTTATGAACCTTGCTGTGCCTTGTCCATACTGCCATAACCAGAGGCCAATAACCAGGGGCCTTCTCACTTGGTTAGTAAGACAGGGGTTTTGTTAGAAGATGGGGCCCAGTACTGGCACCTGTCTACTCTGAGTACAGTACCCGCCTTTGCTCAAATGAGGTCTCATGAGGTTTGGAGAATTTCTAAGCCTATGGACCCTCAAAAAAACCTCTATTGATGAGGGAACAATTGCATTTAAAGGCAACTTTCAATAAGACCATACATGCCTTCCAAAACAATAACACAGAGACTTGCCTCACTGTGCAAAGAACAAACTCAAACAAGAAGAACAGGTTTTCCTTCAATGTGGCAACTTAGCTTTCACCGAATGCTGAGTTCTCCATGAGCTCCGGCAACCAGCAAAAATTCACAGTCTAGTCGTTCTTGGTGCGCCGGCTACTCAAAGTAAATAAATAATAAATGATTTTTATTTGTTGCAATGTGAGCCTATCTGTCAATATAACTAAGCACAAATACTATAGGTCTAATTTTATTGTCAACAACTGCATAGTGATTAAAAAATATAACTGTTGTAGCTGCAAGATAAAAGAAATCGGAAATCATTAGGACTGTGAGAATTGCCGCCAAAAACGTGACGTTGGCAGCAAGCCGTGACAGCAGTACTGAAATATTCCACAGCCGGGGCTAAAGGTCACTTTTTCCTCTGAAAATAAAGTGAAAACCCCAGCAATCGCAGCTCAGTAGTGCCTGGGAGAAATTGAAAACAAATAGAGACGACGCAAATGAAGGTAAGTTGTTTTCTTTCAAAAATATAATTAAAATTAGTTCTTTAATCTCCAGTGAATGTACGCGTAATTTAATTAGTTCTTTAAACACGACATGCAACTGAGTGCTTGGCTTGCACATGGAGGATTTTTGAGAGAAAATAGTTCAAGTTTGATATGGATGACAATCAAACTGTTCAACTAAGACAACACTACATTTTGCTCAGTGAAATTTCTTTTCTTTGAGAAAAGAACTTAAAACCATTATTGTTTAATTAAAATACACTGAAATGCACTTTCTAGAACCCCAATTTCAAAATTTTCTAGGAGAGGATCCCCAGATAAAAGGTGGGCCCCCTCTTCCACATGGCTCTGATAAAACCACACCACCTCTTTCTATTGGCATTGTCCACCGCCTAATCAAAATTATTCTCAAATTTTCAGGAGAACCCTGCCAAATGGCACCATAAAGGAGACATTTCCTTCACGTCTTCAAATGTTTTGCCCAGTAAGGCAAAAGTAAGAAAGCAAAAGCAAAAGTAAGAAAGAACGGGCAAAATGTCAACGCCCCATGTCACCAATGTTTACATGGCAAACATGGATAGCATTGACCGAGCCAATCAATATTGTTCTTTTTGTTTTGCTGGTTATTCTTCAAGAAAATGGTATAGGTACATTGTTTGATTTTTATTTAATCTTTTGTTGTGTAATGCGTTCTTTCTATAATCCGCTCCCCTTGCTAACCAAGGGAAACAGAAGCAACCAATGATCAGTTTCAGGCTTGATCTGGCAAAACTCATCAATGGTTTCAGCCAAAGGAAAACAGAGAACATAGGTCTCAAGAAACTCCACACCATCCTGTGGCTTGTGAAGAACAGTGTCGATTCTTGTTGAGGGAAGGAAAAGAAAATGCATATGTGTATCAAAGTCAGGCTTAAAACATCGAAAGGATACAAGGTTGAGACATGCTTTGAGTAAAGTTTGCGCAGAGTCACATGTCACAATGAATACCATTTAAAATGTTTTATTCTTTTGCATGAGCACACAATGAACATTAAATTATTAATTGTTTTTCATTTTTAGGTTGAATTTCATTTCATGTAGTAAAATTACTAGTGAAGTTACCATATATTTTAAGCTTTGGACATAGGAATCACTTCGTGTTTCCAGACATTAAGGAATGGTGGCAAATTTGAAACTTTTTTCATGTTGATACTTTCAAGGTAAACTGTACATGGATACAGATGACAGTTTAGGCTTTATTATTTTTTGGTTAACAGTAAAGCAATACTTCTATGGTCTTTCATTTCTATACCTTGTCTTTAAAATCTACCAAGCATGTATATTTCAATTCAATCATAAATTTATTTATGATGCTTGTTACAACTTCTTTGTTATAGCAACATCACTGTTGGAAAAAGGCTCAAAAAGAGGTGCATACTTGTACCGCACCTGGAAAAGACAGACACCAAGACAAACCAAGAATGTTTAGATCATCAGATTATGCTGTGGAGACTACATGTACTTCAAAATGTTGACATCCTACGCTGGCTGTTAACCCAGGATTAGGATTCACATGAATTTTGATATCCATTTTGTAAATTTTCAGTGGGCAGACTTGTAAGCATTGAAAAACATATCTTTAAAGAACTGGAATTGATACAGTAATTTGTGTTCTAAGTAATAAAATTCTATTTTCCCTAAAAAGGGTCTTCACAACAACTTGTCAGTGACTTCGCAGAGGGATAGTTGGGGTGCATTTTCACACCCTTGCAGCAAC
>Ga0099812_1219442_pt1 | contig 12222 bp, 4 predicted proteins | sample DipCnscriptome_3_FD_81134 | JGI IMG/M metagenome (GOLD analysis project Ga0099812, IMG submission 81134) | Coral microbial communities from Puerto Morelos, Mexico - Diploria C C metatranscriptome (Eukaryote Community Metatranscriptome) | ecosystem: Host-associated > Invertebrates > Cnidaria >... | reverse complement strand
ATAGGGTCCATTACACTGTTCAGACAAGTCGTTTTAAACAATACATGTGCATGAATTGAACATGAAGAACCAAATTAGTCAAGTAAGACAAATAGCTGATTGAGGCCATCGACCCAGGAAGATAACGAACCAAACCCACGATATGATAGTACTTAGAAGTCAGCTATTCTTAGAGAAAATGAGGTCGAAGAAAACGGGTGCTTTGGGGGAATAGGTGAAAGGCATATCACTTAATCAATCTTTCACAGGCTTCTTAGTCGTTAGAAATAACTAGAAGAAAAGAAGAAGCAAACAGATGCAGTAAAACAGGACAGGCGTGCCTTAAAACTAGAATTATGTTGTGCCCTCGGACATTAACCACAAGTTGATCTTCAAGATCTATCGTTTCCTGCGGCTATAAGAGTGGGGTTTTGAAATATTGCCATATGAAGTTCATCATTAGCCTGTATAGACTTAGATCTAACTTCGATTTAATTAAATATACGAAGACGACACCGAAAATAGAGTTATCTCGGGGATCCCAAAAACGAAGCTATGCCGGTCAGGCTGACAGAGGCCGTCTGGGTTACATTCTTTTGTTGAAAAACTAATTAACTCTAGTCCATCTTATCTGCCATTCACGTTGGAACACTGCAAGAAAGTTATCCTCATTTGGTTGTCAAGACTTGGACAGCTACTATGTTGTAATAAAGTTCATCTTTTGTTCTGGACCATGCGGGTGGTCCTTGCAAGCAAACACTTTGACGTTTTCAATCAAGTACACGCAAGGAACACACAGAGGTAGCAAGTCGTAGCTGTGTACGTGATGTCACAAAAAACAAATTGTGAAATATTCGTCGAAGCGCACAAAATAGATTTTTTTTTATGGCTTTTTTTTAATTCATTTCTTTCTTTATTGTTTTGTACAGCGCCACTACTCTTTAGGAGAGAAGGGCAGAAAGAAAGGAGATTCGTGACATTGTACTTTTGTTTTCAAACTCAACTAATAATTTTTAAGAGCCTGATTTGAAAGTTAATTTCCTACAATATAATTTTGAAAGCTTTCCGGTCGAATTGAGGTGCTTTCTTTACTTATTTTAAGACTTCTGCAATAAATGTGTTTATAGATAATGAAAACTTTAACTTCCCTTTAATGAAACAAGGTCATGTCAAAAACAATATTGCAAGTGAAACAAAAGTAAAAAAAAAACACATTTGACCTTTCTTCTCCAAAGAACATCCAAGTTACAATACTCTTGCAAAAGTAAGAAAGCATAAGTTTTTCCACAAAGGAAAATACATTAGAGCTCATTCCACAGGCTCAAAAGTTAGTATTACCTTACAATACAGCATAACCACGAAGACTACTCTTTCATGACAACTCAATTGCAATAGTAAATCAGTAGCACCACATGAAAACTCTGCGAGTTACCTTTCATATGAATGGTCACACACTAGGGTTTTATTCAGAGAGTTAAAAGTTAAACCACCTGTACAGCCATAAAATAATGCCTATTGCCTTTCAGATGAATGGTCACACACTAGGTTTTATTTTCGACACTTTTAAAGTTGCAGTGACCTTTCACAGCGTACAGGGTCACTAGAAAGTGCTGCTCACGAGCTTCTATTTGAATGGTCACACACTAGGGTTTCATCCACAGACTTTAGTTAGAACCACCTTGCACAGCATAATAAACAATATCACATGAAAGTACTGCTCAATAGCTTTCATTTGAATGGTCGCACACTAGGGTTTCATCCTCAAACTTTATTTGCACCGCTTTTAGTGATTAGCTCAAGGTTTAACTCTAGAAGTAAAAGAAATAATTGCTAGAAAAACGTCTGTTTTAAGCTCTTCAACGAATGTAGTATTATTTCCAGTACTTGTGGTATCAAAAATAACTTTTATCTTTTAGAAGAGCCTCCAAGCATGTGTGAAAAGACTGAAACACAGCCGTTCTGTAATGAAAACGCTTGACAGAGCCATTTTCAATCCAGCTGTCGACATCCACGTTGTTTTGTGACATTTTGAATTGCCTCTCTGCTTGACTGATATTGGGATCGTTTTTCAACCAAAAACATGTGATTCATTTCCCTCTTAAGCGGTCGAAATACGAGCAGCAAATAATCTAAGTTAGCTTCTTATTGCATTTTTAAGTTAATGTAAAGAGCTATTTTATAGGCATTTTCATTTCTACTGGTCAGCTCGAGTTAATTTTACACTTTGAGAGTATGAATATTAGAGGAAATGCGCTGGCTACACTGACTTTGATCTTTTTCTTAATTGCTTATCCCAGACGTTGACTACGCCCAGAAATTTTTCAGCAAACGGATATCTCATATCTTTGTTTTTTTTTTAATAAAATGGTAACGGAAGTTTTAATGTGAAAATAAAACCTTTGGGTCACATTTTCTCGCGGCAATCAACCGGCTGAAACATAGAACACTTTCTCATTAAGAGAAAAATTAAAAGTGTTTCGCGTTTGTAATAAATGTCTCTTTGTTTAATCTGCCTTCCCTCACCTGTGGTGACACACACGAGCAATGTGTTAACTTTTTATTCGTTTTTATTCAATCGATGAATTTCGCGGATAACAATACGGGTGCGCGTGGCGGAGCACAAACGAAGCTGTCATTATCGAGTTATAGACGCCCGATAGATGAAAAACACGTACTCTGACTGTCAAGCTAGTTTTATGAACTAATCTTAAAACTAATTAAACTCCAAGCAAACTGACCGCCAGTTTCATTCAGTTGAAAAAAAAAAGTGACACTTGACATGCAAGGAACAAAGGCACAACCAACGCTTTTATGAGCCCTTGGATTCTTCAAGTATTGAAACATCAATGTTTTGGGAAATGCCATTTACCTAACGTTCTAATTTGTTCTAATGTGCTTCCGACAGACAGACAAAAAGTGCTGGACGTATTATTGAATAGCAGGGCTGTGTATTCATTTCTATTGTGAACAGATCCCGCGTTCTCACAAGAAATCGACCACCATCAACAAACAAGCGAAACAAGGGGAAGTGGAAAGCCTTCACTGTTAGTTCTGTCCAAAGAAAGTGGAAATGGGCACAGAAAAAATATCACGAATGCTAAGGACGCGTTTTATTGCGCAGATAAAGCGAGGACAAAAAGGATAAACTTGTCAACTGGATATGAGCCTGTGTGTGCAAATGTGTTTCGAGTAAATACAGCGACATATTGCTTGATGCCTTAATTACTTAGTTAAACCTTATTACGCTTGGATCGGAAGCAGGCTTCATTCTATTTACCTTCAATTCCAAACTCTGCCAAGTTGAAGGGAATCGTTATTTCCACGCAAGGAAAATATTCTAAAAGAAATTACAATCCACCTTCTTTTTATTCTTGAATTCATAATTTAGCATTTGTCAAGTGTTTTATCTCTTGTGATCTGAAGGAGAAAAATGAAAAATGATACGAGACCCCCAAAAATCTGAGAGAATTGATTTTCTATTGGGCAGACTTGAAGTCAAGAACTTCATAGGGAGGTTGGTTTCCAAGCAAGTTAAGAGCCTTAGGGCCAGAATTACACTAATGATTCGGTATGCCTCGCTTCAGTCGTTCCATATTTTGAAAAATAGTGATTCTGATCATTATAATAGTTGACAAGGAGTAAGCTATCGTTTATTCTGAGTAAGGTGTTGTGGAAGCGTCGCATGCAGTCGTGGCATACATGAAATGTTGCATGGTTTCAATGTTCTTTGCAAACAGTGCGGTTCCTAGGGGATCTCAGGCCATTCCTTGTACAGCTAAGAAAGGAGGAGATATCATAGCTTTTCGACCGTTTGCTGGTCGCGACGGATAAGTATATTCAATGTGGTAAGGAAAAGATGCAACTGATCACAGTCAGTAAATATTTCTTGTTGTTGATAACTAGCGTGCCAGTGAATGTATGGCACTTTGCTTACTCATATGAACTGAGGACACTGTTTTAAGTTAAGTCCGTCAGGTACCCTTAGAAGTAATCAAGAAATGGTCTATAATGAACTTGGATAGAATCCCATGATTTAGTCTAAATAAAACAAAATGATGTACAGTAAATCCCTCTATCTACTATTGCAGCCTTCCAATAGCGATCCCTAGCTCAGAAGCTGAAAAATATCACGATTTATAATGTGAAACATTTGATTTCACTCTTTTGTATTTACATGCATTGGAGTCAAAACTTTACTCCTAAATAGTTCATTCTCCAAGTAGTGACGACCGCGATATGACTGAAATCTTTGTATGTTGATGAGGTCGATTGTGGTGAGGCCCAGATCAAGGGTAGATGAAAGTTGAGTTCGGAATAAATGTCGAAATGAAACAAAGCTTGGTCACTGTTAATTCGCGGCAAACTAGCTCGTACTGCTAATGATAGCTCAGCGGTTGTATCACAATCTCTAGCAAACACTATTTAAAAGATTTCAACCCGTGATAAAATTTCGTAACACATCAGTGTACCATCCTGTTACAAAATATTTCAAAGTTTCTTTCTTTGCACTGCTGACTACCGCTGTTATTGATATCATTATTATTCACAATTCAGGTCTATGGTATTTTATTCACCAGAAAATTCTTCTAATGCTATTCGAAATTGTCATCTTAAATTTTTATGATGTCGATCCGCGTACGGCACGAAAGGACCTTGTGTGAGAAGATCAAATATTTGTTTCTATCAATTCAACTGCGAAAGAATAAAACGTTCTATTCCTTCAGATTAATTTATGTGTAGCTGCAACCCTCCCATGACATTTTTATTATAAATTTAGTTAATTCTGGCTTGTACAGCATTCCATTTACATTAGCATACGAGACCAAAGGAAGCCGAGCGGGTCTCGCACACCAATACTAGAAAAGCTAGCGCTAATTGTTATGATCATATGTAAGATTACAGTTAGCGGTTTTCGTCCTCTTTCTCCCTTGAGGTAGGCTGTCGTAAAGCCTCTAAAGATCATCCGCTTATGAGAATGAAAGCAACCTTTACGTAGTTTGTAAAAGAATATGTTTCTGATATTATTCTTGTACTTGCGTTTTACATGCACTGGACTCCGCACAACTACCTGATTAAATATAATTTTTAATCGCTCAAGATGGAAAATTGCTCAATATTCAGATTATTTTATTGTATGAAACTTAAGTTAGTCTTTTACTGCAGTGGGGGTAAATGATCAAGACAGTATTGAAATATTTGTTTCAGCTGCAACTGTAATCAGATAGTCATCGGCCATCACTGATTCACCTGCTTGTGTGTCTTTTACTGCTTGCGTCCCTCGAAAGACTAGTAAAAGGCATTTTACCTCAGTGTCTGATTCATTGTTCTCAGTGTTTCTACTTGTAAGTGGTGTAAAGAGCTGTGCTCATAGCACAGGGATGTTAGCCGATTTTAAAGTGAGAAGTGCGGTAATGTTCTCGTACAAAGAATATGTGCGAGTCTCGAGCGGCCAAGCGCGTCAATTGACGCGATTCTTTCATGACATTAACATTTTCATAACTTTCGCGAGGCAAACCCGCTTGTCGGCTTGTCTTTTTTATGGTTTGTTTTTTCAGCGCGTCAAACAGTGGTCATTTTAATTTTCGTATTGCGGCCATGTTTACTTTCAACTACTGCTCTTAAATCAGCTGTCTACATTAAACAATGCCATATTGGTTGCGCTTTCTTTCTTATCAGCTGGTTAAAGCCGGTACTGTTAAACATGAAAACTCTAGTACGAATTCATTCCCCGCCTCAACTCTACAAATTGGCTCAATGTGGAAGTGGATTGAAGCCTTTTGAGCACCTTGTCAAATTGTGCCGCGCCTACTTCGTTTGTAATGAACGGCTTATCTCGAACTTTATCTCATTCCTTTTATGCCTTTATCTTTCCTGGTTCTATTATACGATACGAAGTCCTGCGTTTTCGCGCATATGGCATATTGAGTTTATCGCTATATTCACTGCCACGTGAGCTTTTGAAAAGCAAATCCTTAGACGCTAAGTGCTGGTAATCCGAAACCTTTTCAAGACCTGAATAAATCCATAATTTACATTCGTAAAGGGTCGAGTGCCTTTCTTTACACGGGTTTTTAGAAAAGGCTCGGTGTAAAATGACTGCTCTTGAGTTGAAACTCTTACCACCACGATCGAATTTCCTTTCTCGTGCTAAGAAAAAAGTATGTGGTCGCTCAAGAGTTTGATGGGACCTATTTCTGATGAACACTGGCAAAGTTACACGGACAAAATATTCACCGCTAAAGAAAAAATTCCCACCGTGATTCGTGATTCGTGATTTTTAAGCTGAAATCTTGAAATCACTATAGCAAGATTTCAATGAGTTGTTAAAAACGCTCGTTGAACCCTTAAACTGCTCAGAGTGACAATTTTTACACTTCTAACTGTCCCTGTAATGAGACCTAAGAGGGTGTAATTTCTCAGTAGTAAATTGGTTTGTTTTGGAACCATTCAACTTTGCAAAAATACAGTGTCAGTTACAGCACATACAAGTGGCAAACTAAGCTACTTACAAGCTTACTTCATTTCCTAGCGTATGGAGAGGTCACTGGCCGAGCGGTCAAATTCTCAGATAGCTGTGCTCTCTGCAATTGCTACAAGTCGTGTGAACAATACAGTTGCTCTTTTTAGCATTCACTCTTTTCTCTTTTCCTCAACATCGATTATGTCTACCGCAGACATCTGATTAAAAAACTGTGGTGCGGTTTTATAATGCTGGGCGGGAGGAACTCTTTCAATCATTCGATTCACTGGGCGGCAAGCATCGTGGTTACATTAACGTGTTCGCCTTTTGCAACCCCAGAATTAATAGAAACTTGAAGATAACTGCGAAGTTAAGACTTCCTTTATTGTGAAAATCATAGCATCGGTTAAGAAACCAGATCTAGTGTAATGGCGAACTATCTTGGTGATAAAAATTTACTTTGGATTTCTACAAAGGTGGCTCTTGGCTCTTGAAACCTGCTTGGATCTGAACAGACACTTTGGCGTCAGTGAAATATTATACGAGCAGTTACTGCGCTGTTCAGTTGAGTTTCCCGCATTGAATTGTGACATGCAAACCACAAGAAATAAATATATACTGTAAATTGTACTAATGCCCTGTGCGACATTTGTTTGTCAAAAATAAGACCGAGATAAACCAGGTATCTCACGAACAGTCTATAAGAATACGGAATTGAAAAAGTGCGTAAATTTTTAACCAGCAATGTAGATGGAATTTTTGCGGATGCTTTGAAGCTAAGTGATCAACCAGTTAAGCTTGGATGGTGATACAATGCAATCATCGAAATAATTTTTTTTCTTTCTTTCGTTTTTGTTGTGCCCTTTCAATGCTAATCCGAAATCAAGCGGAAATGCCACGTTCAGGAAAAATCCTGAAGGATCCTGATAAAGCTTTATTTATATATATATATTTTGAAAAAGCCTGCTTGTGTTTTATAATATACCGCATTTTTGGTCTTCCATTTAGACGAGGCGATTTGCAAGAGTTCTGTTTGTTTACATTGCGCACTATCATTTCAGCTTTCGGGGCACAATAAAAGAAATGTGCAATCGACACCGCAGTGATGGTGTAAAAAAAAAAAAAGATTACAGGATTAATTTTAAGTCGCCTAAATTATCCTTTTAATGTCTGATATTTTCCCGTGGGTGTGGTTTTGGAGGTAATTTCAAGGATCACTTTCACTCGAAGAAATGCCAATATCTTAGTGATGCATAAGGTCAGGCCAATGCAGAGAAACGCTTTCAAGTTGTAATTTTCATTAAGCAGCTACAAAAACACTCCCTCTTACAGTGCTAACACAGTGTGGATGTTGGAATCGATGCCAGAGAGTATCTGGACAAATCTATTTGGCTCGAAGCGATTCGCGGAAGTCCCTTGCCGACCTATCGTTCAATGAACCCTCGCAACTAGTATGTAAAGGAACTTGATTTCTATTCAGTTTTGATGTATTCGTTTCACTTTATACAACTACTTTATTCATTTTTCAAAGAAGCACTTGGTTTATAAGAACATACATTCGGATGTCATGGTTTTGTGAGTATGTGTAACTACAGAATGAAATGAATTGTCGACCTAAGGCTGCCGCGACTGGCCATCGATGGACTGAATAGCGCCATAACGACTTCAAACAGCAAGCTTAAGGCTCTCCAACCCAATAGAACTTATCAAGGGGAGTTCTTTTCGTAGCCACTTGAATAAAAATGAATTCTCAAAACTATCATTCTCAATTTTTTGGAGAGAATTTGTACTTATTTGCGAATGTTGAATGCTTAAAAAACTCTTTGTGAATTGAGTGTTTTGGGTCAGTGTTTGCTGACGAAATCCGTGTTGTGGTAATTTTTCGTGTTAAAATATGTGGGTATTTGTTAGTTGTGGCAAAAATTGTATGCAATTTTACTTGAATAGAACTATATCGATAATTTCTTTTAAAATATATATGTCGATCTACCGAGTAAATTCCGTTGGTTCTAATCTCATGGAAAAGGTACTTTCCCAAAATAAATTTAGAGTTCTCGGCTGTTTTCCGATCAAGCTGGCGTTGGATAAGAAAGTTATATTCGGTATATATGTCTTAATCTCCCATATATGCAAATGAAGTTTACTAAAACGCTCTGGTCGCGCCAACCATTAGTCAGTGTCTACCATCTTGCGCGAATAATTGGCTCGACTCATGCAGGCTTTGAACTCGAGAAATGAGCACAAACTCGCAACTAAATGTCGGCATTATGTGACATTTATTTTCTAAGAAGCTGTCTTTTCTTGCTGGCCTTTGCATGATTAATAAATAGTTTCATCAAAATAGCTCAGTGGGATGTCCCCGCCATATTCATAAACAAACTGTCTTGCTTTCGTAACTGGTCTCAAAAATGAAGCAAAAGAGCTCCTGGTCTGGGCACGGTACCGTCGTACGGGGCAAACGAATCGAAAGGAGAACATTCTCCAGTGTGTGAAGTGATTTCGATAAGAAAAACTCTTAATTAGTTGTTTTTTTTGTGATATTTTTTTCGCAATTGACATCGCTCCCCCACTTTTCATCTTCCACCAGTCTCTTTAGATTGTAACAAATAGCGATGTGCTTTACTCATGACAGGCCGAGCTATAAACGCACATGGTGGTGGGAAACCGATTCCATTTAATGCCAGTAAAAAGCCATTAAATTTTCGCCACTTACTCCAAATCCTGCACTTTTTTCGCGGCTTTTGCCTCCGTTTTATCTCTTGCCACCAGCTGTGTGTGGCTGGTAGTGTTAAAAAAGGAAAATAAAAAGCCGAAAGGTAGCGAATAAATTACAGATCAATTGATGAAGAAAGCTCATGGTCAAGACTTGAAAATTATTATCAAAAAGTCTTGAGGAATTTCCAGTTCAGGTGCCGAAGTTTAAAGCAGCGAATACAATTATGATGGCTCTTTAATTGACAAACTCTTTGTGTCACCTGCATGTCATAAGTTTTACCCATCCCTAACTACACATAATTCATTTGAAAACACACATTTTGCGTCCCTGTCTTAATTTTAGTGCGACAATGTCTTCAGCGAACGCTCGCGGAAATACTTTCGCAGACATTAAGACGCGAGCAAACAGAAAGGTACTTCCCGTACTTTTCGAAAGATTACTGAGTTATTTATCGAACGTTAGAGACCTCTCCGGTTACTCTGTAAAGACAACAGCTAGTAACCGGCTGGAGCAATATAATTCTATGAGCAAGATGTGAGGTTTATTGAAATTTTAGTTTGGTTGATGCGTTATTCTTGGATGATTCTAGAAGAAAGTTTTGTGAAACTGCTATAAATTTCCCTTTCCTTTATTACACCTTAGGAAATCGACAAGCTCACAGGAATGCGAAAGGGCGAATAAAATAGCTGTTAATTTAAAACTCATTTACAAATGGTTTTGGGGACTGCCATGTCTTCAATTTATTTTAATGAGATGAAGAACACGATTTGTTCTTTTTTCTTTTTATTTAAAATTTGTGTGTTCATTTGTGTTGGATAGATTTCACAAGTAAGGTACAACTAAGAGCGTATAAATAAATTCAGTTATTGTTCCTTAAAAATAGCACCGAGAAAATATCGATTGCGGATGTCCCCTAACTACTGATAGACTCCGATGTAAAGTTGGTTGCCTGAGCTTTTCTGCTGTTTTGGAGTTCTTCCGGCAAGTCGAGTTGAAAAGTGAATCCGACCCGAATCTCTTGCTAAGTGGATATCTTGAAAAAAGCAAATTTTTATGGATCAGAAACCATGAACCCTTTTGTAAAAGTCTAGTGATTTTCACAGTGAACATGGAGTTTAAGAAGAAAACTAGTGATTACGAAATTGTTCTTACTAAAGAATCATACGTCCGCTAGCACTCAACACTCGTCCCAACAAATGGTTTTGTTTCCCCAATTTATTAACACTTTTGAACAAAGACGTATAAGTGAAATACTGAATTAATGTTTTATTCATTATGTTTTTTTCACGATTTCAACGTTTTTCTTTCATTAACAAGGTCTTTGTCTCAATACCAGGCGCGAACCAAAGGTTTGAAGTAACGACGTTAAGTTTTTGTACATCGTACGATTGCTCCACTACAATCGGAGCGTTTTTCGTGTTTAAAAGTCGATAACTTATTCTAATTTGCTCAAATTCTGTGGCAACGAAGCGTCTCGCTTTGTTGTCTATGGACGTCTCTGTTTTTTCTTGTCTAATCTGAAAGCAAACGAACGCTGATTCAATTTGCTAAAGATCCATTCTTGGAAATTACAGTAACCCCTCCTCTTTCTTCATCGAGTAAACACGAACGACAATCAATTATGGCATTCATACGCTCCGCTTCATAACATGACTCAATCTAGCAAGAACCTTTTCCCGATTTTCAACTCAAGAGGGAGACAAACTGGTACCGATGCCCTAATGACAGAATTTCCTTGCTTGTTTGATTTCACAAAAGCATAACTCTTAGTGCGAGAGTCCTGTCAATTCAGGTGCGAGAGAGCATCTCATAAAACCCTTTAAGTAGAACACGACGTGTTGTTTGCCAAACATCGCGTTGTCAATTTTGATTTACCCAGTCGTGTCCCATTGCGGTTGTAATGTTTTCTGACAATTCTTGCGGTAATGTGAAACGATTTTACTGCGAAGAAACGAACTAATAACTGCTGACGTTTATGCCAAGCTCAAACAACCAGCATTTAGTAAAGATGAGGAGAATTGTAATTAGAATTTAAGTTTGGCTTGGAAAGGATTATCCCTTGAAGAATGATGAGCTCTTATCACTATCTTCTTAATTTTAGACATGCATTTACTAAAAGCATTAAGAACAATATTTAAAGCTACCTAGCAACTTATAATATAAAAAAATAACTACAAGATCAAACTTTCTCGCACCAAAGAAACACCTATAAAATTGTTTCCTATAAAATCTGGCTACTTACAATTTTTAAAAGCTTAAAACAAAATGTTTTCAAATCACACTCGACAAGGACAAGTAACAGCTGTTGAAGTCACACGAAAACGCAACGTTGTCGCGTTTGGCGAAAAGCAACTCCAAAGAAAACTCTGAGAACAGTCACTAAAAACATTACATCGAGAGCAAAGCGTACGATTATTTAAATAAAGTGATCCTTTGGAGTTAAGGATTTTGAGAATGTTGGCATATAAGCTTACAATTGACTTTGTAGCCCTCATCGTGACAGCCTGCTTGAAGGAGAGAACTGCATTGTTCTGTGTTTCTTCGCACAACACACGGTGTACAATTGAGTGTTTATGCTACCAGTTCCAATATGGATTGCTTGGAGCGATGTATGATGAAGTTACTGGAGGAAAATGATAGAAGTCCGTAGGATCATGTCGCAAATATCCAAAATTATTGACTGGGCCGCCATGACAAGGCTGGCCATCTCGTACAAGCACGGGCACTGGTACAGTTCTTGGAGTGAACAAAGGAGTCCCTTCGTTCATTACTCCTTTCTCAAAGCTCTGTTTCTTGTATTTATATCGATGATTCTGAAACCAAATTTTCACCTGCGTAGGGCTCAAGTTGATAATCCTGGCAAGCTGTTCCCGTTCGGGAGCGGATAAATATCTTTGTTGTCGAAACCGTCTTTCAAGTTCGTATGTTTGCGCCTTGGTGAACAGAACTCTTCGTTTCCGTTTTTTTGGCGGATCATTCAGGTCATCTTGCGGTTCCTCTTGTTCGCTTATTTCGTGGCTATTCGCCGAGGAGGTCGAGGGCTTTTCTGTCGGGCTCGGATGTGCAA
>Ga0099812_1177919_pt1 | contig 13586 bp, 2 predicted proteins | sample DipCnscriptome_3_FD_81134 | JGI IMG/M metagenome (GOLD analysis project Ga0099812, IMG submission 81134) | Coral microbial communities from Puerto Morelos, Mexico - Diploria C C metatranscriptome (Eukaryote Community Metatranscriptome) | ecosystem: Host-associated > Invertebrates > Cnidaria >... | reverse complement strand
CCCCGACCTAAAAACTGAATAATCGATATTTTAAGAATCTATATCGATAGAAACTCAGGTTCCGTGGATTTGTTGCAAGACATGAATGAACGCATGTACAAAAGTTATGTTAGGAAGCCATTAGGACTGATATAAATAGATAACAACCCTCCTTGGGAATCAAACTCTTCTAAACGTAAAGCTCTTACGTTCTGCCCTACACTTCGGTAACAGGTACAAACATGAACAGCATTTGATCATACAAATATGTCAATATGTTAACATTAAATATTATTATTATTATTATCAGTATTATTATTATTATAATTATTATAATTATAATTATTATTATTATTATTATTATTATTATTATTATTACTATTATTAAATCCAAAGGGGTTATAGCGCGAGTCATGAGAGCGTTTCGTGAACAGTCTTAAATAGCTCAGAATTATGATTCAAACAATCACACGACTGTAATACCTGGTGAAAGGCTCAACACAGCCAAGTTATGGAGAACTTTGTTCTTCCTGCCCCAGACTCTTACGGACGAGCCGACTGTGTGGTGAATGACGTTATCTTCAATAGTTAACTCCTCCGTTCCAAATACACCAATAGCAGTGTTGAATCCGTCATGGAATGAATTACCCCGGATGTAAGATGACTTTAGATTCCCAGCATCCAGGACTGCCAGTGAATATCTTGGATCAAAGTAATCAGACCATCCTTCCTGGCCACAATGGCGAAATTCTACATTCTCCACACGAACTCTTCGGTTAGATGACTCCATGCCATCAAATGAGCCAATCAAGAGGCGACCTCCAAACGACTGTCTATCAAGCACTTGATCGGCATCATCAGCGCCCTCAATCACGATATTCCTGGTCAGCAGTCCCACCTCAGCGGCTAAAGTGTAGTTCCAGTTCCCTGTACTGTATGACTCGGCAATGTGTCTGTATTTCAGGGTATCGTTCAGTTCAAGGGTTTTGCGATCGCGGTGGACACGAACTATTTTGTAGATTTCAGTTTCGTAGGGTTCAAACGAAGTCGGTGCAATGACAATCTCCTCCCCTGATTTCCAGTCCACTGCCTCTTGCAAATAGATGACGTTGCTTCCTGGGTCAGCGGTTTTGCTAAGTCGGGTCCAGTACACTGATTTATTTAGGCCGTGAATCTCCAGGTTCCCGAACACACCAATAGCTTTAGCACCAACATTAGGGCCACCTTGGATTGGAATGTCTGGGGTGTCCGTATTTCCGTTAAGACTAATTAATACATTCCCCGTCATTGGTTGATCTTCCCAGCCAATGATGAGGTTACCTCCTTGACCAATCACGATGTACGTTACGTTGAGGACAAAGTTCATGTAAGGTTCCAGTTCCAGTGTACCATATATGTAGAGTTTTCTCATGTAAGGAAGTTCAGTATCTGCTACCATCCACCACTCCTGTCGGATGATGACGTCATCTCCGTCTTGGGGCAGCTGTTTGTTGTAACCTCCATATCCAGGCTCTGTTCCGTACCAAGCTTCCGGGTCAGACCACGCCACATATACTAAGGGACGTTTCTCAGGGGGTGGAGGTGGGACTGGTTTGATACAGTTTTTAAAATAGCAGCGTTCAACTTTCAAGTCTATATTTCGGTTTACAACTCCTAGTGCTCCCTTCCCTGATACCATGTAAGTCAGTGCTTTGGAGAAGTTGTTGTAGTACCAGTCGCCATTTGACGCATTGTCTGGAGTCGGTATACCGCTGGACATGTTGACAAAATTTCCAGTTATAGATATGATATCTGGATCCTGTTTCATGGGGTGGGTCATCCAGATGTAGTCCTCGGCATTAAATTCGTAGAGTACCCCACTGTAAGAAATGTTGGTTAGCTGAGGGGCGTTGTCAAAACTAAAATTGTAGTTTTGTCCCAGAATTACGGTCACCATCCAGCCTTGATTGTGTGTAAGCCTCATAAATTCCCAGGGAACTCGGCTTGTACCATGTTCATTTGTTAACAGAGCGTCACGATAGAGCAGGGAACTTGGGAGCGCTTTGTTCCAGGACATCCGGCGGAAACGTACCGTTGAATCACACACACTTCCGGAAACGTGGCTTACACTTGCGTTGGGAGATTGAGAACAGTGCTTTGCAGGAAGATTGGGGTTTGATGGGACAAGACTTCCTCCTCCTAATAGACCTGTTAATGTTCCATCAAGATCTTCAAACACGCTCTCATGTTCCCATTTGAAGGCTGCTTTGTTTGGTGAGTTTATCAGCTGTGTTCTTTCGAATCTCGTTGTGAAGCCTCCCTGTCTCGGATGGCAGAACGAGCATCCGCGAAGTGCGGCGCATGTCGGAGCATCAAAGTTTACAAACGTTGTACCAGACACGGTGAGGCGCGAAGATTGCGGTGCCACAAGCCCTCCTTGGGTGCACGATGCGGAACCTCTGCTTACATCGCTATGTCCCACCACGAGAGAGTCCTTCACTAAAGGTCCATTTTCACCCCAAGGAGCGACTAGGTTGGTAAACTCAAGACCAGCTTCTTTGTTGTCTAACACAGTGAAGTTGATTGTCTGAATAGCTCCACCGCTTGTGAGCTCGAAGCCTTTAAGGTTGTTGTAGGCAAGTAATGTGTAGAACTTGGCGGGTGCGGATATTTTAGAACCACAACTTCCTCCTTGCTTCGGGAAGTACTCTTTAAAGATCCACACGCCGTACCTTCCAAACGAATGAGCCGTGTTGTTCTGAAATTCTCCTAACGGTGAATTCTTCGGGCAGACAGAGGTGGTGAACGAGGGACCTCCAGGGTGGGTAGGCAAATTGTACCAGTATCCATGATGACTTCCACCGGCCGCCGCATTGTGACGGATCGTGTTATTCGGGTTTGTCACCCAGAATGTTGCTGGCGTGACATCAGTTATCAAAAGTGTACTGGATGTTCTCACAGCAACACCCAAGTTGTACTGTATGGTGTTACCAGTTTCTATCCCATCCTCGATGAAGAATGCGTGACCCATGACATCGTGCGCAACGTTGTGTTCGACTACTAACCCTGATACGCCATGTAATGTCACGGCACGGTTGAAGGTGCGATGGATTGCGCAGCCGCGGACGTAAGATTTGGACACGTCACCACTTAGGTGAAAATGAATTGGGTAGCGACCCAGTTCAAAGGCTTGTCCAGCGTTGAGCACCTCGATGTAAGAAATTCTACCAGTCACCAGACCCTCACTCGGCATCCTTGGGTTGAGCATAATCTGGCTTCCAAACTGCTCGCTTGCCATTGCCTCGCCATAGCGTCCCTGGAAACAGGATTGAACTGCAAAAATACCCGGATCGAAACCATCCGGACATTCCGGGATGCTTTCGGTCCATTCGTCATTTTCCGAACCTTCAACGACGACATTCCGAGTCAAAAGCCCGACCTCGGCGCGAGTTTCTATAATCCTTCCAGCGATAGTTTGAACAACTGAAATGTGGCGGTATTTAACTGGTGGAGTGATGCCGATGGTTCGACCATCATTTGAGACACTCGTTATATTTAATTCTTCATTTTCTTTTTGACTTCGACTTGTTGAGGCGAGTACCACTTGATTTCCAATCTCCCAAGTCACAGCATGTTTCAAGACAAGCTGGCTATCACCTGGTAAAGCCGTCTTCGCTAAATTTGTCCACGTGATGGGCACAACTTTACCATGCAGGTCCAAAGTCCCTTGTCTCACCGCTAAAACTTTAGTACCAAATATGGGCAAACGCTTATTGTGCATGTGACCATGCAGAACGATCTTAGCTCTGTGCTGAAATGGTCTTTCTTCGGTTCCGACCTGAAGTTTTCCGCCATCAACAACGAGAATCTTCTCAGCATTTAGTGTGAGGTCCTTCTCGTCGAAAATTAACTCTCCACTAATGACCAGAATAGTGAAAACCGGAGTATCCACATCAAGGAGAATAGTTTGTCCTTTCGGAATCTGAACAAAGTCTCCTTTCACGGGCGGGCTCTTGTAACCCCAGGTGAACGGTGACGACCACACATCGATATACAGGAAATCCGCGTGATCCTGGGTCGCATAACCTCGGTTACCAACCTCTACCCGTACCTTGGTTTGTATCGTGCCTGTCCGCGGTCCTGTTGTACAGTGGATTTCGGTTTGAGAGAAGGAAGTAACCTTACAAGGGATTCCTGCGATTGTCACTTTGTTGTCGTCCGCGTTTGAACTAAACTCACTTCCTTTTATGGTGAGCTGTACTCCACCTCCTGTTCCACCACGTGACGGACTTACTGACGTAATACGTGACGTAAGAGACTCCCGATACGTAAACAACCCCGGCCTAGTTGACGTCACTTCATCTCTGCCGACTACGCTCACTGGACAAGCGATATCAGGGTTTCCTGGCTGTCCGGTATAAGCAGGAACTTCGCAGAAGATCTCGTTTAATGAACTGTTGATGGTAGCACAAACGACATCACAGATCTTAACAGTTGTGGACGAATCTAACCCGCGTCCTTTCACGGACACAACTCTCCCTCCTCCAAGTCCACAGTCACTCGGTGCGACACTTGCGAGAGATATTTCGTACGCAAATGTCACGGCTTTAGATGTAGGGTAAGCTGATAAGCCTTTGCCTTTCACGTGCAGTATGATGTTGTATATCCCTGCTGGTCTATTGTCTACCACGCATGCCAAACTTGTTTCACTGCTGGTCACAACACTGCAGGAGCTGTTAGCAATTGAAACCTGCATGTCCGCTGTATCTGTACTGAACCCAGAACCGTAAATGGTGACGGTTTGTCCGCCTTTACCACGGGAAGGCGAGATTGACTTTACATATGGTGTTGTAAATGTTCGGTATGCGTAACGGAGACGAGGAAAGTCTTTGCCGCTTGCTGTCACAATGACCTCAAATGATCCTGGGCCATGCGCGGAAGTCCTACATTTAACTTCCGATGACGTAACTCGTACAATGGAACAGAAGTTAGCACCAATCTTCACAGTGGTTCGGCCAGGGACTGGGTCAAACCCACTTCCTTTGATAGACAGTTCCGTTCCACCCATGATGCTTCCTTCCGTCGGTGTTATACTCGATAGGATAGCGAGGCCCTTAATCACAGGCGAAGCCCCAGCCTCAAACATGGCGAATCCTTGACCCGCTACATGAATTTTCACATCGTGCGTTCCCGCCACTACCGAGCCTACCCGACAAGAAGCCGAGTACTCCGACGATGACGTTATTGAGCAGGAGGTGTCTCCAATCTTTATGTCCAAATCCGACACTTTGCTCGGGAGTCCGGAACCGTATACACGAATAGTGTTATCGTCCCCTACAATAGCCGACGGCGTTAGGGAATCTACTCTTGGCGTTTCGGCGGCTGAGTAAGTGAACATGCAGCTGGAAGCACAATAGCTTTCCACACCATGGACTCTAACAACGACAGGAAGCGACTGTGATGTACCCGAGGCGGTTGTTTGGCATTTGATCTGAGTATAAGAAGACGATAGAATTTGGCATTGAGCTCCGCCGATCTTTACATCAGGATTAGGAGAGAAGCCATTTCCGCTGATAGTGAGAATCGAGCCGCCCATCATGGAGCCTGTGCGTGGAGATACGGACTCTACTTTGGGCAGCAGGGTGAATGAAGCGTTTAAACTGTTCTCTATTTTAATGGCGGCATGTCCTCTGTTATTCACTCGTACAGAGACACTATGCGGTAGACCTGCACTTAATTGTTTTCCTGTGGACACTAAGCACGAGATTTTATCCTCTGCAGAACTTTGAACCACACACTCACTGGAGCCGATTTTGACCTCGTTCTGACAATTAGCAAGTCCAAAGCCTTTGCCTTTTATGGTGACGAGTGTTGAACTGCTTCCGAGGTTTGGCATAATTGATATCACCTCCGGTGTACTACATTTCAAAAATGAGAAGATTAAGGAAGACTGGTTGTTTGGCAACGCAGGGTCTGAAGAAGAGCACTGTGGTATAACACCAGTTACGCCCGACTGACAGTCAGGGAAACTTGAACCCGTGGGCTTTACAGCTGATGCGTTATAAGATGCCCCAACTCCCCCAACTAACACCTTAACGTCATGGGACTTGGTCTTGAAGTCATTCACGATCACTTTTCCTTTCATGACAATAGCTCCATAAGGATCCACCTCGCCGCTTGAATAGAAATAAGTTCCAGACAAGTTAAACTGTTGACTGTAGTTACCGGTTCCACTGCGAGCGCTCTTAAATCCTTTCCCATCATACACTGAGGTAGAGGAGTCGCGTGTCTGCTGTACACCAAATCGTAGGCCTGATAGCTCAGGGCTCGCCCATCTCCACTGAACAGAGTCGCCAGCGTTTATAACAATGGTCTGAGGATTCCAAGCGTAACCAATGCCATACTCGGGGTGGATTCCAGTGTTGTCCACATCGTGAGCCGCAGACGATGCTTCGGTCCTGCACAGGATCTTAGTGCTTCTACTCGACAGGACTTTGCAGGGAACATCTCCAACATTTACTGCAATTGCTGAAGTGTTATCGCTGAATCCACGACCAACAATAGTCAGAACTGTTCCTCCAAACACTGAGCCATGCTCAGGAGAGATGCCACTCACATACAGGATGTATTTGAACTGTGGAGGTCTGGAATGCAAGCCGGCTTTAATAGCACACCCAATGCCGTCTACACAGACTAGCACGTCATATATCCCAGGAGCATTAGGGGGTGAGGTGCATCTTATCAGCACGTCTGAGTACAGAGTCACTTTACAAAGATGAGGACCTATTTTCACTGTGCCTTGCTGGGACCCAAATCCTATTCCGTGGATCATCAACTGTTCCCCTCCGCTGACACTTCCCTCTAAAGTACTCAGTGATGACACTACAGGAGTAATTCCAGAGTCGTACCAGAACGCGTTCAACAACGATCCAACTACATTGCCGACCGCGACACTGACACTTGAGTTACTTGTGCCATGAGATGTCGTGACGCAAGATATTTCTGTCATGGTGATGTTAACTATATCACAGACGGAGCCACCGATTGTCACACTGCTATCATTAGGTGTCATGCCAAATCCGCTCCCTGATATAGTAACAAGCGCTCCTCCTCCAGTACTTCCCCTGGCTGGTTTGATACCGCTTACACTTACTTCATGTGTGAAACTGATTGGTCCACTGGAGGGCTTTGCAAATCCTTTATTTCCTATTTTCACTACAACTTCATGCGATCCGCCAATTGATTGGCCAGCAGTACACTTAATAACAGTTTTATTAGCACTTGTCACGTAACAGATGGTTCCACCAATGGTGACATTCACATCCTGTATATTGGAGCTGAAGCCACTTCCGGTGAGTGTAATTTCGGTTCCGTCAGCTCCTCTTTGTGGTGATATCGAGGTGAGAGTAGGAGTATCCGAGGATGAGAACGTAAAGGAACACATTCTTTTGGAACAGCTCGATGGAATATTGTTCAGCGTAACTGTCACCTGTGGCTCGATTTCTGCCGCTCGCAGCATATCACCTGGTATCGGTCTTAGGAACATTCCTCCATCATCGATTGTGGCAGCTTTCACTGATACTTTGTTTCCTGTCAAACCGGTTCCATTAACTGTTATGGTAGGTTGATCTCCTCCTGTGGTGGCCCATTCCACTGTCCAGTTATAGGAAGCGCATGTGCCTACACGGCTGACGCTAACCTTACCGATGTTGAAATTGCTTTCGAGAATGGACTTGAACTCGTTTGCAGATACGTCAGCAGGAATATCTTTAACTTTTTCATTTTCCAAAAAGATATCGAACGTTCCACCAACCGGAGGAGTCGAAGCTTGATCACGTGATACAACAATACTGCAGCTCTCTGACGCGTTGACTGGTCTAAATACAGCTTGGTCAGATGTGGTGTTACCACTGACCACGCTGGCCTCTGCAATCTGCAGGAGTTCGATCCCAGTCCCACAAGACGCGGGAGTTAGTGAAACAGACCAAGCTCTTGGTCCTAGGCTCTGCACGGTCACAGCTTCGAGTACGTTATCACCAGGTTCGGCAGCAGGAAGAAGTCTTTGTACCGTTACAGGGTCCCTCCAGATGAAAACGTCGTCGATATAAAGGTCCACGCCTGTATCACGTGTCACGCTGATGAGCTCAACGTACACCTTATAGCGTAAGTCGGCCTTCATATAAGCGTCATGTAAGATCTGTTCGTAAACATTCATGCACAGCGAGTTCCATTTTTCATCCGGGATAGTAACAACACTGTACTTCCGCCACGATCGCCGGTCAGCACCAGACTCGTCTGTGTATGAGATACGAAGACTGATATAGTCTTTCATCTTTCCCTTGTATGAGAAACAGAGCTGTTGGTATCTTGCTGCATCGTAACTTTGCAAGACTCTTCCCAACATATCCTTGGTTTGACCGCCATAGAATATATATTGAGGATTCTTCAGGGAGAACCGACCACAGTGAGGCTCTGATTTGAACACTCTTTCACCCCGTTCAGGGCCCTGGGATGGACTCTCAAACCCGTTATAATAGTACGCTTGTCCGAGTGAAATCTGGTAACTACAATACCAGTTTGTCATATTTTGTAGCTGCTGTTGAATCTCATTTTCTGATGCGTCAATATGGATGCTTTCTGATGTTCTTCCAGCTAGGGACAACTTAAACCAGTAGTTACCAAGGACACCTTTCTGTAAGCGTGTGATTTTAACAGACGTTCTATTGGATGCCACAGGGTTATAATGCAGCATTCGTGTTTCTTCAGGGTTCTTGAAGTAAAAGGTAACTCTGTAAGCTGTGGAGTTTTTACTCTTTATCAACTCTGACACATTTACTTTGCCTCGTTCCCTGACACTTGTAAGATTGTTGAGTGCTTGTTGAAGGGTGTCAGCGGCCAAATTCTCTATTGAGACTGGATTCGTGTTGACTCCGTCGTAGCTTAGAGAAAACAAGTCGCTGCAAGTAGTAACATTTCCTTTACTTTGGATACAAGGCATCACCTCTATATCTTGGACTTCAAACATTTTCCCGTCATCCCAGCTAGTAATGTTGATTATTTGCACTTCTGGGTGTTTTATTGAGCTAAGACGAATTTCTTGTTTTTCATTCACTGCCGAGCCAGTCTGCGAGTTCACGTAACGTGTTTTCTGCATTTTAACTCCAATCATCACGTGACTTTTCCCTCTATCCTGTACGTGCAGAGCCTCGATGTAGTAACGCTGTCCTTTCTTGAGAAAGAAAACCGCTGATGGCTTGAGACAGGATGCGATTTTGGTTTTGCCAGCCGCTGATTCATTCATACTCAAGTACAATTCGGCCTGATCATCGGCTTGAATATAGAACGTGTAGTTATTGTCCGAAGGAGGAACGAAAAAGCCTCGGAGCCGATCGCTGAATGAAGCTGATTCACCAAACGAGGCCTGGGTTGGAGAGCTTGCCTCGGGTAACACTTCCGAGTGGTAGTCTGAAGCAGTCGTTTTCAGTTCTCCGACGGTCGATACGGACTGTGGTCTGGTGCTCGTCCATACTTCACGTAATAAACCACGTGATCCTGAATAAAAATCATTTTTATCCACAGGAGAAACTTCTCGTGTTTGACACTTAATGGCGTTATTTTCCATCGATAGTATTTTACAAGGAACTCCTGCTACTTCAACTGAGGCCTTGGTGGCACGCTCATCAAAACCTTTGCCTTTTATGGTGAGAACTGTTCCACCTGCGGTGCTACCAAAAGAAGGACTGACTTCTAGAATATCTGCGTGAGTTTGGAAAAGATAAAGCTTGTCCTGGGAATCAACTGAAATGACATCTTTAGACATCTGAGATCGCCCATACCCAGACACCAGGAATGAAGCTCGTTGGGATCCAATCACTGTGGATGCAGGCTTACATTTGATGTAACCAGTCTTAACCGCTTTGTCCTCCAGTTTCATCCCATACAGTTGGTCCGTTTCTGGATCTTTTATCTCACAAAGACCCGCACCAGCATATACCCTTTCAATAGTGGGCATGCTGGGGTCAAAGTCCTCTGTTTCCATAACTTGATCTGTAAACATCGTTCCATGTATTGTTAACAGCGTTCCTGGCACTCCATATCTTGGTGTCAATGAGGTAATTGTAGGAGTTCTGTCCACGGTATACTTGAACACACATTCACCTCCACAGTACACTGTTCCATCGCTGTTATCCAACCACTTCCCATCCACAAACACTCTTATGTTATAACTGTCTCCTCCAGATAGCGAGGGTCTTGTTAGACAAACTATTTGATACTGGGTCGTATAATACGTTATGACGTCACAAGGTACGATATGTGCACGCGACACTGACACAAGGGTGACGTTATTGCCCAATTCCTTTTGAAACTCGTTAAATTGGTCCTCTGCAAAACCAATTCCTTGTAAAGTTAATCTTGTCCCGCCTAGCAAACTTCCAGTACTTGGAGTTATCTTTGTTACGCGTCCACCTTGGGCTAAGGCAAGGGTAGAGAGCAACGTAACAACTACCGCTTGCAGGATGGCCTTGTCCGGTTTCTTCATCTTGCCGTGAAAAGCATTCAGTAAAAGCATAATCGGCAAAATACTCGCGAGTATATATACGTATATTGTGTATTGTCTTCTCCGGCTGAAATTTCCGCTGTGTACTTAATTTATAAAACCGTGATTCAGAGTTTGACAATTCAGTCACAGCTTAGTAAGCAATTATTAAACGGTGGCTAAAAGGTCAGATCCAGTTGTGCGATCAGTCTTGATCGAGCGAAAATTCGTTTTGCAGCGAAATCAATGAATATTGTGTCCTATCCGGGTGTAGTCAATTCTGGTAACATAAGTGAAGAAGACCGAGGTCTACTGCAAAGAGATTTATATAGACTGGTGATGTTAAATTCGATATTGTTTACATTGACATTAGACATGGTCAAGAAATATGAGTGCGTATTTTTATTTGAGTTATGTAAAACAATCAGGTCCAGATCACATCCTGGTGATAATGTCATATTCTTAACGCGCTGAGTATTCTCGAGTAGCCCATTAACTTAAGAAAACACCACGAAAATGGCGTAGCTTTTGACCCCAAAAAGTACCTTATGCTGAGGCGCACGCACAGCGAATAGCCAAGATCTGACACACAACCTGTGCAAACGGCACTTGTGTAGGAAATTAGTTGAGTAAAGCGTTTGAAGGACACCTTAAATTGCTTAAGATTTTTGTTGACACAGCGTGTTTACAGTTAAAACAAAAGGATTATAATTCAGCTCAACTGACACTGTTGTCGTGGGCATTAATAACGCCACGATTTGATCTGTTGCGTATGACAAGATTGCGCAAGCTCGCCCAAGCTACTGTACTGATGCAACATTTTCATCACGTCTTCAATTAAACCCTCATAAATAAGTTAATGGGCCATTACCTTGTCATCGTGTTAAGTGTGTAAAACGTAGATTACCGGCAAAGTAACTTTTTATCCCTGTTATTGCAAACTGACATGAGCTGAGTTCAGCACGCAATCACCTGCAATTAAGGACGTTCGCGCTAATTGCTTCTGTGCATCAAAAATTCAAACTTTACTCGATAGATTTTCTTCATTTTTTTCGCAAAACGTAGAAAATCGGTAGAGAAAATGACCCATCGAATGAAAAGTAGGGGTCACCGAACGTTCAAGATCGTTAAATCCACGCAAAGTTATAATAACGATGGCCATTTGCCCGATTATCGTTCACTTTACTACTTAGAGCGCGCGCTCGATACAAGACGTCCGTGTAAATTTCTTGCGCAGTAAGGATGCGCAGAAACAATTAGCGCCAAAGTCCATAAACGGGCATCGTTCACATTCCACAAGAAAATATTAGAACCTATAAAGCTCAAATTATTGCTTAGTTCAAGTAAATACTTTCACTGATTAGAACAGATGCAAGTTCGCTTCATGTTTTACGTTGCTGTGCAAATAAGAGACAATAAAACCGCCGGTCGACAACGTTAGTAACTAAATTAAGTTCTGCTCAGTTAAACTGCGAACAATGCAATGCCCATAAGCACTTAAATCGATGAGCTGTCAGTTCACATATGACTTGGTCGCCTTCTCTACGTAGAACGCTACACGTGATTGTGACGTTATCTAAAAAACTTTCCCGCGACGTGACTATTTTGCTGCGTTATTTTTATCTGATTCAGGGGCAGTAAGGAGCTTGTTCAACTTCCTTCAACCCTCCTCCTTCGCATGAACAACTTCGAAAAAAAAGCAACGAGCATATTTATTTTTTAGGTGTCCATAAACAATGACTCACTTTAAGCGGCTCACAGAAGATTTTAGCCCTCAACAAAAACTGTTTCGCTCATTTTCCATCTGACTTTTTTCCTTAAATTTAATCACGAACACATCATTTCTTACTGAACGATAAAAAATAAACCAAATCGAGTTTCAGTCCCTCATGTTTATTGATGGAACAGAAACACCATACTCGACAACTACGTTGTTCTTTTTCGGGAACTTTTAAAAGTCAAAATTTTAGTAAGTATAGATAACAAGGAACAGAAGAGGACGAAGATGATGTCCGATCTCACCCATAGATCAGATTGTAAAGCCACACGTATGTTGTGACTGATTTCTTAATAAAGATTTAATGGGCATCTTAAAGAATCTAATTGTCTATAATCCGACAGCCTGTAATGGGTTTCTTCCACCACCTTTGTTCGGCCTTTTGTAAAATAACTCTACTGGACGGGGCTAGACATGGCTTCGGGGTCTTCGGAATGCCGGCCGTGTATTCTGGAGCCAGTGAGATGTTAAATGGTTAAATGATTTACCGTAGCTGAAGCGACTAAACTAAGTGAGTCAAGTAGATCACCGACGAAGACGAGTCAGCCGGTCTCCATTCTAGTGGAGCCTATGTTGTCAATCCCAACCCATAATGAGACAGATTTAACAGAGTTTGAGCCACCAGCTAACACATCGTCCTCAATGAATGACAGTGCACTAATTGGCTGTTGGGATAAAATCATATGCCAAGGCTGTGTAATCAATCCTTCCTCTGTGCTCTTTATGACATCACAAAGTTTGTAAAGGTTGATGGTCTGGCTTTGATTGACTGTCGCAAGCCATCCTTCCGTGTGACCACGTTTTGCCTGGACAGCAAAAACACTGTGGCCACCTTGGCCACTGGGTAGCATGATCTGTTGCAGATGAGGAGGGTGAAGGTACCACAGCTGACCAGAGCTATCACACAAGACACAACTATCTGTTGATGCACGTTGGATATCTTGCACAGTGTTTCCAATGTCTGATGGAGGAAAAGGAATTTGACTGGTGGCAAACTTCACATCACCATCGTCAGAGTTAATATCAGTGTGCTGTGTGATGGAATAAAGTTTGACTCCCCCTGATTCACCAACCACTAATGATGGAGGGCCTTTCTTTGAAGTGTTTTCTTCCACCACGAATGCAATGTCTTGAATGGTCATAGATGACTTCAACACCGAAACCAATTCAAGGGTGATTGATAGATTTTCCACCTTTCTACATTTCCATAAAATAATCAATCCTGATGAGATCGCTACAGACACAAATTCCCTTAGAACAGCAGTCTTTAAAGAAAAGTGTGTTCCTAGAGCCTCTGGAAGATTGACAACAGCT
>Ga0099812_1146495_pt1 | contig 14170 bp, 6 predicted proteins | sample DipCnscriptome_3_FD_81134 | JGI IMG/M metagenome (GOLD analysis project Ga0099812, IMG submission 81134) | Coral microbial communities from Puerto Morelos, Mexico - Diploria C C metatranscriptome (Eukaryote Community Metatranscriptome) | ecosystem: Host-associated > Invertebrates > Cnidaria >... | reverse complement strand
AACACAGCAGGACGTCCTTGGTAGAAGCTCAAGAGCGCTGTTTCTGCTTCACTAAATTGGAATTCTAACGTGTTACATGAAGGGCCAGTTTATATCAAGCATGGACACGATCGCATCTAAAGGTGAGAATACACTTTTGCTTGTTTCAAAATGGACTGTTGCAATTGAAGCTTGTTTGCTCGATGTTCAGTTCTGTTTTGTTGAAGTATCGAAATAACACGGCCTCCTACTTTGTAGAATAACCCCTGTTGTCGGAATATCGACAGTCCGTGACAGCCCACAGTCTGGCTTAAGAAACTGTTTTAACTCCACGGTTTCCAGTTAAAGCATTGATTAACCGGCTAACTTAGACTTAACTCTGAAACAATTAATAGTGTTCCACAGTTTGTAAAAAAGTAATTCTCATGTTTGTAGTTTTATGAGCGAAAAGTAATAAATCGGGAGTTTTACTTCTTCTGCTGGTACTCAGCTTGTAAATCATAACAACTGGTGGCGAAAGATAAGGCGTCTCAGACCTCCTTGCCATTTCTCCAATCCTCAAAGACAGCGACATTATTAATTTTGAAAAGTTCACCTGCAAGAGGGTTTTCGCGTTTTGAAAAGAAAACTCAACCCAGAAAATTACTTCTATAATTGACGAGAGTTGCCAGAAGGAATCATTTGTGATTCTTCTGTGGGCAAGTAGACTTCAGCATTCACTAATCAAAATTCTCATCGCCGTCCTAGCTAAGTGAAGAAAATTAACACTAATACAATAGTTCGTGGATTTCTGTCGAAAAGTGTAGGAATTGGTGTTCAAAGCGATTTTAACACCTAACAGAACATTTCTTTTGCGACCTTAAGAACACTTTTTCTTCGTCGAACATTCAGCAAGATATAGTTGTTAAGACTTTGATTAATCCACTTCATGCAAATGAAAACTGCCCTTCCTTTTTCCGCCTTTACTTTAAGCTTTGCTGTCCGGTTGTAATTTGAAAACGATGAAGATAGATGTACAATTATAACCGCGCCATTTATCTCGACCCTGTTGTTTACAAATCCCGTGTAATCTGCATCTTTATAAGATCTTTTTTACGTCCTGTAGGCTTTTTATAATCCACAATGCAGATGAGTCATGTTTTCTGAAAGGAGAGGGTTGTTTTAAAGTTTTATCTTTTTGCTGTTTCTTCTAACTTGACATGTTTAAAAGGATCGGTCAAATGGTACACGCCCAATTGCACGTTGCAAGAATAGGTATACATGATTTCGGATATCTTATGAACGTTCTCCCAGTTTTATGACATGAAAATGCAAGAAAATAAGATTTATTACGTTTTCTATTTTTCGAAAAAAATGTCATTATTCTGGTTCGCGTCAAATTTTTTATTGAATATTATGCAAGACTAGAAATCCATGTTATATCAACTGAATTCTACCTACAGACACTCCACACATCGTTAAAAAAACTACTCTAGCTCTGCTTTCACATAACTCATTACCTAGCACGACCAATTTGTGGTTTGTAACAAGAAAGTATAGTTAATGTACAGTACAACTTACGTTTAATAAATATTTAATGTCATCTGTTTTTAACGTCAGTTACTTCACTGCGAAAGACCAACATTTTCGACGAGAACACAAATCGTTGATCTTAAGTAATATTAGTTTCCCTTTTATTTAGAAATGGAGGTTTTTTTCTGTCTAGGATCCTAGCAGTGATACGTGCTGAGTTTCGTGCGCGGCAAACAAGTTCGGACAGCGATTATCGCTCCAGGCATACTATTTAGCTTCTTTCATTCGATAACAATAACTTCAGTCGCAGGTTTTGTAAGACTGATAATGGCTGCTTTTAATAATCCCAGCCCTTTGCATCCTGCCGTTATTCGAAACGATATTTGATATGAAGAATTCAGGAAATTACATTAATTGAAAGCTACGAAAAAGGGTAGTGACTTCTCTCGCCGGTTTCCGCGTAGAACCGTGCCTGATTCACTGTTTAGTATTACAATAAATATTAAATTCCGTTTTCGTTCAACCTTCAAAATCCAGTTAAGAAGTATACCAGCATGTCACTTTTAATCTTAAAATTTCCTTGAATTTTCTAAGGTTGCCTTTCTTTTTATTTCTTTTTGTTTTTTTCTACGCGCGCTTTTTCCCAGATTTCCCACGTGTTTCCTTTCAGACTTCATAATCATCGTGGTTTGAATTTGTCGTTGTCCTGTCGCTGGTTCTTACTTTACAGCGACGTGTATCTCCTTCTGTAAACCAACGTGAATAATTCAAACTTGCTCTCGGATCACTCGCACAATTTTTAACGATCTCTTAATGGACTACGTGATACGTGGGCGAAGTTGCCATTTTGGTCACAATTGGCGTTTTGAAAAAAAAAACCATAACATTTTCTACGGGAGCACGCATAGTTTTTGTACCAAAGCCTAAAACATACAAAGCTACTCCTGCGCAAAACGTGTCTATAACAAAAGCGAGAGAAAATACATAAAATCGTGTTACATAGACCAATTGCCGATGGAAAATTAGTTCGCTTTGTGACTGCTTGAAAGTGTTTTGTCCTTGTGGTATTCACGTCTTCAATCGACAATGGAAATGATAACTCTAGCTACCTGCCACGAATTTAGTTGCATATCGAAGCAAATTCTTGTAATTTAGGATTTTCCTTATTTTCGCCACTCGTCTACTTTATAATTTATTCATATTGTAAGGAGAAATGAGGTGTTGGTCATTCTTGGAAATTAAAAGATAAACATGCAGTTCCCCCTGCAACAACAATAAATGTAAAGCTTGCGAACTTCAAAAAAGTGGTATAGCTACAGAATTGTCAGGGCGAAAGCTTCCTGAATTGAAAGAGAAAGATACACAACTATTGTCGTCTAAATTAACAAGGAAAGAAAGGAAACACTATGCTATTTCTATTTTCCGCCATTTGCTGGCCCTAGTGATTGAGGTTTTTAATTTGTCTCGTGAATCTTTTATGAATCAATTAAGTACTGCTGGCTCTGGGTGATATCATCCGTTTTAGAAGCTGCCCTACTGTCGCTGAACTAGGTAATGCGATTGTTTCGTCTTCGATACTTTAAATTTGGTGACAAAGGATTTTGTGCTAATTTTTGTACTGGCTCTATAGTGTTTCGGGCAGTTAGAGAATCACCTAACCTGAGGCATTCTCTTAGTCAAAGAGAATTAAAATTCATTAATCTTATCATTGGTTCCACAAGTACACAACCCTCACCCTTTGTTGTTTTAACGCTTCTAGAAAAATTGTTATGAAACATTAAAACACTGAGGGTATCGTGTTTTCTCGCTTCAATAAAAGCGTTTAAATAATTTCTTTTATTTCTGTTTACTTCAAAAGTGCCGAATGCCATACAAAAACTTAATTGGATAAATTGTAATGTTGGTGGCACGATGTTAGCTGCGTCAGTAAGCGTATGAGATATTATATGACCTAAAACAATAACAGAAACAGTACATCAGTTAAATTTGCCTTTCATACGAAACTAAAACGTTATTTAATATTCCAGGGCTTGGTCCACAATCAGGGCTGCTGCGTCAACCTGTGATCATAGTGTAGAATTCTTTGCATTCTATATGAGACTGTTTCTCTTCGGGTTTAAAGATGACAAATTTGTATCCAGTGTACCAAATCACCGAAGGGAAGATTAACACTCACGGCAAGCTATGTACAAGTAACTATAAATGTACTTCAGAGAAAAAAAAACTAAAACAGCTATAAAAAAAAACATCAAAACTGTTGAGTGTCGTTTTATCGACTAAAAAAATGCTTCGCTCTCAAATTAACTTAACCGAACAGTTTGTTCGTGAGCTGTAGTTTCATTCCACAAAATAATACGTATCCAGTCTGTAAAGAGGACAATGGTGAGACTTTGTTCGGCTGTTTTCGAATTGGCGCCGTGCAGTCGCGGATTACTTCTTTTTACATTTCCGCCTATTCTTTGTGTTATCGCGAAGAAAAAACTAATAAAGTGTTTGGGTTATGTGTTTGGCTTAGATAACAGTCAACGATCCCCCTTAAACTCGCACATTAAAACAACAGCGGCAACAAATTTTATTAAATCTTTATCATGAACGTTTGTTGTTATGAAAAGAATGATACAAATAAAATTAATTAGACTTGACTCGAATGTTTTTTATGAAAAAAGTGGAAAACATAAGAAATAGGTTGTTAATGTCATTTTCATCGAAATGAAAGGACTTTCAAATACAAAGCCCTCATTCCAACTAAAGCCCTGTCTGACTTCATAAAATTTACGCCACAGGAAAATATTACAACCCATTTTATCTACCACTATACTGATGTGCTCAATATTTGTGAACTTGTGCCGCCTTTTGGATGTTGCGAAATTGAGGCATTTTTCGTCTTTTGAGAGCAGCCTCTAAACTGAAATCTAGCATTTTTGAAATAAGGCACTGGATGCTTTTGGCCAATAGGACTAAAATTGAGGTATGAATTTTGATAATTTCGAAAATGCAAAAATCGCCGTAAAATGTAACTTCGAGTAAAGAATTGAGTTGGAGAAAGCTGTATGCTACACAGCGCCTATAGCATGTAAACCAAAAGTGAACCTCTAACTGCAAAAAACACATAATTTGAGAACAAAACGCTGACTATGTTTTCAACTTTATTTACAACAATAGTGCATAAAAAAAAACAACACTGCTGAATAGTTGGTTTAAAATGGTGGCTTACAGGGCTGAGAAAGCTTCATACACAGATTCTGAAAATAAACAGTACTTCATGAAAGTACTACTCAAACAGCTTTCATAACTTGGTATTATCTACCTTGAAGAACAAAAAAGAATGCAGAACTTTTTATCAGAAAAATTTCTCAGCAACGTTTTATTTGCATGGTTATTAAGGACTGGTGACCTTCGGACTTAAAAAGAAGTTACAACTACAGTACAATAAACAATAGTACAGATAAAGGAATTCACATGGTCACACACTGTTAAATGCACAGTTCCTTGGCATTGCACAGCCTAATCTGAAACACCTCAAAGGATTTCTGAATGTCATACTACATGTAATCAGTCTTCAAATCCCATGATAAGCAACGAAATTCTCTTTACTACTTGTTGCTACTTGTTTAGACATTCGCTCTTAGATGCCAGCACTAAAATCTTTCATTACACTGAATTTGAGGTAAGAGAATTTGGGAGTTAATCACTCAGGTGGCTTAAAGTGAAAACATAACCTTTGACTTCTTTTTGGCTTAAAATCCACATACTTTAACCTTGTATGATATCATTGTAACTATTCTTTATTCATAAAAATTATTCTCAACAAATTGGCGTGACGGTGTTTGTGGATGCAATATTTTAAGAGGAAAAATGGCAAAAAAATGACAAAAATGCCAATGATTTTGTAACAATAGAACATTCCAACGCGCTGCTTAACTTGGAAAAGGGCATAAACATCGTAAGAGACAACTTAGTTTTTATCTCTTCACCTTAAACATTGTATGGACTAATATATGTTAGGTGTATTTCAATTGCCGTCTACACAACTGATCTTGAATATAGTGCATGCGTTGTATATTGTTAGCACTGGTTCAGAAGTAACCAATTTGACACGGCTAAATCTACTTTGGGCATCAGAACGAATCTCTTTAATATTAGACTCTGGCATGGAGAAAACGAGTAAGCACATACTACTGCTCTTTTGGTTCATCACTGAGAAAAGATAAAATCAAGGCATTGAATATCACAGAGATCTGCATAAAAGCCAAGACAAAGAAGAGAAAAGTCTCCCAGGATCAGTTTTAGCTTACTTTAGACAGTACGTGACACGACTGTTATACTTTTGAACCGACATTCCAGTGCAGTCCTTGAAAGTTTACAGAATTAACCACAATGTTCTCTAGGTCTAATATAGGACAACTTGTGGTTCCAAATAAAACTCCTTATATTGTTCTTATGATGATATCGATTCTGCCCAGTTGTGGTTCTTTTTTCAACTCAGTATAAGAGCTTCTAAGTATCATAGATTAGTGATCTTCTTTGAACAGTGCAATGCTACGAAACGGGAGCAATGCATAATTTAGCATACCAAGCCTTTACGTGTAAACTTCGAGATTCTGCGAGACCATTCTTAGATTGCAACATTCTAGTTTTACGCCATTATCTTATATTGATACCTCAATACCTGTATAACAATGTCAAAATTAAACGCTCGAGGTGGTCGAAAAATCTATTACACCGTGATGTCCACCCCTTGGATTCAAAAAGTTTCTGTTCCTGAGCCGCTGTTCTAAATTAGTTCTCGGAACTATCGTCATGTTTAATGCTGACGTCAAAGAGTTGAGCTCTTATAAAGGCGAGTAATTCTTTTTCTCTTAAGTTGAATTCTTCTGTTTTATCTTCTGGGTGACTTTTTTAAATAATAGTAACCGGTATATTGAAATTTTACGGAAGCGGTATTTCATTTTTTTACAACAAGACACATGAAGTCAGTTTTCAGTAGACACATGTTTTAAAATTGTATTCCATCCGCTTACCACAAGCGTTCCTAAAAATTTATCAAAGATGCTTAGAACCTTGTATGATTTTTACCTTAAAGTTAACTCAACAAAACGATTCAATTGAACTGAATATGTCCTGAGAACACACGTAATTAACGAGGAAGGTTCCCCAAGTTAACTGTGTTATAGGTTCAACAGGCGCGAGTGAATATCCTCCGTTTTATAAAATGATTCACACCGCTTAAATTTTACATTTCATTATAGAATATGTTGTCCTAGCAAGAGGTAAGACAAAAATAGTTATGTCAAATCGAAGAGAAAACAAAGAGCTCGAAAACGATTGCTGGGGCAATCTCAATGGTGTCCTCGGCTTAATTGCAAATCAAACTGTTACGTTCAGAAATTGAGGGAAAAAATGTAAATCTACCGAAAGATTCAAACTTACTTGTTTGAATCTTTCACCGGTTCACAGTGCCTCAGTGAAAACTGAGTTTTACTTGTCTATTGCTCGGCTATTGCTCGGCTAATCCAGCACATGATGACCGGAAAGCCATTTGTCACATACTTTACAATAAAAATCACAAAGTATTTAAAGTAAACTACTTCCTTCACCTCCAAGTTCAATTAGTGCTTAGATGCAACTTGGAAAAAATTCCACGTCAATTCCAAATAAGGCAGTGATGGTATGTCGTGTCATATCATGTAGATATGAAAATGTTCTATAGCTTACGATATTCTGTAATAAAGTGGTAGAATCACATTTTATGCCATATCGTAATGCAAAGGTTTAAATTAAATTGGTGTTCCTTTTTTGTTTGTTTCCAGAAACATCAGACACTGTGCAATACTATTCAGTGTATAAGATTTCGGGTGCCAATTTATCTGTAACTTAGATGGTCAACTCTTTTCTTTTTATTAATATCCTGTAATCAGTGCGTTTCGTTGAAGACATCAGTCTTTAAATTTGAAACATACTGTACCACTTTAATTTATTAAATTACTATACCACTTTAATTTAGTAAATTTAAGTGGTATAGTATGTTCAGTCCAGGTGATTGCATTTTCTCAGTGTCTTTTGGACAACTTTAATACCTTAAAATAGCCTTCAGAGGTGGAACTCTCTGATAATCAACTACAAGCTCAAATAAAGAGGATGCAAAGGTTTTTCGCTTACACTCTCATCCCAGTAGGATGAAAACATTTAGGGCGGTGAAGTTTGAGAAGTGTGAAAAGAGGATCACACACTTAACCTTAGAGAGAAAGTGTGTCTGTAGAAACTTAAACAAAAACAAAAATGAAATCTGGGTCATTTGTGATCAGCATATATACTGAGGAGGTAGACAAGGTGTAGACTTTTGGACGCCTGATATTTGTGGATGGCTTGCGATCTCATTGTAGCCTTCACAGAACTCGCTCTCCACTTTCATTACTTGCAATTGCGTACTTGAAAAAAAAAAATAGGAAATATTTACTGCAGGATGAAATGCTTATAGATGAGAAAGCACCTTAATTTATTCGAAATGCCGCTTTGCTGTCGTTAACTATACTCTTGTCGTTTGCCCATTTTTAGCATTGTTGACGAAACACGTACATGAGAGTGTTTTTTTCTCCGTTCATTTCCTGTCGTCTCCCTCTATTTGACTGGCCAATATTTCATTGCTTGTGGCTATTCGCTATTCTTCACAAACCGTGCCTTAATCAGCACTTTCGTTGTTTGTATTTTGTTACCTAAGCAAACCCGTTGCTCAAGTTGCAAGATAATGCAACATAACTCATAGATAAATTTTATAAATACCGAGGTTTGTCTCATCCATCAGTTTATCTACTCAAGTTGTCAGAGTTGCATTTATCGAGATTTATGTGATACATAAATGTGATATATAAATGTGATACATGCATACATAAAAATTATTTTCGTTCCTTCCGTTTGACTTCCTTTTGCGTTATTGATACCAAAAGATAATTGGAACAGGCTTCTTCGATTCCACCGTACATCTTAAAGATACCACATTTATTTTACTCAAATGTGGTGTCTAGACCTGGCCTTAATAACTATCTGTAGGTGGGATTTGCGGTCGATAAGAGTCGAATGTAAAATTTTCATTCACTATCACTGCCCTCCAAACCTGTACATCAGTTCGTATTGCACGAGTACTATGATTAGTTTAAACATCGAGGTCGTTTTCAAATATCATAAATAAGCATTTTACTAGTCGGAAATATAATAACATTGATGAAGTCGATTAAAAAAAAATGCTACTGCCAAATCTTTCGATTTTTTTTCGTTTTTTGGTTCGAGCTTCTGGAATCATTAGTCGAAAACGCGATTCTATTTTAATACTTTCCGGAAAATCTAGAACGAATCGCGTGTCTTTTTCAACTGGGTGGTGTGCTTTATACAAATTGATAATAGAAATATTCACATTTGCATTACTGTTTCCTTTCAGCACGTTTTTAAGAAATGAGACTGCAGTGCAATATCGATCCATTTTCACTTTTTAACATCTAAAGACAAAAAATTGAAAATATTCACAACTTATAGATCTATTGCGTTTTTCTACTCGTGTGGCGGATCGATATGTTTTGTAAAGTTTAGGCGATGAAACATTTATAAGAATTAAAAACATGTAGATAAATTTGGGTCTCAGGATATTTCTTATCATGCGTTGGCTATCAGATTAACTTGTACCTTTTCCTTTCTAGCTTTGTTTTGTTACTTAATCCCTCTTTTCTTGTAGTTTGCTAAAAGCCTCGACATCCACACAGAATTCAAGGATTAAAACTGACACCCATAAAGAACATTGTTCTCAGAAGGCTTGTTGGTCTCAACACTCATTTTTAAAGCAGCCACTGAATTAACGAGAACACACGCAGCTTATATTTTACTCCACGCAGTGCCAATTACTTCTCAATTTTGGACGATTTGTAAACGTTTCTAGCTGGTAAATAATCGTACATTATCGCATATTCTTACATGTAAAATAAAACCTCGTGTCTTAGGGGTATTTTAGAAAGAACAGAAAATGTATTTCTTGATATAAAATAACAAACTTCATTGATTTGTTACTTGAAATAGAGTGCAAAGCGAAATGTTTTCTCTGAGATAAGAAACTTATTGAAAGAGATAATTCAACTACTAAAATGCTTCACAAGTTCCCCTTGAAACGAATAATCGCTCTTTATTTGCTTAGATTTAAATATACCATTTAGTGTTTTAGAGTAACAAAAATATGTATTTTGTATTGTGACCATACTATTCTTCTGATAAACTGTGCACACTTAAACATGTTAGATTTGTACAACGAATTTTATATACTTTTTCAGATATGATCTTTTACGAAAGCTGACAACTCAGTGCTGTCCGGCTGCAAGGCAAATAATGTTGTAAAAACATCTTGAGTTTGTTTTCAGTTTAAAGTCGCTTTTGCATGTTAGTCGTCCATTAAATTTGAAATCTAAATGCAGACTCTTTAAAAAAGAAGCTTGATGATTAGTTTTGAATGCTAAGTGTATATATATTGAATGCAAATCTACTTTCGTTTGACTTCTTTTGTGCGAGAAAGACAAAAAGGACAGCGAAACAGAATAATTACAAAAACATGTCGTGGCCACAATGGAAGTTGTTTGTTTTTATCACTTCGAGGGCTGCCTAAAGCAAAAATTCCCACGGGGTATTTCATGTAAACATATTTTCTCAGTTCTTAGTTTTTTTATTAATATTATTATTATTATTATTTTTCTGAAAACCTCTCCAATTACAATTTTATGAGATCGACTAACTTTACTAGAAATTGCACTGAATTGATTTCCTTGAATTTGTGTTTTTCTGGTTTCATTTTCACGAATTGAGAAATCTTCCCGACACTAATTGTATCCGTAAATGTTTTCTTCGTCCATTTGCTTTCTCGTAGCAGATGTTTTGGCCTTTGTGTTCCATTTCCTTCTTCAATATTAGGAATGAGACACGGCAGAAAATAAAGCGAACGCGGAAATGATTTCCGGGACGAATTTTTTCCTGTATCAACCACGCAATGCCTTAATTTTCCACTTTGTAGAAATCCAGTGTTATCCACTCACGACAGAAATCGCCTTTTCGCCTTGATCACTTATTTTCCCGCCATTTTGACACGGTGATTGTTTTTCCTAATACCGCCAGCTGAGATACAACAAAGCCAAGGCAAATTAGCAAACATATCTGAAAGTCCTTTCGAAGGGAAAGCTCGCTGAATGTCATTTTGCTGAAAACACATGTTATTCAGTTTCGCTAAGGACGACGCCTGCTCAGTATGCTCGGAGATGTCCACATGCATGTTCCACCCGTGTTTCGTTTCTAATTCTTGAACAGACAACAGGCACGATTATATTTCACTGGCTAAAGAATCGAATCAAGAGTACACATTGGGATTTCAAGGGCGCTTGAGACAGCACAATTCAATGCTAACATACACAGACGTCTTCTTGATTTATCAATACAATTGTTGAAGTTTACATAGGCCTGTGTACATTCATTCACAACATGAAGCGGCTAGCTCTTCAATTGTGGCGTATTGCTTGTAATTGTCTTGAATTCGTGTCCTTTTTATTTCGCACTGCACACATCGTACATCTATAATACAATCGCCCTTCTTTGAGGCGACGACAAAACTTGTACGCTCTTGTTACCAACAGGAAAACGATCGTTTATTCTTAATCTTAATACATGAAGCTAGCAGATACCGAAGACTGGCGCAAAAGGTGGAAAAGGGAAAACGCCAAAATTGTCAGCTTTTTTGTTGATGGTAATTCCAATGTTCAACAAATAGAGCCAAGTGATTATGTAAGCCTCTTTTAAATTGCACTAACCTTTGCATTAGGTAATTTGCATTAAACAAACTCATATCTCAGTTGCCCATTCTGGAAAAAAATGGAAAAACGAATACTACCTGTGTGCTCAATAGATTTGTGGTAGTTTTCGGAATTGAAAATATTAAAAATTTCTTTTCATTTTCAACTTTATTTTTACGAATTAACATAACCAGTTAGTTACGTTAATGATTTGAGTTTATTTTAAAGTTTCCAAGATTATTCCAATTTCACAAGATTAGAAGCTATTGTTATTTGACTCCGCTAACAATCGACATTTTGAGTCTACTGATGGCCCTGCAACAACTCAACTTATCCGCCGCTAACAGGGCGTCGAAATTGTCCATGTATTTTGCTTTACGTTGTTACGAACAAGGATTTAATTTTAATTTTCGATTACGGCGTATTTTCTTCCGTCACGTTGGCAAGACATAATGGAGCCGTGCGCACCTGTTTATATATTTTTTGATTATATATATTTTTCGTATTGTAACAAAAAGACACGTTTTCGAAACACTAAGCGCAGAAATCAATATTCATTGTAGTAAATTTCTTTATCTTACACATTCGTTTTAAAACCCTGATCAGATTTTAAAGGAAGTTCGAGTCGGGACCATCGAATTTCAGATTTATTGCGTTGAGGCCAGAAATTGAGTTTCCCGGAAACTCGGCCGGAACAATACTTGAGCAGAAATGTGACTCCCAGCAAAGAGATTATGCCCATCTTTGACCGCCACCACAGTGGCGCCTCTGCAAAACATCAACAGACCAATGCCGGACTTATTAGTTTCCGTTTCTATGCAAATGATCTGGTGTTGGGAAATATCTCATCCAAGGCAACGAAAGACGTGTTGCAAAGACGGTGCGAAAAACAATCTTCATAACGACCTTTTTGTGAAGAGTTCACTCGTAATAAAAGCGCATCTGAGTTAAGCTCGTCATTATTTGCGTTACAATTATTTTCTCGCAAACAGAATTCATTTTTAGAACTAACTTAAGCGAGGCTAGTTAATATTACAGTGGATTTTTCAATTCAGTTTAAACCTCAGTTGGTTAACTAAAACTTTTGCTGTCGCTGGTGTTAACCTTTTCTGTACACTCTCCAAAAATTTTATCCTCGAGTAAGACGAGTCGGAAATCCTATAAGCGCGACAGCTCGGCTTAGGGATGGTCAATCCAGCTTAGGATTAAACGCTCCATTAGACAAAGGAAATAAAAGTCAGTACCTCAAAGTAGGAGGTCTGGTGCCGAGGGGTCCGTAAATGAGGTGTTTGACAAGTGAATATGACAGATAATTAATATATGAATTAGTTGGGTTGGCTACAACAATGGAATGGAATCATGAGCAGACGATCAAGAGATATGTTTGACAACGGTGAATGGTTTTTTAAATCCCCGAGTTGAACTAAGAAAACAAAAGCTATTATTCCACGTTGTGTTAGGCACAAATGTTTTCAATGGGGACTTTGTTCTGCTATTCAAAGGGAAAATTTCTCGGGTAAATATTTTTCATTCCAATTTGTGTCAATATCATGACCTCTCTAGTTTTCAACATCGCGGATCGTCTGGGTTTTTGTAGACATTGAGGGTTCCTTTCATCGAGCGATAGTGTGATACCGACCCCGACACTATCTCACTATTTGGTGACCGCTGAGGCGGAGCTTCTAAGTAGAACGTGCTAAATCTCGTTTGCTTCCTTTCACAAATTTCTGCTAATTATATCGAAGTGTTTGAGGTTCAATGAGATCCAGCCCCAAATCCACCCTTTTGTTTTGATTCAAATTTGCTTGTTGTTGCGTCGCCAAGCATAGAGAATTGAACAATGCTTTTCACATTGCCCTCTCTCGGCGGGCTGGGAATTTGACGGCGCATAAACACTGTGTATATTTGAAAGGCGACTTTCATTCAGCAGCAACGCCAGCGAGCCTGATTCAATTCAGCTCTTGAAATTATCGTGTAGTTTGTTTCACACGTACCCAAACAGATATCCACGCTCCTCTCAAGGCAAACGCTACTAGATATTGCTTTAGTGACTTTCCACGTGTGCGAATCAACGTGAAATACAAAAGTCAGCTGTCACTTAAATCAACAACAGCTCCGAAGTATTTGCTAGCGACGGGCCAGAAATCTTGATTTCTAATCTCCTGCCGGGCTCGTCACTCATGATCGGTAAGGCCACGATCGCTACACCGTTCTGTGACTTCCAGGAGTACAGAAATTTCTCTGTGGTTAGTTTCTTAACGTACACCTGCCTTTATCGCTGTTTCAAATCTAAAAAAACGCGCAGAGTTTGACAAGTGATGAAAGGTGGGCGACCAATGACGAGTGTGGCATTCACAACTGGGTACCAATTTGTAAAATTGGTGGTTGAGCCTCCGGCCAATAAACTACCGGACAATGACAACGCGGATCACGTGGCATTGTACGAACAGGATGCACCAATAGCGTAATCCCTCCAAAGAGATCGGAATTTTGAAGTATTCGGTTCGTCAGCTGGCAGTGTCGCTCAGTTAGTAATCCCATTTTGGTTGATATCACCGAGCGTGTCTTGTGTAGCTTCCTTGGGAATGAGCGAGCAGGATCTTCAACGTATGTACTTAACTCGATGCGATTCCCCGCTCGTCAAAATAAACTTTGCCTCAGCGCGGAGGCTCTCTTGGACGCTCAGAAGTATTTCCTGTCACGCTTTAGACCAAGGAGCTCTTAAGTTTTGTTTTGTGTTTCTTTTGCAGAGAAGCGTCGAATATCCATGTGTGTCGGCTGCGGCTCTCAGATTCAAGACCAGTACATTCTCCGCGTAGCACCCGACCTGGAATGGCACGCCGGCTGCCTCAAATGCGCTGATTGCCACA
>Ga0099812_1106606_pt1 | contig 20087 bp, 13 predicted proteins | sample DipCnscriptome_3_FD_81134 | JGI IMG/M metagenome (GOLD analysis project Ga0099812, IMG submission 81134) | Coral microbial communities from Puerto Morelos, Mexico - Diploria C C metatranscriptome (Eukaryote Community Metatranscriptome) | ecosystem: Host-associated > Invertebrates > Cnidaria >... | reverse complement strand
AAAGTGCGGCATAATAGCGAAGAAAGTTGAATCAAAATACGAGCGCACGTGGTGAAACTTTGTTGTTGTACCCAATTCAGGTCACGTGACCCGCACGGTCGAGTTAGCCGAATTTGTCTATTGAACATTGGTCAACAATCAACTAAGCTGTTTCTGAAATACGGCCGATCTATCGTTCACCTGAATAAGTATACTTCAACTCGTCCCGAACGCATGAAATGTTAGGGTACTGCAAACAGCCCAGCTCAGGGCGTTGGTCATTTGATTGTTTATGGAATCAAGGGAAAACAGCGTGGTGTCAGTTCTGATGTTTATCAGAGTTGAATTTTCAAAGTTAACCAAATTCGATGCTATTGTTAATTTTTTTCAAAGCGAACGAACATATGAATAATTACCAGATAAAAAATATTCAACATGGTAGCGAAAACAAAGATGTGATGGTCATTAAACAACTGAATGCTCTTGCAGATGAACTTGTGTGAAATATGTCAAAAGAGAATTGGAAAATACAATCAATCTTTTGAAAACAAAATGGACAAATTCAATTGATGAAAAACAACACAAAGTTATTACGAATAAATATTCCAAAAATATTCTGATTTGACAGATCCGGGGTATTTTAATATTGATCCAAATTGAAATGGTGCTGTGGTAACGGGTTTCAATGATCTGATTCTAGAAGCTAATAATAGTGAAAAGAACAATTACTTTTATCAGATTTCAATGTCAAATGTGATTTCAAGTTTGATAGAGTACGTATCAATGTCAATCTCCCCGAAAATACAAATTATACGATCTTTTTTGTAATAAAATGTGAAATATCAGGTAACAATGCAAATGTTTTTTCAAGGCCTTATAAGGGTAATTAGGAAAACGGGTGGTAGCACCCAATTAAGCGCAAAACGCTAAACTAAAAAAATATGTACAATTTGTTTATTACACCCTGCCAACTCCAAGGTCTAACAAATGGTAAATTTGCTTTTACACACCTTAAAAGGGTGATGAAAACCAAATGTGGTAGCAACCAACTAAACGCGCAAAAACTTGCGCTACAAACTCCAAAGTCTAAAACAGGGCAAATAGTGTGGTTGTCTTTGGGGTAAGGAGAAGGGTCGGCATCACTGCTTCCCTTTGGCTTTCACATCGTTGCGTCATGCTAGCCCCCGAAGCGGCATTCTCTCCTCCAAAGACAGATGTGATTTTGTTTCCCATGGTTTCTGTAATCCTTACTATTCATTGGATGGGTGATTAGCACTTCAAACTTCACCAGAGCCCCGTTAGCCAGGCGTTTTCAGGGTTCCGTGCAGGCGTTCATGGCTGCCGTAGCGGCCCGGAGGAACCAGTCCTCCACCATACTATGCCCTGGACGGCAATCCCTAATTTCCTGTTACCAGCTACCACGACGAGAACGAGGGGTTGGACTTTGGTAGCCAATTAATTAATTTGAGTAAACAAACGTTTTTAATAGTTCTCAGCTGCCAACGACAGAGCCTTCAGTCAACGAATGTTCTGGCTCTGAAGATGAAAGAGTCTTCGATGTTGAAACAGACGACAAGAAACTCAACACCCATTTAGGAGAGTTTGAAGAAATTATGGGAGCTTACCGAAGAGAGATTGGAGACGGAAGTGCATATGAATTGTATTAATAACTTTATTTAACCCTCCAACTATGAAAATGGAATTGTCTTGGATGTGGGTTTAGGAAGATGACCTTTGGCTTAAGGAGGCATTACGGTTGGATTTTGGCAAAAAGGGAGAATTTGTCAATGTTGTTGTGTCTCTGTGCGCCAATAGTGCTTTGTTTACTTTTCTCCAAAGAGTTGTTAGAGTCTTTCCGTTTATGACTTACGCCGAAAATTGGTAAAAAAACAGTCTGTGCTAAGGCAGACGTCTTCAAAAACTGAAATCAACACCTTGCCCGGAAGCACAGAAGTATTCACTTTGGAAAAGTATAAAGAGGATCTCGGCAAAACCTATGCACGAATTACGTTGTTCTTATTCCCGTTGGTTGACACTTCTGACTCAGAACCAGAGCCAGAACCTGAGCAGACCTGGTCAGATCTCGAAAGTGATGATTGGTTAAATGACATCCCTGACATATTTCAAGGTAATCATTACAAATATCTTTTTTTGTTGAGATCCGTCTCAAAGACATGAATTTATAATAATATTTAAAAAATCATGTTCACCTGTATAAATGCACAGGACTACTCCAGTAAAAGTCGTAGAAGTAGATCCACTGGTCACACAACCTGTAGTACACAATGTAGGTCTGTACACGGTCTGTACACAAGACGTAGTAGGTCAATTGTACTCATTTTGGTATTCCCTTTCAACTGCACAGATTACATTGTGTATTGGCCATAAATAACACAGTATAATACCCAGGGATGAGGTTGGATGTCCCACACCTACCCAGTCCCCTCTCCTTCAGGATCAATATTGATGGTTGATGGGTACACAATGGATCATATCAAAACATAAGCATGTATGAAACGTTAGGATTTTTTTCCTGTTTCTATTTTGCTTTCAGGGACACATTTAATAACATGCAGTAGATTTCGTTGATACCTCATTCTTTTTGCACTACTGAAAGTGTCCTCTAGACTAACAAATATTTATTTACACCCTAATAACCACTGTATGGGTGAATAACAATAAATTTTGCACATCTAGGTTCTATTCCTGTTAATGCAAGTCAGGGTGCCTTATCAAATACCAACCAGGGTTCCATCCTAGTCAGTGATGCAAGCCAAGGAGCCTTATCAACTACCAACCAAGGTTCCACCATAACTGGTACAAGTCAAAGTGCCCCATCAAATACCAACCAAGGTTCCAACGAAGTTGGTGCGAGTCAAGGTGCTCCATCAAATACCAATGCAGGTTTTATCCCTGTTGGTGGCAGTGAAGGTGCCTCATCAAGTACTAGTGGAGGCTCAATCCCTGGTGATAGCAGTCAATATACTGATGTAAAAGTGCAGAATGATGGTGATGTGCTTTTGAACTTTGATCATGGTAAGACCTAATGTATATGCCACTAAAACAAATGGTTGGCTAAGTCAGTCGATTTACAAGTTACATGTAAGCCACTTTCCTGAAAGTTGACAATAAAAGTTGAAATTAACTGTTGTGTTCTGAAATCGATTAGTGTTTTGAAATAGAAATTGAGTTGCGTTTTGCCCCTGTGGGCCACCGTACTTTTGTCCACCATCTTGAAAACATGTGTACGGCGTCACTTTCGGAAACCGCACACCGTTAAAATTATGGGCGCAGAATGTCCAAAATTTCTGGTAATGGAAACTCAAAGACACAATAGCAATCACAAAGAGACAATAGCAACCACAGAAGGGACTACTCTTAATCTGGTGTGCATGGAATCCACCTTTAATGCTGGTCAACTTGTTAAAGTTGTTGACAATTTACAATCACCACATGGGCTTTGTTTATCTGGAACTGAAGGAACTGTCTTTACTGCCGATGGGCAAAGCGTCAAACAAATTGACTTTGGAAGCCAAATCCATCACGGTCACTTGCCATGGTTTCAAGCAGGCTTTTGATGTTGCGTTGTTGACAAGTGGGAATCTTGGAGTCACCAATGTTCAAGGTCACAAAACCAGTATTCTTGAACAAGGCCTAAACAACACCTACACAGTGAAGAGTAACCTTGGAACTGGGAATTTTAGTTGTGCTGATGGTCCTGCAGCGAAAACACAACTTTCAGAACCAACAGGACTGGTAGCATCATCAAGGACAACAAAATCCCACTTGTTGTTCCAGTAGAAGAACCGAGTTCAGGTTGGCAAAATGGACATGTGCTGTTCACATTTACAAATGAGTACTGTGATAAACTTGATGAGTTATCAGATGCTTTTAGAAAGAAATTAAATATTGCTGAATCAGATGCAGAAGAAAGTGACATGGAACCAGGTCCAATGATTATGGTGATCAACAACCAGACTGCCATGGAACATAGAGGAAGGGTCATGAGAAATGCAGAAGGTCAAGTCCTAACATCATACAGGGATCTCTTGAATCCACATCATGTAAGACGACAGCCACGTTGTTTGGTGATCACAGAGACTGAACTGGAAGCAGAAAGAAACTGCCCTGAGTTCGATCACTCAGTCTAAGACACTTCCCAAGTACAAAGTAATATTTTTACATGTACATGTTTGAGTCAGAAAATTGTTTACCTTGACGATTTGAGTAAAGCAAGAATTCCCAAGGAACCCTAGTCAAACAGGCCTTTATTTATGTTGATTTGTGGAATTTTTTGAGCATGTCTTATGAAAGACTGACATAAAATTACCATCAAATTTCACATGTAGTTGAAATCTTAAAAAAATATAATTGATAAAAAATATAAGCAATGCTTTGTTTCAACTTTTTTCTCTCATTTCCTTTCCTAAATCAATTGAATGAGCGCGAAAGAAAGAGAGCAGGCGCGTGGGCATCGTTACTTTGCGAGACGTTGCGCACAAAGTCACGTGGTCAAAACAGTAAAACATGGTAGCCATGTTCGAGGCGTTGGGTCGAGTCGAGCAACCAAGGTTTCCTGCAGGAAATTGCTGCAAATTCTTTCAACGTTTTCGCTTAATGGTTGATACCAAGAGATCTTTTGAACATTTTCCAGGGGTCTCTTAACCCTTGCCTCGTAGTGTCAAAAACTTGACGATGAAAAGTTGCAATTGACTGGGCTTAAATTCAGAGTTTTCTAACGTTCAGTTGCTTTATATAAACCTGTTGGATGGATGGAATTCAGCCTAGAGATTGGAGGCGAGGGAGATGGCCGATCTCTTGCAACTAGATCTTTCACAATGGGTAAGTGTTCTTAAAGTTTATGAGCTCATCAAGGTGCAGGTGTTTTTTGTAGGTTGCACGCTGATCCATGTGAAAAAAAAAAAAAATTTTCAGTTCGGTAGGGTACTCAGCATTTAAGAGATCCTGGGCGGCATTCTGGTTAGCCTAGATTATCTTATTCAGTGCCGTAGCAAGGGTAAAATAAGTGGAGGGGGCACGCGAGCGCCGGAGGTCTGGGGGCTTAAGGTCCCAGAGTAGGCCTAGGTGAAGTATGGATGTGCATGCTTGGCCAAGTGAGCCTCATAGTATCTTCATTTTGGGATGAAAAAGCCTTGTATTCATTGATGGTACTGTTTGCTTCAATGCTTTCAAGGTTGAGTGTAAAAATGCCGAAAAAGGTATAGCCTTGAAGGTGACACTATTTGACTTCACGAGAAATGATTTTTCTTCCACATTTAAGAGCTCTTGCTACTCAGCTAAAGCATTTGTCGATCGTTGCAAGGAAGCGATATGGGGAAAACATCACAGTCGCCAGAGCCCAGAAAAGAAAGGAGCGGTTGTTCACCTAAGTCAGCCTCAACAACGCTGCCAAGTGAGGAGGGAACAACGAGCAAAGCCTCTTCAGCTTCGAACGAGTTGAGCGAAAGTCCTCGTGTCAAAAAATCTAGTAAGCCGGGAACTAAGAGAAAGGCCTCTTCAGCTTCGTGCGAATTAAGCGAAAGTCCTCCTGCGCCAAAAAAATCTAGTGCGCCAGAACAATTTCGAGAGCCAAGAGAGTCAAAATCATCTGATGTCGAGTTTCTGTGAGACGTTAACAAGTATGCAGTACCAGGTGAGTCAACGTTAGTGCCTCCCGGAGACAAATTTCAATGTTTGATTTGATAAGCTCTTGTCTTCACTTTATTTCTTAATAGCTTACCGGTATTTATTGACAAGCGATGTGTTTCCGTTTGCGTCGCAGGCTATGGAAAGTGACGTATTCTAAATCATTTTAAAACGTTCACTACTACGACTTTAATCTTATAACTTATGATTTCCCCTTGCCATTAGTCGTCAGGAATAACCTTGTCATCTTTGTGGCAAGATTATCGATGTCATTAGCAATTCCGTTCTGGTTTCGCGGAATGTTAACAAAAACTAGTGATAATTGTTCATTTTTTGGTCATGCACACCCGGCCACTTGCAAGAAACCGCGAGCGCACAAATTTGATTGCGCCTTGTTTGAAATATTTGACAACAGTGTCAATTATGAAATGCCACTAAAAACGATTTGCCGCCAATAAAGCCGCCACTGCGCTGTCACTACTTTTTTGGGGGGGCTTCTGGTACAAAATATAAATCTCACTACCATCGCCAATCCTCAACCTAAGATTCACTTCGCTCAATTTCAGCATTGATGCTTATCCACCCAATGGCGACCGTGACATAGCGACAGTCTCGTTACTCCAATCGAAAGTCGTGTACTATCGTGAATTTGAAATGCCACCTTTTAAATTTGACCCATACCAGACATCGACATGAAACAAAGTTTACAAGAATAATTAGAACGAATGCCGAAACAGCTCCATTTTATATTAGTACAACAGGCGTTCAAGGTTGATAATCGAAACGATAATATAATGATTCTCAAATAAACAGTCACTTTTCTTTTCCTTATAGGTGTCAAAGTTCCTGTGGCGAAACAAATGACTCAGGAATGACTGAATGTAATTGATTTATTTTGTAATTCCAGAACTTGTATTAAAGTTTAAGATAATACGTCCCTTGGTATTCGCTCCAAATGTAATTCGATGACCCCCTCCATGTTATTTATATCCTTGCTTGTTGCAATGACAGCATAAATTTTCTTTTTCGTTGTTAGCTGGTTTTGGATTTGATACTCTATTTCCACGTACCTGATATTGACAAAATATTAATAAATTAAATGATTTCTTTATTTTTATTTTAATTATTTGTCACAATTTAATGAAAACTAACAATACAGAAGTCCCATTTTAAGTCACTTATCAGAAAAACAATTTCTTTTAAAGCTTAGAAGATAGATTTTTTCCACGTGATTTCAGCTACATGCTTTGAAAATTAAATATAATTTCTAGTTTACTGCTGTGAAGTGCTGTCTGCAAAATAGAATTTGAATATATACTCAAGAGCGCTTAAAATTAGCAGTCATCTCGAGTAATAAGTTAATCAAAGTATTTGTAAATTGTTTTTAATTTGTATATTGGTTGTACATGTACGCTTGATGTTTTTAGATCTCAAGAAGTTCCAAGATGAATCCTATGACAAAACAGCCAAAAGGCAGAAATTTTTTGAACAGAAGTTTCTACAAAGTGAGCAGAGTGTATCTTGTTCGAAGCCTCCCAGAAAGAAGAAACTGAATGCCCGTCAGATTCGTACAAGTTCCGCGCGTCCCACGTGAACTGTCACGTTTCCACGCGGACCCACATGAACTGTCACGTTTCGTAGTACAATTTGTTATGCAATGTTTTGTTTGTACAGTGGTGAACTTGATTAGAGCGATTGGCATTTGAACTAATTGATCTGTGCATCCTTCGACTTAAATAGGGACATTCATCGCGATCGACATCTGTAAGGTTAGGTTGTAAATAGGCACGAATGTAAATTAAATCGAATTTCAATTTACGACTTTGAAGTTTATTATAGCCCCAAAGCAAAAAGATGCAACTGAGAATTGTATGGCAGCACTGGCAACACAGTTACAGTTCGATCGTTTTGGGAAAGCAGTGGAGAGACAAGCAGCTAAAGATGTCCTTACACGTAATGCACCCCCTGTTGCAGCAAGATGGTACTTAATTCTGGGAATAGTCGCCACTGGTTCCTGCTTGCTTTATTGCCTAAACAATTCCAAATTCCGGTGTTGGATAGCACGGCAGGTAGCCTTTATCAAGCCAACAGCCAAAAAAATCACAAAGACGCGGATGTTACTCAATGAGTTAGATGCTACCATTGACGCCAGTCACTTGAAATTCATTGCAAACAAACCCACTGACACTGTGGAGTCTACGTTTGTATGTATGCTACATGTGTGGAACTGCAGCACCTCATACCCGACCATATACCCAGTGGCAAAAAATGTACGATTCTACAGCTGCACCAAGGACAACCCAGTGAACATGTTTTAGCTCGTGAATGAACAGATTTATGAACAACACTGAATTTCTTAACGAAACATTTATTTTTTTGGCCTAAGCTATTGTGTAAATGGACTTCCAGAAGGCCTCTCAGTAGTGTCAGAAAACTTTCTGACCTCTGTTAGTGAGGCATTTGTTTGCCTAATTGACAACTTAGTTAAAATCTAATTATTAATCTGCTGTTTCCTTGGGTAAATTTTACCTGGCAAAGTAGATCCACTGGGGCATTTACTTGCCAGTGGTCAATTCTAAAAATTGTTTCTACAAATGGAAATAAGATGTTTAAATAGCAATCATTGAGAATCTTATCATTAATCTGCTATTTCCATTGGGTAAATTTTACCTGGCACAGAAGATCCACTGGGGCATTTACCTGCCTGTGGTTAATTTTACAAATGTAAACAAGACTTGCAAATAACAATCAGTGAAAATCGTATATTTATGTGCTGTTCCATTGGCTAAATTTTACCTGGCACAGTAGACCAACTGTGGCATTTAGTTGTCTGTGGTTAATTCTAATAATTGTTTTTAGAAATGTACATAAGACTTTCAAATAACAATTGAGAATCTAATTATTAATCCGCTGTAGTATTTAGCCATATTTATCTACTACTGGCTAAAAGAGTATTAACAATGCGATGCTTTCTAAAGAGAAAAATCAAACAGCCAGAAGTACATGTATTGTACATAAATTGAAGCATGACAGTTTTCCTAAATATCTTAAAAGACATGCTTCCTTTGCTTCAGTCTGAATACACTAATATTTTATCACTTTGTAAACCTGTTACCTCTACTTATGGCCTCAACCCTTTTCGTTACTTTGCATCTGAAATCTGGAACTTCCTAACTAATAATGTAAGGTCTGAACATACTTTAACTGGTTTTACAAGACTCGTGAGGGAAATCTCCTTTTAGACATAAGATATATTGAACATTTTAATGTAAATAGATGCAAATAGATTTTAATTAATTAATGTAAATAGATTTTTTCATTTCTTTTGTTCTCGAGGATATTAGCCTTTCCAGGCTACTCTGAAATTCGAGTTTTAAATAAAGTTCATCTATGTATGTATGCAATTTATCTGTTGCTTTTGATTCTTATATTTATTTATATTTTCTACAAATCAACTGTTTGAAATCGTAAATTTTCAAATGTTGCTATATTTAAGATAAGTTATCTGTAACAATGTTCTTTTAAGGATTGTCCATTTGTTTAACATGACTTTCGCCACGAACAAGCGGAGAGAAAATTTTCCTCTCTGCTGATTGGTATAAATGTCTGGCCACCAAATTACTTCCAATTCACGTGTTGCTCTTCCCTCGCCATGGCCGACCACAAACGATGCCCTGTATGTCAGTTCCTGGCACTGTTGGCGAGTAGGCCCTGACGCATTTGCTTTTGCTTGGGCGATAGCGGACATACCAGTGAGTCGAACTGGATTGCAGTCGACAATTTCCTCCTCTCCCTTGAAAGATTTATTGGTGGTCAAGGTCGTGGAGCTGTTATTAATGACCTCTTTTACCTCCTCCTGCACGAGGCACTTCCATGAAAATTGGCGGTTTTTTTTCAAATGGGTGGTATCCAGTGGGGTGTTCCCCTACTTTGTTCAGAAATGCGCTTTTTAAATGCTTTAACATCAGGCGCAAAAATTGCACAGGACAGTACAATCGTTCAATTCTCGCCCACTTTCCTGCAAGGAAATGTGAAAAGAGTTATGTCACCAAGACCGAGCAATACGTACGCAGATAACATTATTGCTTCCTTTGGGCATAGGTAAGTCTGTTCCACCTTTATAATCTTACTTTAATGCTACATTCACTCGTTACAAATAGGAAATTACTTCAGACTATTGGATGCTTGACTCAAAAATCGAACTAGTTATTTTTCCTACCTGATACTTTGGGGTGCAGAGCCTAGTTAATGCTCTCTGCCACTCCTCTTAACCACACTTTGTACTAGCACTGAAGAGTTGAGCATGGGGTTCCACGATAAGGATCAGGAACTGCAATTATTTCCTGCCCTTCATAAAATGGTAGCTGTTTCACTGAATTAGTGATGCAGTGCTTCAATCGCCTGTGTTTAAGCAAGGCTGTTGTCAAATTGAATTTCAAATCGCATGACTCCCAGTTTGTTCTGAATGGAGCAATTTGCAATGTGAAGTGAATTCATGATTGATTTTGTGTTGTGATTATCACACCTAGGAAACAACCAATCAGCATCTGTCCATTCCCTCATGTGCCAGTTGGCAACGACCAAGGAACAGGCCAAAAGGATGGACATGGAACGAAGGCAAACAGTTAGCCAGAATAGATCAGTGGTTCGACAGCCCGCAAGTTCGACACCAAAATTGTAGAGGGAGAAACACCAGCACACACACACCAGAACTTGTTTTACTGGGAAAAACAATCGTAAAGGGAACATTTGGCCCTTGCCAACACGCCGACTAATGAAAAAATTATGATTCTTCCCAGAACTTTTGCTGCAACCACCATAAGCGTTATGCCTCTCCAAATTTTTCATTCGGTAGGATCGCCTTTCTTTGGCACTTTCACTATCAGTCCCCCTTGCCAGTTCTCCTACACCTTAAGCAAGAAGTAGTGTAAGACCTCCTCTTTGCTCTGTATAATATCCGTGGTCTTGCCCTTCTTGGTTTACAGTTTCCTGGTGGCATCATAAACTGTTGTAAGGTGGCTCTTCTCTGCAGCTTTCTGTGCTTTCTCGGCAACCTTCCCTACCCATTCATTCTTTTCTTTCTTGAGCTGTTTTGTCACCTTGTTTTTGGTTGAATATGAATTCCTGAGCTGCTCCCTAACCCTTTCTGATGTGGTGGAATCCATTTTCCTTTTCAACTCTCTCCTGTCATCTATTTTCTTCCAGCTTTCAGAACTGATCCATTGTTTGCGATCTTCTAAACTTTTCACAGACATGATCGACCTGGTTCTTGGTGCAAGCGCCCTGTGATACCCATGTGTGCTTATGGATATACTTATGGGGAAACAGAGTGGTTGCGATGACCATATGGTTGCTTGCGCATATTTTGACAAAGCGTTGCCCATTTTCTGACCTCTCCCCATGTAGTCGGTGGTGGTCTGTCACTCCTTCTTCACCATCTTGTTGACCCCCAACCTTTGCATTCCAATCCCCCATAAGGGTCACTATCATGTTTTGGGATTTTGTCAAGGACTTTTTGCACCTGCTCATAGAAGACATCTTTTTCTTCTTTCTCAGCATTGTTTGTGGGAGTATGCACCTTGAAAATGCTAGTTGTGATATAACGTGACTTCGAACCGTATCGTGATACTTTGATCATTCACAAGTGACCAAGAAATTAAACAGCTGGCTACTATCCTACTCAACAACAGGTGTGTATCCTTGTCCCTTCTTGTACAGCAACATTTCGCCTGTTCGTACCTTCATCCGCCCAAAAACAGCCCATCTGCATTCACTGATTCCCAGTACATCAATGTCGTATTTGATAAGAAGAGAGAGGGAGAAGTTCATATTTTAGAGTCGTAATATCATGAATACGAGTTTTGGATCATTGTTTGTTTAAGCACAATTTTTTTCCAAAAATTGTCGTCTTTTTTAGGAATTGCCCGTTTTGGTTTCATTAATCATTATGACAGAATAAAGCTTTAATTTCAAAGGCAGGTTGTGTTATGGTGTTCACTACTGATCAATTTGCATGACAACTTGCATCAGAACCCCAAACTCAGGTGAAAATTGACCAATGTTCTTCATCTAAACAGAGCTTTTTTGGAACTTCCATTATTAAATTCCATGGTTTGGTGATGCATCAGATACGGCTTTTCAAGGTGTCATTGACCTCCTTATACGGAAAATTCAGCCGTGTGTAAACTTGCTGCCTGTATAACACAAGCATAAAAAAAACACAACTGGTGCCATCATCTCCAGCTGTTGTCTGCATTAGTGCTCGCAAGACTACTCTAAGTCAGAGTCCATATTCGCAGTCACCGGTCATCCGTGATGACTAAATAAATCAGAGAAAATAATCAATACGAAATCTCATACTGTGGTTTAGTTTGCTTCTACCAGAAATGAAAAATCCCTTATGGTGATTCCTCGGTATCGCATTATGGTCCCTACTGCACGATATTAGTGTCATTAGCGCATACACAAGTGCCTGCATGTACACAACGCATGAGACTTCCCTCAAGCTAAGCTCAATAGCAAAATAAATGCTATCAAACGAGCATGGTAACCTATATTTTCCATTACATAAATTTGTTCCAAGTGACAAGTTCTGCTTTAATAATCTTTGCTGGCAACCACAAAATGTAACGTAACTGATGAAATAACAAGGGTCATTGTGCAAAAATGGGTCAAGATTAGGCCACTATGTCTCTTGAAGGAGAATGATGACCTATCCTTTTTATTACATTTTTCAATGCATTGCTTGGTAGAGAACATTCAGTGAAACTTGTTGTTCTTCAACTTTTATTTCCGAGGAATCACCTTGAATTTTCTATTTTGTTATAGTTCTGTTTTGTTTCCTTTTGCTTTTATTTCAGATATTCCTTTTGGTTACTGTTATTTCACCCTTTGTTGTGCAAAGGCTCTCGGTCTAGCTCACGTTCATAATCGCTCAGGTTAGGATAGTGTTTCTTTTGCACAGTCAATAGGACTTGTAAGGAGGTTTATCATCGTTGTTTTGAGGTCTAGCATGTCTTCTTCAAGACTTTACTTCGTGGGTTTGAAATTTTACGAAAATCATCGACGTTGGTTTCACCTCCAGTATTGGTTTTTATGTAAAATATGCCAATCTGAGGCTCAGCACTTCGCTGATTTATCTCGATTGTCGTAGCTTCAAACACATCATGAGTTCCCTTCATTCTGACCACTTGCCATCTATTTGCAACTTTCAGAAAACAGAGACAGATTTGCAGCTTTCTTTTAGGATCGGATCATTTCATCAGCAACCTAGGATGATGTAGCATTCTTTATGAATGAAATCATCTCAGGCTTAATTTTATTTTGCCAACCACTAATGCTCTGTACTGCATCTGAATCCGCGAAAACAAGTGATGCAATTGCATCAGCTGTTCTGATCAGGATGTCATGTAATAGTATCAACACTTCGGAAAACCAAGCAAAACACAGGCACAGAGTGAAAGCGTTCCTTTAAGCTTTTATGGCAGTCAAAGAGGCCACAGCATTGTACCTCGATTTCCAGCGCCTGCTAACAACCACACTATGGACATGATCTACTAGGAGACTAGTCATGTGAAAATAATAGAGTCCACGAAAACTTGACACAGTTCAAGAGTTATTCCATGGACAAGATAACCTCATTCACACGGTGATTGTCTAGTTGGTGTCTGAAGGTAAAGGAACCGAGAACGCATCCTGTCCAAAAGTTGTATCCAGTCTCTAAAGGTCATCAAGATGGTGGCGACAAGAACAATGCAGGTACACCTCAGCCAGCATTCAGATTTGTGTTCGATGATTCAGTGGAGATTATGCATGGTGGAGTTGTCTTTTGAAGAAACATTGCTCAACATTGAACAATGCCATTTATGAGTTGATTAAGAATCCTTTGATTGACGAGGACAATCAAGAGTGGAGTGTGTCAATAGAGATTTTGCTACTCTCGCATTACATATATTTACTTTGTTTTCTAATGCAATCAAAATGCGAGACGTCTTTATTGACATCCAATCTTACTTTTACCGTGTTACTCGAGTTGGTCTATAAATTTAAATATAATTATTCACCCTAACCCTAACCCTGAATTCTTGGAAGATCTTAATTTTTCACAAGTCTTGGAATTGTGTCCACAGGACTAAGGAATTTCTGGAAGGGATGACAATTTATACCACTCTTCACAGTTTTCATCCCTCTGGAGTTAGATTTCAAGTATTCATGCAGTTATGCACCTGATCATTGACACAAATGTGATGTCAAGAAACATCCTAGTGCTTCAGTCACAAAGATTTGTTATGTTAGTAAAATGTTTTTATATGTTTTTAAGGACAATTGTTCCTTCTGTACCACTTGAACCAGGTGAATATTTTTGGAGTTTATTTAAGCTGCTACATTTTTTTCTCTCCGCCCTGTCAAACTTGTAGATCAATGTGTCCAAAGATCTTTACCTTAAAATGTTTAAACAGCTTTAGATGGAAAATTGCCTTCTGTAGAAAATCATGTAACAAATTGATTTTGTTCAACATTTTAGATTTTTGCTTTGTCGTCTCCTTGAATGGTCAGTTGCATCACTTCTGGTCAACTCATTCCAAAAAACAGTACTGCAAGAGGAACTCTCTCAGTAACTCAAACCCAACACTTGTTTAACAGCAGTATCATACAACATTCGGAATAATGGCCTCTGTGACTTTGTCAGTATTAGCTGGCCAAAAAAAAACATTTGAGCTATCCAAGTAACTGAATCATGAATAAGCCATCAAAGAGAACAGAAAATATTCACAACACAATTAAGTGGCAAAAAAGATAGATTTCACCATAGTTTCACCAGAAGTCTTACTTGGTCAGCAAGATTTGCATCAGATAACATGGTCACAAAAGAAAGATCAGGGTTATGTCATTATGAAATAAGCATCCATGTACCATTGTCAAGTCCTAGGAAAGGAGGTTAGGGACTGTTTAAACTTTTTAATCAGTCTTTGGAAGGCCAAAACGTTCAAAGATACATAAAGGCTTTACCCAGATTGTTCAATGTGATCACTTTGTGTTTATCCAGGAATTCACGCAGTTCAAGACCCACTAGAAGAGCATTTGATAGAAAGCTCAGATGATGATACAGGAGAAAGTAATAAAACAGAATCAAAAGCTTAGGTAGCAGGAACAAAAGCTCATCTGGTTGAAGCAGAGGCAAATACAACTTAGAGACCACAACAGAAAGAGTGGTAGGGCTGGAGGTCTCAAAAGAAAGCTCCCCTATGTGATGTAGTGAACATTCCAATGAACAAATGTAACAGATGCAGGAGTACATGCAGAGTAGTTCAGTTTCATTAGAGACATTCTAAAGAAGACTATGAATGTTTTTGTCAAATTCCTGTCCAAGGATATCATCCACCAAACCAGGCATATGCTCCTCAGAGTGTCCAGCCAAACTATAGCTTTCCACCTAGTGACATGGGCCCTGATTTCTTCCACAGTCCACCAGCAGTAGCATCATCATTGAGCTCGGGTACAAGTGAACAAATATCATTTGATGAAAATGACTTTTTTAACATATAGAAACTCTTACTGCAGATGCATATTTCACATCAAAAATGATCACTTTATACAGCATATTATACCATCAACTTGTTCATAACATTTCCCTATTGGTATTTTTTGTTTTCATTTAACTGCTCTGTTTATAATGTACACAGTATATTGTGTAAAAGTGGAGAGAAAAACGAGAGAGAGAGAGGGCGATCACTAATTTCTGGTATTAAACTGATCATTGCATTTTTGAGTTATACAAAATGTGGCATCATGGATTAAAGAGTTTGTAAGGGAATCACAAGTAAAATAACTTGATTTACAGTAGAGATTTTCAGATTCTTCGTATCACATTTAAGATACTTTATGATTTTGCTCCTAGGTATCCTAGGACCCTATTTTCTATCTTACCAGCTTCACATTATCAACTGCATCAAAACAGAAATGGTATATTGCTAGCAAGTTCATGGTTCAGAACAGAAATAAATACATTGGTGGATAATGCATTTATGGTTGCAGCCCCGTAGTTAACCCCAGTCTTTTGCTGTCAGTAAGGCAAGCCAGTAACATTGACACTTTAAAGCATGTAGTTGACACTTACAGTGCTTTTAAGGTTAATTTTAAAAATTTATAATAGGATTTTAGGTTTCAATTCTTAAGATTAGTTAGTCAGCAGTTTTATTCCCAGGCTGTTACTTGTAAGTTATTATGCTAACTGTCATGCACTTTGGACTATTTTCAAAGAAAAAGTTCAATGTAAGTAATACATATTATCAGAATTATTATCTAATAACATTTATTACATTTAACCTATCTGTTGTTGACAAAAATTTAAGAATGTTTCAAATTTGGAGTATATGACCTTAAGGTTTTATCCAATTAAATGCCAAGTTTGAACTCTTTTCACGATATCCCACCTTGAGAAAATTTTGTAAAGTTCGCTAATTAGTCTGCAAGCAATGAGTAATGGAGTTGCTTGCAGAGAAATTTGTAAGGATATTTGTAAGGATACATCAAGTAATTAGGGATCAGTTGCTGGCTTCTGAGGCTGAAATTATACAGAGTAAAGCTTTTTTCGCGCATTTTTATGTCAAAAGCCACGCAGTGAAATATCTGCTTGTTCTACTCTGTTCTGTCTTTGTCTTTTTATAGCTTGCTTAGGATATTTTTCTCTCTACTTCAGTTAACAAAAGTTCAAAGATGTTCCCATTCAAGTAATAATTCTGGATTTTTTACCAAAACAACTGGTTTGTGTTTCCATTGCTATGGGTGACCGTCGTCACAATGAAGCGAGGTGACAAAAAAAAATTGCAATTCTGATTTGGTTTGATTTTGAAGAAATTTCAACATGATAAAGCTGGATTGTTACCACTGGATTGTTACTACTGCCGATGTGCAGTAGCTGTTAACACTGAAGTGATATTGCTTCGAAGTCAAGGTTTTAAAAGAGATTTTTTTGCAAAGGATGGGTTGGGCATGATTTTGTAATCGGAGATTTTTGTCAACACTGAAGGAAAAAATAGGTTATTTTATCAACAATTCTAACAAATATAAATTTAAATGTATATATTTATATTCCAAGTCAAATCTCTAGTGAAAAAGAAAACAAGTTTGTAAGTTTTTCCTATGTAAGTTTTGGCTCGAAATTGCCCTTTGATCTGAGAGCTTATGTTTGAATGTTGGAAGAGGACACCTTTTGTCATGAACACATGAATGAAAGAAACTTGATTGCCCAAACATTTCCTAAAGTCATAGTGATAGCACAGTGGCTATTGTGGCATATCAACAGTCACAAAAAGCAATCTCAAACACATTTTTTAGAATTTTATCTAAAAACCTAAGAGTTTTTTTTTTACAAATGCTCCCAACAAAATAAACATTAACAGATAGTTATGGTGACATTAGAATAAAAATGAGCTTTTCTAGGGGACTGGTTTGTCTTTTCTCTCGATGCAATCCTGAAGTTAAAAAAATGATGTCACATTGGCCATGTTGATGACTTGTAATTGGTAAATCAGTTGTCCAAATGATTGGCCAAGACATTTCCAAAAAATATCTTAAAATAGTTAGCTGGATCAGTGAGTGGTCACCACTTTTGTCTTCCCCACATTGTTCCACTATTCAAGGTGGCACCCCCTCTCAATCTACACGTTGTGCAAAATGCAGGCTGACGTAACAATACAACTTTGTTGAGAATGCAATTAAGTGGTTTGAGCAGACGTCTCCATCTTTCTTGAAGCCGTCCAAATGCTCTCTTGATCTGGACTTCAGCCTGAGTTATTCCACAGCTGAAAAGTTCTTTTTCCAGTGTGTGATTGCTGTCTGGATTATTGTATTAGATAATTGGAAATGGGGTAAGCTGGATCACCAATACAGAATGGTTCAATGACAAGGTCATCAACAACCTCAAAAAATTTGAATCAGGGTATCAGCCTCACCTCTGCTATCATCTTGCCTATGAGTGACCAAATTGTCCTTGAGTCCTGTGTGCCTGACCAGGCCAGCCAGCGGACACATTGAATTGGCTGTCACAAATACCTTGCAGAATCAGAAAATAGAAACTTCTCCTGTTGTAGTTCTCAGCTGGGTGGATGAGCGCAACTTTTATGGGTATACGAGTACCATCAATGGCACCGAAGAGGAAAAAAAATTGTTGAAGAAAATCTCACTTTCCTTGGAAACTGTTTGTGATTATTTGAAAGTCCTCACCCTTTTGTAGTTAGTTAACCAACCAGGAACTACACAGCTTGTTAACCTTCGTACGTGCTGTTTATGTACCATTTCAAATTTGCCTCTATTCTATCTGTAGTTCAATCCTTTTCCAACATGTTTGAACAGCATTGTTGCAATTGTTCTGAATGGTACAAGAATGTGCAGTCTGGTTACTGGCCACTGAGAGCAACGCAAATCTTGCATGAACTGTTCAAACATATATTAGACATGCGATACATTTCTAGCCATTTTCTATCAGAAAAGTGGTAGAACCCATGATCCAAAACATGCTCAAAACATGGAATTTCCCAGATGTCCTCACACGAATTTGATTCCCAGTAGCTAGGAACATACATGGACGACGAGATTTGCACAGTTTAATGCAGTGAGCATGTGCTTGGTTTATTAAAAAGTGAACATAACTTCATATTGGATACCCAGTTTCTGGACACAGAACCCTTTTGTGGCCACCCTCCGGCACTAGTGCTTGGGAGCCACAGGTGGAACATTCCAATGATTTAGAGGAAATTGTGCCAACTTAGCTGAAAACCATTTCTAAATTATCATACCACATCATCTTTGCAATATTCCGGAAATACCACACTAGACATTCAACTGACTTGACTTGCCTAACTTTTAAGCTAGAAATTGTATTTCTAAGCTTCTAAATTTAAAATGTTCTTTGGGCTCCTGCCCCCAGATCATCCCAGAAAAGGTGACCCTCCTACTCCACCTCAGCTGCCACAGCCAACTACTATGACATGGGGCACAAGCCTATTTCAAATTGTATCCAAAGTGTTGAACAAAAAAAGTTGAGTGACAAACCACAGTTGACCCAGGCAGCCATGGTTGTATTAGACACAACCAATGACTTAGGAAGTCAGCACAAGTGAACCCATAAAGAAAGTAGAAAGAGATAACAAAATTGATTAAGTTACAACCACATAAGGATTATTGCTCAAAAGGATTCAAATTTTAATTTCCGTGCAGCAGTGACACCCCAAAAATGTGAATTCCATTTACAGCCAAACAAAGTTGTTGTACTTTTAATGCAACCATTACTACTTAGTTTAACATTTGACCAGAACAAAGCTTGTCTGAGGTTTGATAATGCAGCCGGAAACAATTGCAAGCCTAGTGTGACCAGACCCTTTGTCACAGAGAGATTAGAACAGCAATAGGTATATTATTTTAGTTTACAATAGAACTAGTATGGAATGCATTCATTGAAGGAAAAGGATGCATAAACATGGAAATGACCTTATCCTATCAAGCTTTTGTAACTATATTATGCTTTTAAATTTGAAGTGGCATTGAGTAACCTCCCAGGGAATGCTTCAATGAGGACAGTCGCCTGCAATATTTATCTTGCAGTTGATGGGTACAACTCAGATTAGACCAGACTCAACGGGACTGGAAATTACTAAAACCTTTTCTTGATAGATAAGCTCATCCCCATGAGCTCACCAATTGGCAATGGTAGTGAATTGCTTACATTAAATTTTAAGGTTGACAATTTTTTTTAACAAAAAAATACATTCCTGGTGGACCATTACATCTAATCAGCAAACAAATGGCAGTCAATTTGCTTTGCTATTTGAGCCAGTTTAGATTGCAAAATACAAAGCCTTTCCAAACTTTGCAGCAACTGGTCGAATGGGAATGGAAATACCCAATTATACAATACACAATAACTCAAATTGTCAAGCATGGTTGATATAGCCAATTTATGAGAATCCCTTTAAGATTCCAAAACAGGCAATGCTGCAAACCATGCCCAAACACTTACACATTGCCAACTTTTACACTGAATTCAATTCGAAGAGGCACTTGATTGAGTAACATAACAAGATTTAATGGCAAACAATAAAGGATCACAGTGATAACAACTTCAAAAAGTACTGTGCCCATCCAGGAACAATAACATAGCATACATTTGTTTTAACTCTACAACACCTCAAGGAAAGTGTCCTTTGATGCTATCTACAATTTACAAAGCTATAATTATCAATGTAAATAGCTCAGTTATTGCAAAATTATCTGATGAAGGCTCTTCAATCTTCACAAAGTTAGCGATTAAAACAGTTCAAACTTGAGATGCACTATGATTACATTACATATTCAATACTCATTACACAGTTAATCCAATGCATCACTAATGGATAATCAAGAAGCCTCCGGTCTTTAAGTGAACTTGGAAAACATTGCAAGCCCACTACCTGACATTTTCCTGG
>Ga0099812_1090055_pt1 | contig 20173 bp, 10 predicted proteins | sample DipCnscriptome_3_FD_81134 | JGI IMG/M metagenome (GOLD analysis project Ga0099812, IMG submission 81134) | Coral microbial communities from Puerto Morelos, Mexico - Diploria C C metatranscriptome (Eukaryote Community Metatranscriptome) | ecosystem: Host-associated > Invertebrates > Cnidaria >... | reverse complement strand
AAAAAACCCGTGTAACATATTGTCCTAAAATTATCTGGATTTATTGATTATTACCAGTAGATGAATGAAGGACCGACCACTGATTAACCTTGAGCACTAGTCTGTAGGCCGTGGAAACTCCTGTGAGAATACTGTACGCCCGAGAGCCCAAAAGATAAGTGTAAAATAAAATAAAAGATTACATTTAATGGGCTCTCACCGGGCTTTCATCATATTATCTTGTATGTGCCTTACCAACCCTCCCACCCTCCACATTAAAAGCCAAAAATATTTCATTTTTAATGTGCATGGAGGGTTGGGTGAGGGGTCTAAGGCACACATAAACTTACAAGATTGTACAGGAATTATGACAGTTATCAGGCTTTTGGTAGGAAATCAGAGCTTGTACCAGACCATATCCAGGAGCTCCTTAAATCCACATATTTTAATAATTTCTTTCGTGTGTATATGGTCCGGGCGGAGCCCGCGTGAGTGTAAAGAGTGATGAGGGACCACAAAACCCTTATATTTTTAATAATCTTTTCTTTTATTTTACTTGGCATTTATAAGGGTTTTGTGCTTCTTTCCCCCATCCCTTCCTTCCATGGCCAACAAACCAATTAAAAGTTGAAATTTATTGGGATTTAATTGTCTGGTTTGTTGGAAGGAAGGGTGAGTGTAGGTTGAAAGGCTGGTATTACTCACAAAATAACTTATTTTTTCATTCTTATTCCCTTGTGTACCAGCCTTTCTACCTTCACATACAATAAAATACATTAAATTTATATTAATTATTTCATTTATATGTCTTTATGGGGGACTTGTTAGGCGTAATAGAATAGGAAAATAATGTATTTTATGATGACAAGTCCCCCACCCGCGTTAACGCGTCATGCGCAAGGAGCCTTGGAGGTGGGGGGAAAGGTCCGGAGCATGCCAGCCGACGTAAGGATTTCCAAGTGAACCAACCTAAGATTGTAACACACTGCCAGTAGAAACTCAAGAAAGATAGCATGGTTTTCATCTTATATATGATCTGATACAAGCTTGCGTGGTTAGCAAAAGTCATACAAGAATCTTAAAATCTGGACACTGTACCCGCCATTCTATCTTCTATCGTCTATTGACATTCCTATAATATCTGTAAAATATTCAATAAAATTAGATTCTTTCCTTCAGGGCCTAGTCTTCTAATCAATCTTTGCATCATATTTTCTTGAGTTATTATTATAATTATTTGTATTTCTTTGTCTTTATAATCTGTAATAATATAGTTTTCTTATTTTATTAAGGATCACATTACAGTTTCTTGTGCTTCTTGATCTAGAGGTAGCGGTAAGTCCCGACAGTAAATCCCAAGGAACTTTAAGGAGGAAATCATTAATTCTTCATTATTAACTTTCATTATTATTATATTTATATTTACTTCTTTCACTTTATTATGCTTCTTTCTTCTTACATTATAGACTTGGCCTGGCAAGGATCATGCGAATGAACTTCTCTTATTATCAAAGGCTTGCCAAGAGACACAAGATTACACGGATTATTCATTATAGATTACATTATTAAGTGAATTGGCGCAAGCGTGTGGAAGGACAGGAAGCGTAAAAGACAAGTCTATTGATTAGAAGATAAGATTGCTATCCTAAGGTGAAGAAGTGGTGGCTGAGTTTTAATGTGTTATTTGTGGATTATTCCTGGTATTTTCCTTCATCATTAAGGTAAGACATGACAGGTAAACTCACTTTATAAACCAAGAAACTAATGCATTTTTAATAGAGATTTAGTAAGTAATAAACCCTTAAAAGATAATATAAATCTTGGGTATTTTTAAGGTGTGTTTATTGGAGGGACGCTTGGCCACACGATATTAAAAGGAAATTATAAATTAAATATAGATTGTAAAGCGTCCCGTGGCAGAGATTACAGCTACAGCATTCCATTTGGACGAAAGAAGTTCCAAGATTCCTTTCATCTTTATAGGAAGGGAAGCGTAGGAAGGGATGATAGAATTAATTGTGAGGGAGCGTGTCTTGCATGGAGGATTCACTCAGGTTCTGTCTTTGGAGGTCTTGTAATTACCAATGAACCATCATAAAGAAAGATGAAAATAAGACTGGCCGAGTGACTGGAATCTTCTTAAAATCTTGGAAATTAATGTTTATTGGCGGGGAATATGAGGGGCTTCTATGCAATCTCTAGGTGAATCCAGTATGTTGTGCTTCAAGATCTAGAGGTAGAGGTAAGGCTGGGAAGGTAATATCAAGTCAAAACTGTAAGTCAAGCAAGGTATAATGATGAAAGTGAGATCCAGCATTATCAATGGCTAGTGCTCAGGAAAGAATCCTATCCTGTATCCTGTTACCTTTCATTACTATAACAACTATTCATATTTATTGTGGAAGTTACCAGTTCTCACCTTAAGATTACTCCCGTCGCAAGTTATTATTAAGTTTATCAGAATTTAAGTTTATTTTAAGTGATTTTATTGGGGCTTCTTTGGAATAATCCGTGTGTCCTAGTCCCCATCCATAAAGTGAGTCCAGGTACCACCATAAGATTCCTATCATATTATTAGGACTTCCTGCGTGAGAGCGGTAACGGAATGGATATGAATTCTGAGATATAATCAGTTCATCCTTATAGTTCTCACTAGATAAACCTAGATAAGATTATGATGGCTCTTTGTAGGAAAGGAAGGTAAGACAGGTGGTTAGAATCCTAGGCTTGGAGGTGAGAGTGAATGGCCATGAAATCTAGTCCCAGCTGCAGCGGTAAGACTATTGAAAAGACGAGTCTTATCCAGACCAGGCGTTAACAGTCCTTAGGTTCATCCCGCCATAATACCTGGCATAAGTTTCCTATTGTCAGTGCATTAAAGTCACTCCAGATATCACACAAGAATCCTGAAATTATTAATGAGTTTTGCCGTGAGGAAGTCCAAGCACAAGAATGAATCAACAAAAGACCGCAAGCAACCATTAATCTTATCTGGAGTGAGCATTCATAATCTGTTTTTGACTTCATCTTCTTGCTTCCTTAAGGTAAAAACCATTCAAAAATACATTAAATTGCAAATAAAATAGGAAAATAATAAGAAAATAATGTATTTTTGAGGATTCTTTGGTCTTTACACTCACACAAATACAATATTCTATTTTTAATTATGAATGCATTAATCCTTATATTTCTACCTCTAGATACAATAGGAGCCTGTTATCCTAAGACAAAACCAGTCCATTGAATCCTTCACTCATATTACCTGCCATCATTCACTATAAAATCCTTATTATTTTCATGGATTTTATTATTATTCTATGGCAGGTCCTATGTCCTACTGTAAGGCGAGATGAACCTGAGCGCAAGTTACCTTAGGATGGGATAGAAGAGATTGTAGGATGGAAATCATGAAGCCTGTAAGGTGGAAGGAGCATAGGACCGTTCACGAAAGGAAGCATAATACCAAAAATGAAAATATAATGGTTGGACAGAAGGCTTCCTGCGCTAGTTATTACTCAAGAACTCGGGGCTAAGGAAGGTCAATATTATATAGATTTTAAGCGGTTTTCATTGTCATTCCTGTGCTTTTCCTTATTGGACTGACGGTAACCACCTTAACCCAGCTATCCCACCTCTAAGATCAACCATAGAAATCCATCCTGACGATTCATTACCTGGGTTACATCTCCTATAAAATACATATAAAATATAATATTAATCCCGCCCAAACCAACTATATACATACAAAATATTATTAATTCTGTGTTAATTCTGGTACATTTTCAGGTTGGTTTGGCCTAGAGCCTCCAAAGAAAATAATTAATCCATAAAAATCCATTAAAATGCAAAAATCTTTGTCTCTTAACCCATCAAAATGAAAATAAATGCAATTTTTAAAAGATTTTTGCAGTGGAAGGACCCAAAATAAGATCAAAAAACTTAAATTTTTATTAATTATTTATGGGTTTTGGGTCCTTTCACTCTTATAAGATTCCTACCGGTGGGAGGGGGAATGCTGTGAGGGACTTGTGTGGGGCTACATAACAAGAATAATTCTATTTTTACTGGTGTAGCCCCATAATATGATGTCTGGTTGTCCTTTGATTACTACTTACGGGGATGAAAGTCAACCAAGATTATTCATTAGAAGACAAGATCCTGAAGTTGACAGTGTATTACCTGGTATGACGGGACCTCCTGCACCCGGAAAAGCCCCTAATAATAACAATAAATTTATATTTTTTATGGGCTTTTCCCTTTACAATCAACCACTGAATCATCTTTGGAGGTCCTGTCCTGGCTAGTACTCGGATAATATGTTGACTGTAGGATATGGAAGAGGAAATCATTGGTAACCGCTGGAAAGAACTGGGGGGTGTGGGTCACTCGGGGAAGAGCCGCATGCGCGCTCGTGACCCACCCCCCTTAACCAGTTCACTCCCAGCGGCACAAGAATCACACAATAAATCCCAAGAAACCCATAATAATTCTATAAAACTTTCATTTTATTTTCATTCTTAAGGTTTCTCTTATTGGGATTTTAAAGTGATTCTTGGTCCTTACAGGAATATTATTAAAGTGGTTCCTACACCTGGCTTGGACGGTTAACCTTTCCTGCGGCATTATATTGGAGATTTAATAGGTGGTGTAGGTTATCCGACGGTTAGTAATGAATGGTAATAAAATCCAATAAGAAATGTAAATGCAATATTATTAGGATAAGAAAACTAACCGTCGTATCACCAAATAAAAAGGAAATATTATTATAGATTTAAGAGCTGTTATGCGGCTAGCGCAAGCGTACAATGCATTATTAATACGAGAAGAAGATTACAATATATTTATAATAAGAAAATCATTAAGGTTTATATGTGAAGGTAATAGTAATGTCCACGCCAGCCGCATAAAGTTATTATAGTTTTTTCTATTATTGGAGGTTAAGGTAAGACAGAATGGCCCACTGATTCCCTCGCCTGACTTGGACCGTGAGTTGATCTGATAGTTTGTTAGGGCCATTCCAGTCTTTTGGAACAAGCTCACCAACAACACTATGCATCAGATCCTTCATGACGGGAGTAAGCCTGTAATTCCTAGATAATAGACGAGTGAACAAACCAACTAAAATAACTTATTAATCCCAAGGTAACCCAGATATCATATCAAATGCCAACCAATAACTCGCGAAATCTATAAAATATTATCAGGTATTTTGCTAACTAACCCTTCACCCACGCATGAAGTGTTATTATTATTGAGAATTAATTTTTGATATTTAAGTGATTCTAATGGCGCTAGCCTCGTCTTTTGGCTCTCTTCTTCACTCATTTTCCTTTATTATAATGTCTTTTACTCGGCTCTTTTCTCTCTTAAAATATGTAAAATCTTCTTTATTGACAAGGAATCCCATAACAGGTTCATCATAAAGTCAGTAAAAATTCATTAAAATATTAACCGTCTTTTGGCCATAACAGCACAGAATCCTTCTAAAATTCCATTATAATGTTGTAATCTCTTATTAAAATCCAGATAATATTATTATGGTTTTCTATAAAATGCTTAGTAATAATAAGAGACCGAGGGCCCACTGGGCAAGGAATCGTGGCATAATCCGGTGAACGAAAGGTCCAAATCCTATATTCTATCGTCTCGGCAAGCCTCTTTTACCTTCATGTCCTTGCAAGGGAATAAAAGTGTAATTTTTTATGTTATTCTTTAGGTTCATTCCCTTGCATCTTGGGCGTCAATCCTATTCCCTTCATTGGGTTCTTCCTTTGGGATTAATTAGTTGGTTTATTATCAGAACCTAAGGCACTAGAATGAGGCCCCGCTATAGTAACAAGAATAAAAGATAGAAAACTTAATAACTGATCCGTGCCATAAGTCCGAGAGCTGAACCCACATACCAAATCTAACTCTGGCACTGGGAACCTGTCGTATCTGGCCCTCATGGCCCCTCATTTTATTATTATTTTCTGGGGATTTTATTAATGATTTTATTCTGGTGTTTTGTTAGTTTTATCGTCTTAGTAATGCCCATGTAAGCAAAAGACCAGTAAAAATCCCCTAAAAGAACAATAAAATAAGATCAGAAAACTTTAAATTAAATCAGGATGCGAGAGATAGAGTGGGCGAGCCTCTTGTACCTACCAAATCTAACAATCTATTTTTATCTTCTTGTATGCTCCAAGGTAATCCCTACTATAAAATCATTATATTTTGTATTTATGCTTCTATGCCCTTCCGTCGCATGCCATCTTTGCTAACGCATGAATCATAATATCTGTAAAATAATCCATTGTAACTAACCAGGCTAGGGACCACTCTTCCATCTCTAAAGGTAAAAAAGAATAGCAAAATATAGGAAATCCATTCCTTCCATCGATCTTATGTTGGTTCACTTGGAAATTAAAATGTTATTTTTATTAGTATTAATTATTTGTATTTATGTAAGAGGCGTCACTGGTAAACCCATTAATTATTAGTGGAAGAGCCTTACAAACTAAATTAAATATTATATGTTAATGATGGAATGTAGGAAGGCGGAGCGGTAGGATAAGAGAGAAAGCGTCACCAGAAAGTCAATAAACCTTATAAGATCCCAAATTCTTTTCCTTTCTTCTTTCTCTGGTCTATCCTCACGATATAATTCTGTGTCACCTTTCTCACCTAAGGATTTCCCCAATATTACCTAGAAATTACTATAAAATTAATGATTTTTTAATATAGAATCCTATTTTCCTGTACATGAAGGAAGTAATAATAAAATCATATTTTCATGATAAAGTCATAGGATTGACAAGAGTCCGGAGGTGGTGCTAGCGTCCTGCCATCATACAATTCATTAATAAAGTGAGTTACGACGGGACGCTAGAAACACATAATTAATTCCTTGTTTTCTGATTCTGTTTTGTCTTACCTTTTCCTTTCATTATCTGTATCTGGCCTTATAATTCCTTTCGCCAATCTTTCTTGCCTTTTACATTAACAATATTATGACTTTATAGTTTCCAGGTTTATCCAATCCTTTCATCTTAAAGTTATTATAGTATTTTCTATAGATTATTGCGCCAGCCGGATACAATCTTGTGTTTAATATCCTTACAAAATGAAATTAATTGTGTTATTAGTGAAGGCTCCTAGAGAAGGAAAGACTATTGTAAATTAATTATTGATGTGGAGCCTTCACCCATAAAGCATTCTATGTACATGAAAGGAAGAAATCTAAGAAAAAATGATATTAATTTTGTATGTATATGATAGGAAAGTTAAGAGTGAAATCTGGTGCTCAAGTGAAAGGAACGATTCTATGTCAAGTGAGAATCCTGTAGTTGTAGGGGGAGAGAACTATATTTTTATTATTTTCTTATTTTTTGTTATTATTTTCATATTATTTTGTTAGTTCTCTCCCATTATGATGCAAATCTTTCAATAATATTTGCCTGTAAATAACTACAAAATACCTATAAAGACAAAAGGAATGCTGGAACTATAAATAAAATATGATGGATTATATAGGAGGTGTAGGTTAGACGAGGAAACCGAGGGAAGCCTTAGGTCCCGACAAGATCCAAAAGATGAAGATAAGAAAGATATGAGGGATGGGCCCCCGGCGGGAGTGTTTGGAAGCTTCTATTACCTACAATTTATTTCTATTTTTAAGAGTTCTTTCGCATGTTTTTCTTAGGAGGTTACCTGTGATGGAGATACAAATACAAAATAGAATGGTTTTTACCGGGTGTAACCTCCTGCGACAGGTCCATCACAAAAGTCTTGATAGAAGCGGTGTGTCCTGAAGGTAGAAACCAGTCAATGTACTAGTGAATAAAGGCAAACGGCTTATTTTCTATCTCATGAAGCCCGGGTCTTTCATCCCCCAAAAGTAATAATTAATTCATAATTTTTATCTTTTTGGTGGTCACGTGTGGCAAAGGTAACACTAGGACAATAAACTCAGCTACAAGATTCCTTGCTTCAGGTTCTTGAGAAGATAACCGGGTGAATCAGTTTCTAGTTCTCTGTCCTAGTCCTGTAAGGTAAACACCTGTTACACTTGGATAATACCTGAGAAGATTGTAAATATATGATCCTGTACACCCCTTCCATCAATAACAAAAAATAAGAATTATTTTGTGTTATTGGGGGTGGAAGGGAGTGAGGAAAGGAAGGTTGACCGTGTACTGGCGAATCATTCTCTGAGTTCAACCGCCAGTCAAGGAAGGTCCAACATTCCCCTTTCCTTCTTTCCTGCTCTTGGGATTAGACCGCCAGGCGTGGAAGGGACCAAAGAAATCAATAAAATCTTATTTTTTATTTGTGTTTATAGGATTAATATGCATGAAATCATTGATTCACCATAAGAAACCAATAAAATTCTATGTTTAACCACCTAATGCACACCGAGAATCAATTGAATCGACCGGAAGGAATCGCCTTATCGTCCATGTCACACCAATACAAAATAATTTCTTGTTCTTGTTAACCCTTCCAATAGGCGGACGCTAGTCCAACCTACACCTTAAATCTATTAAAATCTCCAGTAAAAATCTCTTTTTTTATTTATTATACCTTCTTTGCAAGCATTCAACAGGAAATCCATGTAATCTTCAGGAAATATTAACCGGGTCTTGGTCACTTCTATCCCCTCGCAAGGAAGGTTTGGCTTAAGATAAGAGAATTATCCCGTAAAATCCCTAAAGAATCCGAATAAAATAGTAATTTCTTATATAATTCCTGATATTAAACACATGATTCCCTCAAAAATATATGAAAATGCAGGAATTATTGGTAGGAATCGGGCCAGAAGTCATATAAAAAGCATTATACCGTCAAGCCTAGACTCCGGATCACAGGTACAACCTACATTCACTCAGAAAATCATATCTTTTTCATCTTTTATGTGTCTTGTGTGGAGTGAACGAGGGTGTGGAGCACAAAAGACTGCAAAAATACCATTCTGTAACCACTCCACACCAACTATAAAGTCAATAAAATATGATTGTAAATTAATAAAACTTTATATTTTGTATGTATCTGGCCGTCTATTCTCCTTTATCTGGATTCTTCATTTCTTGACCTAGAGTATGCTCCTCCATTAATAACTCCATACAAAATCAATAATTTCCAAGAATCTTTTTAATGCTGTGTCTTTATGGGAAAGGAGTGAGGAAGCCTCATGAGGACAGCAAATCATTGGTATAATCAAGACCCAAGATAAGGGAATAAGTGACACAGAATTATAATATTATTTTCTAGTATTTTATAAGGTTTTTGCCAAGGGAGAACTCGTCATGCCTTCACAATCTATATTATTATCTTCTTGGGGATTCTTAGTAGGCGACAGCAGGACACTGGGGCTCACTTCCTTCGACCGTAATGCAGCCTTAGACTTGACATCAGACCCACCACAGCCTAGGACAGGAAAGACAAGCCCATGAAGTGAGTAAACGGTTAGACAAGGCTCTCGCACGGCATGCATAAGGATAATAAAAATACAAATATTTTATGCTTCTTATGCTTGGACTTTATGCTTAGAATCTTGTAATTTATTGAATCCTTCATCATATTTTTACTTCTTTAATGTCATTTGCAGGGAATAAACACAATAATATATTTTAAATTTAATTTATTTTATGTTATTTCTACTGTCTAGGAAGGAACACACCAGGTAATAATATCCTGAGATCTCATATCCTGTACTGGAAATGAAACTCATGATCATATAGTAAGGGCCAGTCCATAAAAGATAATACAAAAAGATAATAAAAATAATAGAAATAGAATAATAAAAGACAAGAAGATACAAAAATACACTGAAAATATCCCAAAAAACCCTGTAAAAACTATAAAAATAATAGGTTTTTTGTATTAATTATACCTTGCAAGGAATCGGATAACCGCCCAGGACACTTCCCTCCCATGCAAGGAATGCTGTAGGACACAATAATAAACTGATAAATCCAATAAAACAAGACAATAAATATTAGAAAGATAAGATTCTATATCCAGCAAAATAAGATTAAAAATAATAATAAATCCTCAAAATTATTTGGTATTCTTGTGTGATTTGGCCTAACCCGTGTTTCTCATCTTCATTCGTCATTATTACACCTATAAGATCAGGAAATAATTAATTGTGGGAGGACATGACTTAGACGACCGGCCAGCATCCATATCAAGCCAAAAGGCTTCCGACCACACCCACCCGGATAAGAGTCCAACTCACAGGATTGAATCATTGATTACAGCTATTACCCAAAAGGAAAGATTATTAATAATTTTCAACTTTTAAATGGATTTTGACTGACTTTTTCCCTTTCTAGAAGCTCCTGAAGCAAGACATTATGATTGAAACCTTCATGAACGATTCTATGTGGGCCTTACAGTAATAACAAATAATAGGAATAATATAGGATGAAAAAGTTATTTTATTTGGATTTATATAAGAGGCTCCTGCTCCCACCCGGTCCTTTATGCGAGAGAAGACGAGCCACTGAGCCAAAGAACCATCACAATCTATCTTCCTTCCGCCTGATGCGGCCCATTAATTACCCATAAAATGGAAATATTATAGAATTCTTAGTTGTGGTTGAACCTTCCTTCCTACACTCGGATAATAATGTTATTTTTAGTAATTTCTTTGGCATGTGATGGGTGGAATAAGTGGTTTCTACTTCTATTTCTATTGTGAAGCCACTTAATTAATCGTTTCTTATTGTATTATTTGGGTGTAAGTGGCTTCCTTCGGTTCATTTCTACCTACAATTACCTATAAAGATGGAAGGATGTGGTGTCTTCTAACCCTTGCCTCCATATAAAACCATAATATCTTTCAAGAATAATCCTTGATATGGCGGCAGGAAGTTAGTAATCCTAGAAAGACTGGTAACCGCATGCTCACTATAAATATAATAGGAATTTTGGCTTTCTATAACAGCTTTTGCCCTTCCATTTCCAATAGTTGATCCGGCGTAATGGTCATTAATTGGTTAAAATAAATAATATAAATATAATATTATAGTTTCTGAAGGGACAATAAGTTAGTAAAAATATAATCTTTGTTTTTAATATTTATTGATAATTATTTGATTTTATCTTACAATGAGCACCAGTTATCTCTCTAAGAACCAAAAGAATTAATCTTTTAAATGGAATAATCTTTGGTGGGTCCTTGGCCCTTATTTCCTTCTAATAAATCATCACATTAAACAATAAATCCTATATTTTTACAAGTGTGTCACGGTTTCTTCATTTGTTAACCCTTGCCAAGTGACTTCAATAATAGAATTACAATCTTTTGCTAATAATGCCCATATCCACATAAAAATCCTTAATAATAACATGAGATAGATGGTAAAGATAAGAAAGGCCAGGAAATCTTCTATAAAAGCAAATATTATTAAAATTATCAATAAAATCATTAATTCTTGCCAGGTATTTTAAGGTAGATGGACTGGCGCTAGCCTCATGTTCTTCTTGTTATGTGCTCCGGTCTCTTGGAAGGTCTTATAATAATACAATTAATTTACTTATTTCTTATGGTTTTATGCGGATTCATCATGCCATTTGGATACAGCTTATGCTTGTCGGTAGTAAGAATTCTATTGTTTATTATTGGGGCTTTGCCCGTGTGTAAGGACTTCTGGTATGTGCAAAGCCTTTAAAATGCATCTTGTGTCCATCAGTTTTCTAGAGTTTTATTAGGAGGATGTAGGACAGGACATTAACATTCAATATTAAATTCAGATTTTTACCACGGAATGCCCTTGAGCTCTAGTTTCTGGTCCTATACCCGGTTTCTCTTTTATTGATCTTATTGTGATGGAGCATTCAAGATCTCACACTCATGTCGCTCCTATCCTCCCGGGACTAATAACCAACTATAAAACCAGAAAATAATTGAAAGATTTCTTGATTTTATCTTCTATCTTGTGATTCCAAGCCCTCGTTACCTTAAGGTGGCACAATAATGAATGACCAAAATAAGAGATTTAAGTGAGCCCTCGGGCTTGGTACGGTAGGAAAGGATATAAAAATACAAATATATTATGATGGGTGGTTACACGAGGAAATCCTAAGAAATAACACATAATAAATCTCTTAAATCCACCCATCAATAATAAATATAAAGTTTAATCCTTGTATCCTAAAGATAAAAAGAGTGAAGATAGAAGATAAGATTAATAGAAATAACTAGAAAATATAAATCTTTTTGTCTTTTACGGAGCATGCAGGAATGGAAAAGTCCAAGATTCTATATTAAAATAGCTTTATAATTCCAGGAGACCAGAGGCTTGACTTCCTGTACGATCCAAAAGTAGGATGAAAGTGTAAGGATAAAGTCAGTCCAGATATTATGGTGGAAGACTGCTACCCAGATTATAAAAGTAATAAAATTTATCTTATTCTTATTCTTTACACTCACACGATACCAGAAGCTTTATTTATTGGCTCTTGACATGTAATCCGAGGAATGAACTGGAATGAAGGAAATGTAATCTTGGGCCTTCCTTCGGGCACTCTTACACCCACGGAAGGGATTGTAAAGCGAGATTAATTGGCAAGCGTCGTATCAGAAATTATAATAACTTTATTCCTTATACAATTGACTGTTTTCTGATACAATTCTTTCTTGCTTCCATGACGAGGTTAGGCGCTCTAGGTACCAATTAATCCTGAATTTATATGTGAAGTTAATGACAGATAATATGCCAGCCGAGTAAAGAATTATATTATGGTGGGGCTGGGACTATAAATACAAAAAGAATTATTATAATTAATATCATTCCCAGCCCCTGTAATCCTATAGTGAGCACCAGTTTACTCTCGACAAGAATCATACAATTTATATTGTTTTTATAGGACTTCTTGCTAACTCCCTGTCCCTGCCTCATTTTCCTAAGATTTATTCCTGGAATGCCCTAAGGAACTTGTAATCTTATGCTTGTACTAGCCCCAGGATGTAAGATCAAGCGATAGAAATGGTGGATTCATCCATAGAATTACCAAAAGACACATCATGGGCGAATCAATCCCGGGTGTATCTGGCTACCTTCAGTCTTGGAATGGCGTGAGTGTTTATGATAAGAAAAAAGTATTAAAAAAGCAATAATTTCCTGGCACTTTAAAGCCATTCCAAGGGTAATCATAGGATAGGAATCTTCCCGCCAGAGCAAATATGATGAGTTTATTGATAACCGATAGGAGCTGAAAGGTCCAAGGCAGAAGCACATGAGGTAGAAAAGGAGCGGCTGATCCTCTCACCAAGTAATAACCCCTTATAATATTATTAAAATCTTGATAGACTTGGTATGACGACTCCCTAGACTAAGATGATGAAGATAATAATATATTGTAAGGGCATGGTAAGGACAATCCCGGATGCAAGAGTAATTAAAAAGTCAAGTTTTATTGATTCATTTGTGCCGAAGGGAGCACGCGACCGCCGTGTGTAGGATGTGAAAGTGAGGCTAGACATCATAGGTTTGACATTACCGCTGCATTCATTATCTGACTTAGACCCGGACTAACCTTCAAATCTAGGAAAAGCTGTTAAAACTGTGAGGTCCTTCCCATACACAAGCTGAAAACACTATAATAAAGTGAATTTGTGAGGGCTTTTAGCATATCCATTCAGCCGCCGCGTGTTTTCCATTCACATAAAATGCTATTTTTCTTCCTTTAGGATCATTCCGGTCGCTCCCAAGGAATGGCCAAAGAACCATCAGAATTCTTATAAAATTTAATATTTATTTTGTTCTTTATGGTTACTTCCTTGCTCCCTTCACATTCTCATCCTATTTTAATAGTTCCTTCCCTCTGATTCCATCTCTGGAGCACCTTAAATTTACTATCTTATTTTATTTATATTTATATTTTATATGTATTTTTAGGGATTATGGCAGGAAAGTCCCTCACATTTTCAATATCTTTCTATTTTAATGTTATCTTTAGGGACTTTCCTACGCCCTGCGGAAGTAATTCTATTATCATTTTCTATACCAGGATTCTATATGTGAAGGGGTTATTAATATAAGATTTTTAAGTTATTATTGAGTGATGGTAGGTATAACCCCTTCTAACCAAATATTAAATCTATAAAAATCCCGAGTAAATCACTTAAATCTTCCATTACTAACCGTCACATCAAATGCTGGAATTACCAACAGAATCTCGCACAGGTTCATGCTTATGTTGGGTTATTACTTATGGTTCAGGTCCCTCCCCTCCCTATAAAATACCTTAAGATAATAAAATAAAATAAATCTTTTGTTAGTAATCTCTGGTAATAATCTTTAATGGTTAAGGTATTTTGGTAATAAAATGAATTTATATAAAATCTTTATTGACTTTATGCTTCTGTTTCTAATCATTTCTTTGTTCTTGAATCACTTCTTTAATCTCATTTTCTATTAATTATTTCTTATATTTTATTATGATTACTGGGTTTGGATAGGGCGTCCGGGGTACAGGTAAGACAAATAAAACTAGAAATTCTATTGAAAATTCATTCAACCTTTTGCTCTTATATAAACTCATGAACTCTTTTATGCTTCTTTCCAGTTATTACTAATGGTTTGCATCTCATGTTTAATGGCTTTACAAAGATAATTATTTCTTATATTTTTATATTAATAATACCTGGCTTGCATGGAAGATACGACCGGTGGACACTGTGTCACTTGGATAAGCTCATCCCGGTACGACCATAAGTTTAAACCTTTAAGTTATTATCAGTTCATATAAGATTAAATTGTTATTTTTTATAGTTTTTTAAGCTATTTTTGGCTGGTGTAAGCCTTAGAACTCACGCTGGAAGCACTAATAAAGAAGCATTAGAATGGAAACCTTGCTAGCGGGATGAATCTAGGAAATGCACTCGTCCATACAAGAATGAATCGTATAATCATGCAAAGATATTGATAATCCCATATTATTACAAGAGATTTTAAGAGTAAACCAGCATAAAATAATACAAATAAATCTATAAAACCTTAAAATTATTAGTTATTGTGTGAGAGAATGGAAGTCCTAGCAAAAATCACTTGAAAACAGGGAATTAATAATGAATTTTCTATTTACAATTATCTTTTGGGTTCTTTTCCTTTAATATAATGTCATAATTCCTTAGAAAATTCATTATTATTTATTATTTCCTTTGTGATTATTATTATGTTTTAGTGATTATTGCTCACTCCCGCGTCACTTGGCGGGTCCCGCGTACTAGAACCACATAAGAAGAAAAGTATATTATTGTCGAGTCAAGCCTGGGAACATACCGTCGGTTCAGGTTTTTTGAGTCTTTGTAAGGGCCATATCAAGTATTATTACAATCATAAGATAACTTCCGAGCGAAGGGATTCATCTTGTGATAATAAAGGAAAATAAGAGGCAAAGAACCTTCAATCCTAATATGATCAACAATAAAATCTGATGTATAATCCTGTCATGTACAAAGAATTATTTTACCTTCACAATATAAATCTCTAGTAAATACAATCCACCGGTAACTTTAATAAGAATAATATCAGTCAATAATCCTTCCTTCCGGTCGTTTCTGAGGATATGAGTGCTATCTTCGGTTCAAGAATCTCAAAAATATAGGGTTTTTACTAGAGAATCATATCCGGCGGTACCAACTTTATGAATCAAGGATTTTATTATTTCCTTTTTCATTTATAATTTCATGCATACTTAAAATCATATCCTGTAAACCTTAAATTCCTTAAATATGAGGTCAGAGCTAGTACCCGACAGTAATTATTCAGGAGAAAATTGTATGTTTTTATAAGACTTTCTAGCGGAACAACTTGGTCTATAATTAATGGGAAGAACGCTAGTTACAAAGGATTATTACCTGATATTTGGATTAAAATGACTTTATAATAGAGAATTATCCCACATTATTTCTTCCTTTGTGTCTAGTGAGTTTTAATAGGTTTTCTTTATCCTAATCTAGCAAAGATTCAATTTACTTTATTATTATGGATTTTATTAAGAATCTTTGCCCAGAGGAAGCCTAAAGGAAGAGGGAAGGCGTAAGGACGGAAAGATGCCACGGAATGCATTGGAACTCACGCGGAATGACTTTATTACTGATCTTTGGCCACCTGTGGAAGGGATTATTACTAGCGGATAAGGTCATTCACATAGAATCCTATAAGAAATAACAATATAAGATGAAAAGATTGTGAATGAAACTATTAAAAGATAAAAATAATGATAATAATCCAGAAATAATTAAAAATATTAATGAAAGATAGAATGCTACATATAAGAAATAATAGAGATTTATAGTGAGACAAGATAAGAAGAATATAAAAATAGAGGGAAGATAAGAAAAAAGATTGGATTTAACCGATTAATTTATTGATTTTTAGAAGGAAAATACTTGTCATGGGTTAAATCTTGAATCTTGTTATGGTTGGTTGATATGGTTCTTACCGGTGGACTAGTTTCTAAGGAATTCCTATAATAAAAATAGATTATTTGTTCCTTAGGGTAACCGCTGTCACTAGTCCACACCTACAAACTAATGCTGGATGTCATGTCAAACCTAGGCTGTAGAGTGTTGCCCCCATAACAAGCTTTTTTTACTAACAAAATCATAAAATTATTAATTCTTAAGCTTGTTATGTAGGGTTGGGGCAACACATGAGAATGGAAAATAGGAGGAAAGATTGGTTGAACGAGAGCGAGAGTAAGGGCCCACAAAGGAAAAACCAATTAAAAATTACATTTTATTGTGTTTTTCTGGGCCCTGTCTCTCGAGTGCCTTGGGTGGGGACCATTAGAGAGCAATTCAATCTCTGGAGGCTCATGACCCATACTAAATAATCTATTTTCCAGGGACTTTTAAGATAGCAAACCCTTGTAACCGAGCTCTGGCACCATCAGAATACTATAAAAATAGAAGAGAATTATCGCGGGATTATCTGTGAACTGGTCTATCCTGGTATTATTAAGGTATGTTGGTGGCAGGAAGGTTTCTATAATCTCAGGTAACTTTAAGATAAAAAAGGAAGGTTGCACCCGTTAACTCTAGACTCTGGACCGACGGATCAATCTTAACCTCCTAGCATAAAGACCAATAGACGATAGGAAAGGTAAGATGGAAGAATGGCCGTCGGATGACCAAATGCACCGGTAAGTTTATTGATGTTATCTAGGGGATCCTGTTGGTCACAATATTATCTAGGAAGTGACTCCACACCAGCTATAACAACTATAAAAAGATAAAATTAATTCTTATTTCCTTTTGTGCTGGTGTGTCAGAGGTGAAAGGAATTAGGATGACATTATCCGAGAACTAGTGTGCCAGTCTTATAAGAGATCAAAGAATTTAATTGACTTTTCATTGATTATTCCTATTGCCAGGACGCTATCTTCACTTTATTATCATAGTTTTATTGGGAGTTATCGGTTGTAAGCCTTTCCCTCGGATGATGTGTCCCAAAGGTAACGAGGCGTCCTGTCGCACAATATAATTCTATGTTTTCAGTCTTAGTCTGGAGGCTGCTAGTAAATGGAAAGGTGATTGTGGGTTTTTGCCCTTAAGATAGCATCATCCGCCTCCAGATTTCATGCACATTATCAGTAAAAATAAATCAGATTTTAATTCTCTTATCCTTTCTCTCTTCTCATGCCAAATACCACGCTCTAGTTCTCTCCCTTCATCTTTGTTGTCTTTTAGGAGCCATCCAAATGAAGGAGGAAACTATAAGGTGTTTATGATAGGAAGCTTGCGACCCCGCGTAAGGAATCTTAGGAATAGCCGGTTCATTTTATTTGTATTTTAAGGTGATTCAGGATGATATGCTTCCAGAATTCTATCGGGACAAGTGGGTCACCCGGGTGTACCTTTCCCATCCTGTCTTACACCAATTAATAAATAAAACTGAGAGATCAAAGAATCTGGAACACTATCATGAGGAAATCCTATAATGATTAACTGGTAAGAAACCTCCATAACAATCCATTTTTCCTTTCGGTTTCTTTGGTTTCTAGGGGTTTACACGGTGGACGCGAGTCACTTGACAGGGAATTACAATGAGAATTTGACAGTTTTTAAGTCATGAGATGGCCAAATACCAGAGTTTTAAAGTGAGAATTCTTTCATTTTGGGAAGTTATTAAGAAGGTTCCCGGCCACTCTATCTCTAGGCCAAGCCACGTAATCAATAATCTTTTTGGAGTTTCTTAGTAAATTACCAGTTAATAAAAGGGTGAACCGATTCAATAAATATTAAAAATAATGGTTTTTTACAGAGATTACGGATCAGATACGTCGGTTCACCACTTATTACACCTAAATTACCATAAAATTATTAATTAATCCATCATAATTTTATTAAAATGAATCCCTACACCAAAGAATGAAAGGAAAGAAGGATAAGAAAATGAGTTGATGGACGTGGGGCTGTCGGATCTTATCTTTCTTATGATCATGCCACACAGCCCCAACTACAACTATAAAACTAAAAAGTTACAGCGGTTTGTCCTTGAATGAACCAGAGCAAGAGCATGAAAGCATGAAATCTTGGGCATTAATACAAGCTCCTGTAGGACCGCCGGAAGGAATAGTAATGTTAATATAAGATCAGAGAACTCGCGACCGGCGGACATAACATGAAAATATTAATAAAAAATGATATTATATTGGCGAGAAGAGACCACAAAAGTCAATTGAATTCTCGCCGGTTACCACTCTTTTCCACTCCATGTACGCTGCCAAGGTCCCTCTAGCGCAAATAATCATGAAAAAGTTAATCATTTTAGCAGGACTTCTTTTCCTAAGATGATCCCGTGGTACCTGGCGTGTCCTAGAAATGCTGTATCTTTACCAAGTGTTCCAACCCAGTCCATATAATAAAGACATGACACCGGCACGGCCATCATAAAGTGAGATCGGGGGTGAGGTCGTCCAGCATTCTCTCGGTCAATCATAGGTGATATAACCGGTGTAACTAGCATGCCTTCAATCTCTTGAGTTAACTAGCCAGGTAAGGTAAAAATGAATCAGAAAACCTTCCGTGCAAGAGTCTGGAGCTAGGAACATAAGGTCGGAACACAGTGTACGGGCCAACTATAACATTTATATTTCTTTGATATCTGATCTTAGAGACACTGTGTTGGCCCTTTGTGCCTAGGGAGAGTGAACCAGCTTACAGATCAAGAATCAGATGCAGCGGTTAGTCTGGGAAGAACTCGGGCACGAGGATTCTTACGGCACCCTTAAAGATATAATAAAATCAATAAAAATAAGAGATTGTAAGGCCAGGCCAGCTTAAGATACAATTATATTTGTATTTTTATGTTATTTATGATAGCTGGGTTAAGGTGGTTACACGATAATCCGCCATCACTAATTCATCATCTGTTTCCTCACATTATTGTCCCACTGTAAAATCTCCTAAAAAAGCCATTTTAATATCATTAATTTCTTATTTTTACTATCTTTTTCTATTGTGTTTTCTATGGATTTATCTTTCTAATCTTTCTTTATATTATTATAGGTTGTTGGAGTGAATTAATTCCTTGTATTTTAATAATAACTTGTGAGTGAAGAAGCCAAGAACCTCCCGTTATAATACCTAGCCTACATTCCCTTGCAAAAGACAGAAATTATTAATAGATTTGTAATTAGATGTGACATTAAGGCAACGGAATGAAGGCTCCTCATATGCTGGAGTTAGAGAGACTGAGTGGAGGCTTGTCCTAGCAATGACCTTACCGTCCTAGAAGAAACCATAATATTATTACTCCCAAAAGACTTTAAGGATAGCATAATAGATGTAAAAACTAATAAAAATACAAATTAATTTTGATAATATATTAAGTCTTTTGGCCCATGACAGTCCTAAAATCATAAATTATGTGTTTTTACTGGAGTTTTCATAGATTGACTGGTTATTACGCCTAATGAAACTAGAAATTACCATCATAAAACCCTCAAAAACCAGTCAATCTTCCCTTCATAAAGATAAATACAATTTTATATAGATTTGTTGATAATGACAGCTTATATGACTTCAATTTTCAGGTATTTTTCTGTTTATAATGTCATGTGATCCACCAGATATAGCTTAAGAAAGACAAGCCAGATAACCCATTCTAGAAAATCCATTGAAAGTGTTTTTGATAGACATTAAATCCTGAATAATAAAAGACTAGAAAGATAAATAACCATAAGATTTCAA